>Ga0160429_1001380_pt1 | contig 13608 bp, 9 predicted proteins | sample SolpanmetagenomR_FD_108199 | JGI IMG/M metagenome (GOLD analysis project Ga0160429, IMG submission 108199) | Solar panel surface microbial communities from Lawrence Berkeley National Laboratory, California, USA - R | ecosystem: Engineered > Built environment > Solar panel > Unclassified ...
GCAGTAGCCGGTCATAATAGGAATAAAGGACAGCGCGACCACCATCACCAGGAGCATGTCGACAAAGAGCATAGGCAGGGGCGAAAAAGAAGGTGAAAGGCTGGTAGCCAGCGCGCGCTGGCTGCTCGAAGGTACAACTTACTGAGGTAAAATACGGCCTTTTAGACGCAAAGCGTGGCTATTTGCCCAAATTTTACGTAAGCGGGAAAAGCCAGTGCTACGCCGCGTTTGCGGGTGGCCCTTTCGGCCCTGGCGGCCATCGCCCCATCGCCCCACCCCGACCACCACCTATGTGGGAACACCAAAGCTTGTTTCGCGTTTCGGCTCAGCTGTTTGCCGAAGGTATTTTTAATTTGCTCGACCGCAACCTGCGGCCAGAGGTTTTTTTGCTGGGCCTGGCTTCGGGCCGCGAGGAAGATGACCCCGAGAGCGTAGTAGTAGAGCCCACTAGCTTGCGCTACGGCCCGGCCGATTTTGGCGGTATTAAGACGTTGGCTAGCTCGTTTGAGGTGGCTGACCTGACCCCACGCGACAACGTGTACCACCTGCACCCGCAGGACCACGACCGCATGGAAAAGCAGCACTGGTACGAGCTGGTGTGCAAGGCCACCGACCAGACGCTAAAAGAAATAGTGGAGCGGCGCAATGAAAACCGGCGCTGCTTCTGCTCTACCCCTCTCAGCCTCAATGGCTACCTAGTAGTAGTAGTATTGCAGCTGGCGGCCGACACCTACAACTCCTACTACACCCTGCCGGGCAAGCCGGGGGCCAACCGCCCCAGTTCGCTACCCCACGCGGCGGTGCTCGAGTTTTTGCACGAGTGTACCCGAGCTCTGCGCGAGGCCGACACTGCCGACAACGAGCAGCCGGTGCTGGACCGCGACTACAACGAGGTGCTGCGCGGCGCGGGCCGCCGCCTGATGCTGCGCATTTCGCCCGGCGGCGCCCACGGTTTGTACGATGCCTGCCTGGGCGTGGCTGCCCTACGCCACGAGGGCGACGAAGGCCGCGGCACTATGCTGCTGGGCCGCCGCCAGCACGCGGCCATTACGCCAGTGCTTACACTGGAAACGCCGGTGCCGCTACGCGACCACCGCTCCATTCGCAAGCTGCTAGAACTGACCGAAGGCCCCACCGGCCTGGTATCGGATGCGGCGCACGTGTTTGGGCTGGGCCACGCCGTAGCCGAAACCGACGCCCGCTACGAGCCCCTGGCCACGGTGCACTTCACCAACCACTATGGCTGGGAGCTGCGCCATGCCGGCCACACGCTCATGCGAGTGGTGAGCAACACTCCGCGCCTACCCCAGGGCAAGGTGCAGGCCGATAATTTTGCCCGCGTGATTCGGCAGGTATTTCCTGATATTTCGCCCGAGGGCGACGAGTACCTCTGGGAGCTCGCCTTGGAGGCTTCCAACCAAAGTCACGGCACTATGCTCTGCATCACGGCCGGGGCCAAGCCCGAGGCTGAGCGCCTGCGCCGCCAGTGCTTCCGGGTAGTGCCGCGGCCCATGACGGCCCCGGTGCTGCGCCAGGCCAGTAGCATCGACGGCGCGGTGCTCATCGAGCCCAACGGCGTGTGCCACGCCATCGGCGTGATACTGGACGGCCAAGCTACTGAGAAGGGCGACAGCAGCCGCGGGGCGCGCTACAACTCTGCCGTACGTTACGTCAGCTCGTCGCCCTACCCCTGCCTGGCCATTGTAGTAAGCGAAGACGGCTGGATTGACTTGCTGCCCTCGACGGTGCACACGCAAGCGAGGTAGCTAGCGGTGCGGCGGTTAAAAACATTGTACTTTCGCGGCCTTACCTTTTTGACTTTCTCAGCATGATTCTCATTGCCGACGGCGGCTCGACCAAAACCAGCTGGTGCCAGCTCTCTGATACGGGCCAGCGCGTGTATTTTAACACCGAGGGCTATAACCCTGATTTTGTGAACACGGCCTTTATTGTGGCCTCGCTCACCAAAAACCTACCTGACACGCTGCCCCGTGAGGAGGTGCGCGAAATTTATTTCTACGGCGCGGGCGTGTCGAGCGCGGCCAAAGCGGAAGTAATCGCCGCCGCCATGCGCCAGATATTTACCGGCGCCAACAAGGTGGAAGTAACCGAAGACCTGCTGGCCGCCGCGCGCGCACTCTTGGGCCACGAGCCCGGCTTTGCGGCCATCTTGGGCACGGGCACCAACTCGTGCATCTACGATGGCCAGAAAATCACGCACAACGTCGATTCGCTGGGCTACTTTTTGGGGGATGAGGGCAGCGGCTCGTTTTTGGGCAAGCGCCTGTTGCGCGACTACCTGCGCGGCCTGCTGCCCGATGGCCTGCAGGAGGCCCTGAAGGAAGACTACCAGCTCGGCTCGCGCAACGACATCATCGACCGGCTCTACAACCAGCCGTTGCCCAACCGCTTTTTGGCCAGCTTCGCTAAGTTTGCCTACGACCATAACAACGTGAGCTACTGCCGCCAAATCGTGGTAGAGGCTTTTGAGGCGTTCTTCCAGAACATTGTGCTGCACTATCCTGGCTACCAGGATCTCACGTTCAACTGCATTGGCTCGGTAGGCTACAATTTTCGCGATGCACTCACGCAGGTGGCCAACGGCCACGGCATGCAGGTAGGAAAGATTATCCGCTCGCCCATAGATGATTTGTTGAGCTTTCACGAGGGCTAGAGTTTCCTTTTCGTGATCATGTAGAACGTCATGGTGCGCTTGTCGAGGCATCTTGCTCGGGCCGTTAGATTAGTAATCCAACGGCCCGAGCAAGATGCTTCGACAAGCGCACCATGACGTTCTTTTTGCTTGTTCTTTTTCCGTTATGTCCCGTTTTCTTCTCCTTTTCCTGACCACGCTGCTCGCCCTGTCGGCCCGCGCCCAGGCCCCTACCCCCCCACCCCCAGGCGATGTTTTGGTGGATGCGAAGGGGGTGCTGCGCTGGCAGAAAACCAAGCGCGAGGTGGCACTGCTGGGCGTGAACTACACCGCGCCGTTTGCCTACTCCTACCGGGCACTGACCAAGCTGGGCATCAACCCCGAGCAGGCCATTGACCAAGATGTGTACCACCTGAGCCGGCTGGGCATCGACGCGTTTCGGGTGCACGTATGGGATATTGAGATTACCGACACGCTCGGCAACCTGCAGCAAAACGAGCACCTGCGCCTGCTCGACTACTTGATTACCAAGCTCAAAGCGCGGGGCATCAAGATTATTCTCACGCCGATTGCCTACTGGGGCAATGCCTACCCCGAGCCCACCAACACGGGCCAGGGCTTTTCGAGTATCTACGGTAAGGGCGTGGCCTATACCAACCCGCGCGCCATTCGGGCCCAGGAAAACTACCTGGGGCAATTCCTGAACCACCGCAACCCCTACACCAGCCTACTGAATCGCCAGGACCCCGACATCATCGCCTATGAGGTGTGCAACGAGCCGAACTACCGCCTACCCCTCCCCCCGGTACTGAGTTTTGCCAACCGCATGGTGGCGGCCATGCGAGCCACGGGCTACACCAAGCCTATTTTCTATAACATCGCCGAAAGCCCGCAGGTATATGACGCCATCTTGGATGCCAATGTGCAGGGCGTCAGCTTTCAGTGGTACCCCGAAAACCTGGTGAGCGGCCACGAGCTGCGCGGCAACTTCCTGCCCTACGTAGACCAGTATCCGCTGCCTTATGCAGGCGACCCGCGCCTGGCGCGCAAGGCCAAGATGGTGTACGAGTTTCAGTCGGCCGACGTGCTGCAGCCGATTATGTATCCGTTCATGGCCAAGAGCTTTCGCGAAGCGGGCATGCAGTGGGCCACGCAGTTTGCCTACGACCCGCTGGGCCTGGCCTACGCCAACACCGAGTACCAGACGCACTACCTCAACCTGGCCTACACACCGGCTAAGGCCTTGAGCCTGCTCATTGCGGGCAAGGTATTTCGGGAAACCAAGCGCGGGCAGTCGTTTGGGCGCTACCCAGCCGACTCGGTATTTGGGCCAGCGTTGGTGAGCTACCGCCGCCAGCTGAGCCAGTGGAATACGCCGACCGAGTTTTACTATACCGCCAATACCCAAGACAAGCCGCTGAAGCCAAAATCGTTGCGCCACGTGGCGGGGGTAGGGTCGTCGGCGGTGGCGCAGTACGGTGGCAGCGGCGCCTACTTTCTCGACCAGCTCTCGCCCGGCACATGGCGCCTCGAAGTGATGCCCGACGCCGTGCCCGTGAGTGACCCGTTTGCGACCCCCTCGCTCAGCAAAGCAGTCACCCGCATTGCCTGGAATGAGCAGCCACTGACGCTGGCGCTACCCGACCTAGGGCCAGCGTTTTTGTTGCGCGGGCTCAACAAAGGCAACCAGGCGCAAGCGGTAGCCAGCGGCGGCCACCTCACGGTGCGGCCCGGCACCTATGTACTGACCAAGTCGCACGATGCGCAGGTGTGGCCAAAGCAGCAGACAATGGGCGCCATTGACTTAACGGAGTTTGTAGCACCACCGATGGTTTATCCGTTCGACGATGCCAGCCAGCCACTGCGGCTGCTCCATCAGCCCGCGCCGCAGGCCACGGCTGGGCGGCCGCTCACCATCACGGCTACGGGTAGCGGCGCAGCATTCGACCACGCCGACAGCATCTTGCTGGTGGCGCAGCACTACTACGGGCCCACCCGCACGCTGCCGATGCAGCGCAGCGGCGTGGCTACGGTAGCGGCCACGGTGCCGGCGGCTCTCACGTACCCCGGTTTGCTGCGCTATTGGGTAGTGCTGAAGGCTAAAAATGGAACGGCCATTACGCTGCCGGGCCTGGAGCGCAGCACCCCGCGCGACTGGGATTTTGCGCCTGCTGCTGCGCCCTGGCAAGTGCCGCTGGTGGCGGCCACCGCGCCCCTACCCCTCTTCACGGCAGCCACCGACCGCGAGATGGTCGAAGCCAAGGGTATTGCCGATGGTGCCTACATCGACTACCCCACTACTGCCACTGGCGCGCTGGCCCTGCGTTTTGTGCTGAGCCCGGCCAAAGATGGCCAGCCGGCTCCGGCCGCTGGCCCTGCTGCCGCCCTGCGCGCCTACCTGGACACCAAAACAGCGGGCCGCACCGGCGACCTGGGTAATTTTAAAGAGCTAGTCATCAAAGCCCAGAGCAACCAGCCGGGCGCTACCCAGCTGCGGGTGGTGCTGGTGAGCCGCGATGCGGTGGCCTACGAGGCGGCCGTGCCGCTGCCAGTCACTGGAGGGGTAGCGCGGGTGCCGCTAAGTGCCCTGCGCCCAGCCCCGCTGCTGCTCACACCCCGGCCCTACCCCGGCTTTTTACCGCTAACCTATGCGGCGCCCAGTGCGCCGGCTTTCCGGCTAGGTACAGTGGAGGTGCTGCAAGTGGTGCTCGACCAGCCCACTGGCCTCAGCGGGTCGCTGCGTGTGGATTTGGAGTCAGTGACGCTGGAATAGGCTGGCTTCACTTCTAGCAAAAAGGCCGCTTCGCGTGTTTTCGCGCAGTGTTTCGCAGGGCGCTTTTAGCCCGCGATGCATTGCGCATGTGCTGGCCAAGGCCAAACGGGCCTAGGCGCTGGGCCAGCGCCCGCTTATCGACTTTCACTACAGCGACACCTTCGCCGACTCCGGCCGGCAAACTAAGCCTGCCGCCTACCCTGGCCCAGCTCATGCGCGTGGCACTCTACACGCTCACGAGGCAGTTGATGCGCCCCTGGCGACCTTACCCACGGCTCCGGCCGGCTAGCACCGCTTCACGCTGGGGGTACTAGCCGGCCTGCGGCGGGCGTGTACCTGGTGCAGCTCGACCACGCTGGCTACACCAGCACCCAGCGCCTGGCAACGCTGTAGGCTCTCCACCATCCCTACCCCCGCTCCTGGTTTAAGAAATAAAAAAGCCCCACTGCACAGGCAGCGGGGCTTTTTTGGCGAGCTAGGAAGCCGCTTGAGGGCGATGCTTTACTAGGCGCGCCAGAGACTACTGCACCAGTAGGCGAGTCGTCTGGGTCAAGCCATCGGCTTGCAGGCGCACCAGGTACACGCCGGGGGCCAGGCCCTGCAGGGGCAGCGCCTGGCTTTGAAGACCGGCGGCCTGGCGAGCGGGCGCCAGCTGCCGAATGGTCTGGCCCAGCAGGTTTTGTACTGCCAGAGTAGCGGTGGCAGCCTTGGGCAGGGCGTAGGCAATGGTGGTAGTGCCGGCGGCTGGGTTGGGCGCCACGCTGAGCTGGAACACGGCCGTTTCGGCCGGGCGGGTGGCCAGGGTGGTGTTAGTAGGCGCCGTTAGTTTGCGGCTCGTGTACACGCCGTACTGGCCGGGCTGCAGGCTCATGGGCATGGCCGTGCTCGTCACGGCCAGCTGAGTACCGTCGAGGTAGTTATACCAGGTGCCGGTGCTTGGGAAGGTGATGGTGGCCGTGCTGGCCACTACGTCGAAGTTGCCGTACGACACCACGCTCAAGTCGCTGCCCGTGAGGCTGATGGTCTTCACAGCGCCGCTCAGGTTTTGGACGTACGCCGTGGGAGCAGCAAATACCGGCTGCTTTTTGAGGGCAATGAGGGCGCGGTAAGTGTCGTAGAGGTGGCGGCGGTTGGGCTCCTGGTAGTAGTTCCAGAGCACCGGCTTGGTACCGGTGCGCCCGTTTTGGTCGATGCTGATGTCGTAGCCTAGCTCGCCAAACTGCCACACCAGGCGCGGGCCAGGCTGGGTGAAGAAGAGCGTCGCGGCCAGCTCATCGCGCTTGAGGCCAGTGGCCGGGTCTTTGGTAGAGTAGCTGCCGCTGGCGTTGCCGTAGGTGATGTTCTTGAACTGCATCCGCTCCTCGTCGTGGCTTTCCATGTAGCCGATGGCGTTGGGCTTGCCCCAGCCCCTACCCCCCTGGTCGCCATAATAGCCGTAGCTCAGGTCCCAGCCCTGGCTGTAGCCCATGGCGGCCTGGGTGTAGGCCGGGTTCAGGTTAGCCCACATCATCAGGCCGTAGTCGCTCAGCACCTTGCCCTCATCGGTGGGGTTGCTGGCCGATACGCCGCGCGGGAAAAACTCCAGAATGGGGTACGACCCGCTGTTCACGCTCATCTGGTAGTCGTAGTAATCCTTCCAGATGTTGACGCGCGACTGGTCGTAGTTTTCGTAGGTGTCGTTGTTTTTGGTAACCTGGCTGAAGCCGCCGGCCAGGTCGAAGCGGTAGCCATCGACGTGGTATTCCTGGAGCCAGTACTTGATGACGTTTTTGGTGAAGACCCGGGTGTAAGGGCTCTCGTGATTGAGGTCGTTGTATACGCTGTAGGGGTGCGGCGCAGTGATATTAAACCACGGGTTGTCGGCGGTAGGGCCGCTCGTGACGTCGCCGTAGAGCTGCACCATCGGGCTGTTGCCCGTCGAGCCGTTGAGGGCCACGTCGAGCACCACCGCGATGCCCCGGCGGTGGCATTCGTCCACGAAGGCTTTGAGCGCGTCCTGGGTACCGTAGTACTTATCGGGCGCAAAGTAGAAGCACGGGCTGTAGCCCCAGTTCTCGTTGCCGTCAAACTCCATAATCGGCATCAGCTCAATAACATTGGCGCCGAGGCGCTGGATGTAGCTGAGCGTGTCACGCAGGGTTTTGTAGTCGTGGGCGGTCACGAAGTCGCGCACCAGCAGCTCATACACCACCATGTCGGTGCGGGCCGGGCGCTGAAAGTTGGTAGCCGTCCAGGTGTAAGCGGCCTTACCGGGCTGCAGCACCGACACGATTCCTTGGGTCTTGCCGGCGGGGTAGGCGCCAGCCAGGCCAGGGTAAATACTGGCCGGAATGCCGCCATCACTGCCGGGGTCCAGAATCTTGGCGCAGTACGGGTCGGCCACGCGCTGGCTGCCGTTTACCAAGAATTGGTAAGCGTACTCGGTGCCGGGCGTGAGGCCGTCAATCTGCACCCACCAGCGGGCACTGGCGGCGTCGGCGGCCGAGGCCGCATCGGCGAGCGAGGCGGGGCTGCTGGCAGTGGTGCGCTTCATGAAGCCGGCTGCCGTAGGCTGCCAGTTGTTGAAGTCGCCGACCACGTACACAAACTGCTTGCGCGGGGCCGTCAGGGTCAAGATGGCCGAGGTGCCGCCGTTGAGGTAGGTAATGCCGTCGAGGCTGGCCCCGGCGGGCAGGGCTGCCACCGTCACGGGGGGGTAGGCTTGCACCGCCGCCTGAATGGTAGCCGTGGTGCCGCCGCTGGTAGCCGTGGCCTTGAGCGTGCCGGCCGCCGTAGATGTCAGCGTAATGGGTGCCGTCAGGCTCGTGACGTTGGTTTGCTGCGCCACCTGCACATCGTTTAGAAACAAGGTAATGGTGGCCGCCGTGTTGGTCATCACGGTCACGTTGGTAGCCGTGTTCTGGGCAAAGTAGTAGGGCGCCGCGCCGCTGGGGCTGGTAAAGCGCAGGTTGAACGCATCCTGGGCTACGTCCACAAAAATGTCGCCGCCGCTGGCCGAGCGGCCCACCTTGGTGCCGGCCGCGTCCTTAAATATCATCCCCAGCCGGTAGATGGGCACGCCGCTGGGCACGGCGTAAAACGCGCGCGGCGTGAAGGTGATGGTGTAGAGATTAGGGTTGGTGGTGCTGCGCGTCAGCTTTGCCGCCGGGTCGGCCTGGCCGAAGGTGGGGCTCTTGACGTAGCTCCAGCCCGTATCGGTGGGCCCGGTCGTGACCACGCCGGTCCAGATGTAAACGTCGCCCGCAAGGTTGTTGAGCGCCGCGTTGCCCTGGCTGGCGTCGTAGGTGAGGGTCACGGGCGTGTCGGCCGTGAAGGAAGCCGGGTTAACCGTAACCTGCGCCTGGGCCGCCGAGGCCCAGCCCAGCAGCACTAGCAGGGCCCATAGCCACTGCCCGTAGAGTTGAGGTTTTTTCATAAAATGGGTGGGGAAAAGCAGCCAAAACGAGGGCTGAGCCCTCGTTTTGGCGAGTGTTTGGCTAAGATACTATCGGCAAGAGCGCATTTTAGGTAAAATTTGGGGATATAATTGGACTGCTTCCCCAAACGTTTGCGCTCCTGCTAGGCCGGTTTAGCACCCGTTTTGGGGCAGGCTAAGCGCTCGCTCCGAACCCGCCCGATGACCTTTCTCGCCCGCAACGCGTACTTTGTACGATTCGCTAAAAGTCGTAGATTATGAACGTAGGAGATAGAGTACGCCTGCTCACGGGCACTGAAGAAGGAATTATTACCCGCCTGCTCGACAGCGAGCTGGTGGAAGTAGCCATCGACAACGACTTCACCATTCCGGTGCTGCTGCGCGAGCTAGTAGCCGTAGCCGCTGAGGAAGGCCAGGCGTTTCGCCGGCCCGCCCCCGAGCCCACCCGCCCCGCCACCGGCAGCAAGAAAAACAAGCCCCTAGGCGGCCAGCCCAAAGCCTCACGCCCCGGCGTGCCCGCCCCCGTGGCCCCTACCCCCCCGGCCAGCCCAAAGCTGGTGGACCCAGTGCCGCCATGCCCCCACGCCCGGCAGCCGCCACCCCGCCGCCACCCGCCGCCAAGGGCATGTACCTGGCGCTGGTGCACCAGGCACCCGAGTTGCTCGCCCTGCACCTACTCAATAACACCGAGGCCGAGGTGGTTTTCACCTACGGCGAGGAGCGCGCGGGCAAGTACCGCGCCCTGGCCGCCGACAAGCTCAAGGCCAAGGCCGCTAGTGCCCCGCTGGCCCACCTGCACCTCAAGGACTTTGAGCAGTGGCCGGCCGTAGTATTTCAGCTGTTGAGCTTCAAGCTCAATGGCGACGCGGCGTATGACTTGCTCACCAAGCGCCAGTCGTTCAAGGCTACTACCTTTTATACCAGCCGTCGGCCCGCACCGGTTATTGGCAAGGAAGCATACTTGTTTCAGCTAGATGAGCGCCCTGCCCCGGCCCTCAACCCCGAAAAGCTGGCCCAGGCCGAAGCTGCTCTAGAGGCGGCTGCTATCCCCACCCCGGTGCTCGACAATCAGCAGGCGGCCAAGCTGCAGCAGGCGCTGAGCGGCGACAAGCCCGCGCCCGCCCTGGCCGTGTTGGCCCCTACCCCCCCCAAGCCGGCCGAAGCACTGGTAGCCCCACCCCACGAGCTAGACCTGCACATCGAAGCCCTGCGCCCCGAGGGGGCCGAGGGCCTCAGCAACACGGCTATGCTGCGCCTGCAACTCGACGCGTTTGAGGATGCGTTGAGCCGTGCATTGGCTACTAATATGCACGAAATCATCTTTATCCACGGCGCTGGCAACGGCGTGCTGCGCAAGGAAATTCACCGCCAGCTGAGCCGTAACAAGGACATCAAGTTCTTTGAAGAAGCTCAGAAGGAGAAGTTTGGCTATGGCGCTACGCTAGTACGTCTGAAGTAGCCGCCCGCCAAAAGGCCAGTTTTGGCCCTGCCCTAAGGCTGTCTGCCCGCGCAAGCGTAGGCAAGCAGCCTTAGGGCAGGGCCAAATTAGTGGCAGTTAGCATGGTTGCCGGGCTAGTGTAAGTTAGCTGTCGCTTAGTTATGAGCTGGTATTGAGTAAGATATAGTGCATATACAAGTAACACCTAACCTTCCTACCCCCCGCCCTACTCGTAACTATCTTCTCTTGAATACTGGCAGCTTTTGTGGCTGATACGGCAGCCACTCCGCCTCTTCAGCGCGGCGTTTATTTTAGCCGCAGTGCTGAACAACGCCCCACCTAGAACGCGTAACGGTTTTGCGGCCAGCTAGCGGCCACTTGGTAGTGGTGGCAGCCGACACGTACACCGTGCACCAGGCGCTACTGGCCCACGCCTAGTTTTTGCCAACACTGAGCAGCAGGCATTTCGCTTAGTTAGTCAATCATCAGCTTTATCTGCTAATGCACCGAGACAGCACGGTGCGGTATGGCCGCAACGCCACCACATTCGATGAGCATTTTTTTAGCAAAGGGCTTGATGGCGACCTGCACCCGCTCACCCGGTGGCAGCTCCGCAAGCAGCTAGCGGCCAACTAATACGCCCGCTGATTATTGAATCGATAAAGAGGCCAGTTGCCAGCGCGAGTGCAGCACTGACAACCGGCCTCTTTGTGGAATTTAAACCGCTGCTTACTTAGTATCCTCACCCGCTAGCCCGCTGATTTCGGGGCGGCCATCCACCATGCGCAGCGGGAGCCAGGAGTATTGCGAAGCTTCGAGGTTGGTTTTTTCCCACCGGTCGGCCAAGAAGATGTAGTTGTCGGGCTGGCCGGGCACGGGCAACACAAAAGCGCCCTGCGTCTGAAATGTAGTTTCGGCGCCAGGCCCCGCGCAAGGGTTGCCGTGCTGCTGCCAGTTGCCGAGGGGCGCGTCGGCTACGGCGTAAGTAGCCGCGTTGGGCGACCAACCGGTGCAGTCCGAGGTGAGCAAGTAGTACTTGCCCTGGTGCTTAAAGAGGGCGGGCGCCTCGCGGTGCTGGTCTACCAAAATTCTTTTTTCTTGGGGGGTAGGGCTAAGGTAGTCGTCGGCCAGCAGCACCACGCGCATAGTCTGGTTAGCTTCAGAGGCAAAAACCAGGTAGGCGCGGCTGTCGTCGTCCTTAAAAACCGTGAGGTCGCGCACCATTTGGCCGTTTGGCTCCACGCTGCCCCGGTACTGGAAGGGGCCGGTGGGGCTGCGGCTGGTGGCCACACCCGCCCGCGAGTGGCCGTAGGTTTTGGAATCGACGTGCAGCCACATCACGAACATTTTTGTTTTGGCGTTGTAAATGACCTTGGGCCGCTCGGCTACCTTACTCAGGTGCAAGTCGTGCTGCGAGTCGGTGGTATTAGGCGCCAGCACTACGCCCTCGTTTTTCCAGCTCACCAGGTCGCGCGACGAGTAGCAGCTTACCCCACCCACCGGCACCCGGTAGCACTCCCAGCCCTGCCCTGGCACCAGCTCAGTTTTGCCGGCCTTGTGCTCGCCGTAGAGGTAATACGTGCCGTTGTGTGCCAGCACGCCGGCACCGTGCGCGTTGATGGGCTGGCCAGCGGTGTCGAGCCAGGGAGCAGCAACGTGGTACAACGTTCGCTGCGCTTGGTAGATGGCGAAACCACTCAAACCAAGGCAGGCCGCTAATACAATTATAAAAACATTTTTTCTATTCATTGTGCTATAATAGCTCTACTGGTCACATAGTTAGATGGCACAAGGTACAGCTTTATTGCACGTTATTTTTTGCACCATGCCGCTGGAGCTTATTTAGTGTGTAGCCCAGCAGCCGCTACTTTTTCCACTTCTTTCTTTGCGTATGTATGACCTTATCGGGGATATTCACGGCCACGCCGACGAGCTACGGGCCTTACTTCACCACCTAGACTACCAGCCTGATGCAGCCGGCGTGCCGCGCCACACGGGGGGTAGGCAGGTTATTTTTTTGGGCGATTACATAGACCGCGGCCCCAAAATCCGGGAGACGCTGCAACTGGTGCGCAGCATGGTAGAGGGCGGCGCGGCGCTAGCCATCCTAGGCAACCACGAGTACAACGCGCTGGCTTTTTGGCAGAAAGACCCAGCTGGTGGCTACTTGCGGCCGCACCGTCCTTGGCACCTCAAGCAGCATTGGCGCACAATCGAGGAGTTTAGCACGCCCGAGCTGTACCGCGAGTGGCTCGATTACCTGGCCTGGTTTCGGACCCTACCCCTGCTGCTGGAGCTACCTGGCCTGCGGGCGGTGCACGCCTGCTGGGAGCCGCGCCACGTGGCGTATTTGCGCCGCGAGTTGCCCGATCTGTGCCTCACACCCGACTTTATGCTGCGGGCCAGCCGCCGCGGCAGCCCCGAGTTTAAGGCCGTGGAAGTGACGCTGAAAGGCCGCGAGGTAACGCTGCCCCACGGCATCAGCTTTCACGACAAAGACGGCCACCGCCGCGACCTCATGCGCGTGCGCTGGTGGCAGAACCCCGCCACCGCCGCCGCTTACCACGAGTATTATCTCGAGGACCTACCCGAACTGCGCGGCCAGCCCATAGTCATAAATAATTTAGACCCTCGGCACTACCAGGACGAAAAGCCCGTTTTCTTTGGCCACTACTGGTTGCACGGTACGCCCCAGCTGTTGCAGCCCTACGCCGTGTGCCTCGACTACAGCGTGGCCCGGGGCGGCCAACTCGTTGGCTACCGTTGGCACGGCGAGCCGGTGCTGCGGGCCGACCACCTAGTGTGGGTATGCTAGCTTTTTTTACTCTTCTTTTTTCCATGCCTAGTCCCAATCCTGCTTTTCGTCCCGCCGATACTTTATACTGGGAAGCCACCGGCCCCGGCCTACGCCGCGCCATAGTAGCCCACAACGACGACCTGATGCTGGTGCGCGTCGAGTTCAGAGCCGGCGCGGTGGGTGCGCTGCACCAACACCTGCAAAGCCAAATCTCCTATGTAGAGAGTGGCGAGTTTGCTGTGACCATCGGCGAGGAAACACGCATTATGTACGCCGGCGACTCGTTTTACGTGGCCCCCAACGTGCCGCACAGCGCCTACGCCCGCCAAGCTGGCGTGCTGCTCGACTCCTTCAGCCCCGCGCGCCCAGATTTCCTACCCCCCACGCATTAGTCCGTATCTTTGCCCGTGCAGTGAGCCACCCCACCGCCGCGCCCAACGCAAATGCGGGCGGGGAGGAAAGTCCGGGCTACGCAGGGCGCCCTGCTACCTAACGGGTAGGACTGGCCAATCGGGCCAGGACAGCTAGTGCC
>Ga0160429_1001381_pt1 | contig 13608 bp, 11 predicted proteins | sample SolpanmetagenomR_FD_108199 | JGI IMG/M metagenome (GOLD analysis project Ga0160429, IMG submission 108199) | Solar panel surface microbial communities from Lawrence Berkeley National Laboratory, California, USA - R | ecosystem: Engineered > Built environment > Solar panel > Unclassified ...
AGGTTTACAATGTCGAGGAATCTTACCACCTTTACTCCCACATTTATACTTGTTGAAAAACAAAGATCTTATAGACAATCAATTCCAAAAACTCTTGTCTGAGGGAGTAGCAGAAAATGGATTGAAGGGTGTAGACCATTTTATCGCAAAAGATTTCTGGGAATTAGTAAGAGAAGTGGGAACAGTCGACGATCAAGAACAAGACGTTAGCATAAACCAACCTGTAAAGATGGATTTACCGACGAGAAATACAGAATTAGATGCATACGAAGCGATGTTGAACTCGACTCCCATTTTTGACAAATCAACACCACAAACAATCACCAACTTGAACGATACATTATCAAGAAATCTCGAGAACGAAAGTCTACGAGATTCTAGAATCCTCTCTACTCTGACAACGACCGAAAGAACTATTTTACCAGACGGAACTGCTACTACAAAGGTAGTTCTCAAAAAACGATTCTCGGATGGGAGAGAGGAATGTACAGAGACTGTCTCTACGAATCTACCCAGCCATCATCGTACTTCCAACCAAGAAGGACTGAGAGGAGATGATATTCAGACTAGAAGTAGGACTATCAATGTCAATAGTGATGGTGATAAAAGAGGATGGTTTTGGTAGACTTTTGCCAAGAATCTCCTTGTATTCTACCATCGACTTGGAATTTGTATTGACTTCTGTTATCGTTCGTTGTATATATCTTGTAACATCATAACCAATTCAAACCCCTTTCTTGTTTGTCAGCGCCAGTACGCATAAGATAAAATCACATTTAGGTGTTTTTATACAATAACGTGTAATTATCTTAGCATAGATAGTATTGATAAAGAATAATCAACTGCGTGATTATACTTTGCTGATGTGTATACATGACTCTTCACTTTCTGTCTATCAATGCAGAACCACGTCTTGTGATATTTATAGTCGAGGGAAGGATATACTCTGTTTTCGACGAGTATATATATCCATCACTATATTTAGCGACAATAATACCCAACTCATAATATTATACATTCAATCGATGAGCACGATCTAACAAATGATTGACACGAAAAGATATGAGAATAGGTAATATATAGTAATAACACAAGGTAGAAAACAACAATTAATAACAGGTAGAATAAGAACAATAACAAACAACAAGACTTTTAAACGACAGAGTTATTAGCAAACTGTCTACATAATAATAATAATATTAACAAAGTGAAAAAAGATGTCTTGTTAGGGTATACGACTGCTTACAAGTCCGACGGCATTCGCCAAGACTCGCAAATCAGAACCATACATGACATCATGTTCCAACGGAACAACGTGTTCTGCCAAAATCGACCGTCTGAATCTCCAGACGAGTCGTTGGAGACCAATGTCAATGATATCCAAATCGTCTTGGAGGATCTGCTTGTCGGAAGCATAGACCAGATTGTGTAATTGCGTGATGCGGTTCGCGACAATCTGTAGGCGAGGAATGTATTCGCCGGAACCGCGAGTCCAAAGGTTAGATAGTATATTGTGACAGGATACGAGAACTGGTAGGAATTTGTGGAGATTCTCAACCAGTCCCACAGCTGTAGTCGTGTCGATTGCGCATAATAAAGCATAAGTTGTAAAAGCGATGTGATTATCATGTGGATAGCTAGCAGCACTCACTTCTGGTTGTTGCACATCTTGTGATTGTGCTGTGCAAATCAACAATTGATAAGCACTTTGATATGCTTTTTCTATATTCCAACCGAGTTGATCCAAATCGCTAATAAAAATGTGTACGATGAAACGTGACATGTGTATGTTGATGGTATAATATACAAGTCGTATCATTCTCAACAAATCCCCTTCATCTTTGGAAATGTTCAAATTATCGTTGATCATATTCATATTCGTATTCATATTCAAATGAGTTGGCAGGGTTTTATGCCACATTCCTATCTGTGTAGTTGTAGAAGCTGCAAAGTCCCTACACTCGATCCAATAACTTTTACTGTCAACATCTTTCATAGTCGTGAAACGAATCACTCTACTACTAATCTTGCAGAGGTCGATCAAGGTATTCGTAAGCGATACAAATGATGATGCAGGTGGAAAAGGGAACATTGTTGAGCCGTTACCAATGGTCAACAATGGAGGCGCGTTAATGATATTGACATCCTGTATTATATCTTTGGTCGACAAGGATAGATTAATATGGTCGCCCGACATTAGACAATCATGATGCCACATCAGAGAATAAATCTTCTATAACATAAAACTTCATCAGTATTCTTGGCTCGTCCTAATTGAAGATATCTCAACGCACTTACATCAAAGACAAAACAAGTCAAGACTGTCCGCTTGCAACAATCAAAAGTTTGCAAGGGATTCATTCCGTACAACAGTTCCACAGCTCGAGAAATATATGACACACATCCCTGATCTGTTGTCAAATTCAGTAAATCAATTAAATGTATAGCTGCAGCTAGATATTCAGCGGCGAGTACGTTTCTTGACCACGCCTGAGCACACATCATCATAAATATACGTGCTTGAATCAGTGCAAGACTAGGCTGACCTAAATTGGCAGCAACCGAGTTTGTTGCCATTTGTGCGCATTCTTCTGCAAATTGTGAGTGATCCGATGTTAATGCTGCACCAAGAGCCAGCATTGTATATAACACCATGCATTCATTTTCATCTTTTCGCTTTGCTGATGTGACCCAACTTCGTGAAATATCTGCAGCAACTATCTGTCGTATCAGAGGACATGAATGTGTATAGAATTTGTCTAGTAATCGTAATGTTTCGATGGGATTCTTGAGGTATGGATCAAAACGATTGTCCACACAATTCTGCTCAGGCGTGGATGGAGGACCAATATTGTAGCTGTCACTCTCGACGCGACCGGAAATGGTGTCATGCTGTTGTTTCATGTCCGAAGCCTTTTCAGGGTCGTTTGAAACTCCATCATAACTCGACGGACTGTCCTGCTGCAACCTCGAAGCTGTATTTTCTTCTTCGTCTGTAATATTCCGCAATAAGTAGGATGTATTATGTCTAGTGCCGATTGATTGAGATGTATAGACAGATAAAGTTGATGATGAATCACCTGGGGAGATTGAAATACTTGCTCGAGGCATAGAAAACGTTGCTGGCCTATCAACGCGTCAGTCAGTATACACCATTATATTCTTCGAATTATCTTGTCTGACATTATGCAATTACGATTGCCTTTTTGACATTGTAAACAGGATCTTGTTCTTGGATCGCATTTGATTTTCTTTTCACGACAAGATCTGTCCAAAAGCAGTATTAGTAAATAAGCAAATGAATTCGAGTGGAAACGTTTTTGACTTACAGACAAGCTTGTGCAAGTCTTTTACGAGCTTTGCCAGCTTTTGTCGTGCCCCACATTGGATTCACAGGCTCCCCATCAATCATTGCAGGTAAGACTGTACCATCTTCCAATACATGTACATCTGCAGTACTCGACTTGTCTTGAGCATCACTCGATTCGGCTGCGATGCTGTTTCTACCGGTACTAGGTAAAGTTCGCGCAGAATCTCTTCGAGACTCTCCGTCCGTGAGAGCCGGAAAGTTTGAAGAACCGGGTGTGGTCGTACCACCACTGATACCCCAAGACAAAGATGATGGCAGAGAATCATAGTGACTTCCGATAAGCTGTGGTACCGACAGAGGGAGACATGCTTGGATATTCGGGTCCAAATTCGGTAACAATCTTACCACTGGACTACTTCTAGGCCCGATGGATGGAAGTATGGGAGGAACTTGATCCTTTATAGATTGCCATGCAACTTGTTGGATATATGAGTTCGAAATAGGAGGTAATATCCCAGGATATTGACTCGAAACGCCAATAACAGGCGAGAAGCGCGAAGTCAACGTCGTCGAGTCACCGAGCGTCGAAGAGAGCACTTCGTGGAGTCCTGGTAACTGTTGTTTGCCTGCTTGTTCCTGAGAATCGTCAGGCCCACCCAGGTTGGAGCTCGACATCGAGTCTATGACTACATCAATCAGGTCCAGCCCGATGTGAGGCCTTTTTCAAGGGTTGTTAGAAAGGCATCTTGATGATACTAGCTTGCCACTGTTATTCGTAGCCGTCATCACAATTAGCATAATCAACCATAATTACAAAAAGAATAGAACGATTGATTGCGACTTCGGCTAGTCAACAGCCGATTCCGTACTCGTGCTCGTGCAATGTTTTTGACTCGGCCTAAAAGTGTAAAGACCTTTTAAAATGTAATAATACGTTATTGTGACTGGCTTATGTATTTCTTGTGTTTAATCTACTGCTTTCCGCTATATGCAAGGTTTCGTCGTTTTCACACAACCAAGCGGCTCGTTCACAAATTAGTTGTTTTGCCCTGTAATGAACAGGTGGGTCTTGACCGCTGGCACAGAATTGATCGGATATAAGAAAAGGTAAGGATTACTGCGCTAAACATTTGTAAAATTATAATAATAAATTTGATTGCGACGTAAACCAAGGGAAAAGAAAGGGAAAGAGAAAAAAAAAACATTTCTTCATCATTCATAGGCACATGGTAAGGAAAGGCCAAGGGCGCCACATCCGTCATTACCTTTGCAGTAGTCGACATTTGTAGACCACATGTGGAGGTTGATGGAAGCCAAGAGCGGGGACTCGGATGTGAGGGGAAAAAAATGTTTGTACCATGGCCCTGGGAATTCGGCGTCTGTAACAGTCAAGGAATATTCCAAACTTCCATGAAAGATTTTCCATGAATTCAGAAAGAGGAGCATGAACCACCCTAGAAAACAGTCGCACCAACCAATTACAAATCATCGATTTACGCTACTCAACCTATCGACAATGTTGAACAACCTTGGATGTCGTATGACAATTTTATAGATTATGATCATGACAAATTCTTTTTGTTATTGACACAATCACAAAGTCCCGCCAAGATCAGCATTTCGAAATTGACTGACGGTTGTGCCGTGGTGTTGATTTGTCATGAGTGGGGCCTTTTTTTACTGTTATGTGTCTCAAACAGCCTTGAAACCCCTGCGCAACATTTTGAAATTGAATGGACTGTCCCGTAATTCTGGCTGGAGAAAATTTTTTACCTCATCTCATTTAATATAATACCTTAGCAACCTGCGGCGTCAAATTTGGTACACGATGATTATTGGTTATGATTGTCAGATGGACACCCCATTGGAACTTGACTTCTTTCCAAAGTCATTTGTTTTTGGATATGGAGGGTTGCTAATTAGTAATTTTCGGAAGGCAAAGGAGCGAAAATCAAAGCTCGCCAGGATATAACAACCTTAAACGAGTTTTAGTTTCCGTGTGAAGCCACGTTATTGTCCCAAACAAGATTCTGCTCAATAAAAACTTTTGCTAACATGTTTGCCATTCCGCTTTTGCATATGCTCAAGGATTTCATTGGAAGCCGAGCCAACAGATTATTAGTATTCCGGCATATTCCGACGATTACAGTGACTATGCAGGTATACGGCGACATTTTTCCTCATGTCTCATTGACGGCTGAGGTTCCGACTGCCGAGATTTTCTGCACGACTACGTTAAATCTTGTCAAAAAACATTTTCTTGTTTACAGCATAATAATTTTGGCTTTTGTCAATGATGCCGCGCTTTTTTCCTTGGTTGTGGAGATGTATCGCCATTCAAACTCTGCCCCACGTGTTTTTTGTTCACCTGCCACTGCTGCTGAACATCCAATAAATTATCATTCCCATATTTCTCAGATTCGTCCTCTAGCTCGGATTCATCCTCGACCTCGAATTCATCATCCGAAATGTCGCTATCACCACCCTGAGCTGATACTAAATGATCATCCGATATTAGTATTTGAAGCAGTTTAAATTGATATGATGGTCAAACTTACTGAAATACTTGATGGCTTCAGGCCAAAGATCCTCAGCCAAAACTGTAGCTAATTCCTCACCATATTCATGAACTTCCACTGATCTGTTTAATCTGTATTCGTCCTCAAATGCTTCCGGTTCCTTCCTCCACTCCTCTTCTTCTTCCACCGCCTTACCCTTTCCCTTTGAAGCTCTATCCTCACTTCTCTTGTTCCTTTCCTCCATCTTCCTGACTGCCTCTTTATTCTCTTCCTCGCCAATCCATCTTAAAGAACTCACAAACCCAAACCACGTGAAAAAACTCGTATTATCCCCATTCCACGTCTGCGTTAATTTCGCCATATTGTCCCATTCTTTCAAATCCCTCTTCGACATGCCTTCTTCTCCAAACTTTTCTCTCGCCTTCCACAATTTGACGGCCGCTTTGAGCAATCCCTGCGTAGAATCCTTCCCCTTCTTCCATCTGACATCCACCGGTTTTGAAACCAACCCCTCCCATCCGTCTCTTGACCTCCTATGCCAGAATTTCTTCTCGAGGACTTCATCCTCAAACCAATCGTTTTGACTCTTGTCGAACTCGAATCTAAACATCAAGCTCTTCGGCTCGCCGAGGCCAGTCGTCGGGTCTAATTCGAACCTCGAGACCGAGAAATTCGTCAGGCATTTTGCAAAGATCTCGCTGTCGGAAGGTTGGATGTATCGATCGATATCTGGAGGTGCGTACTCGAACACCAAAGGCCAGAAACCGGGGATTTTGGACGTCAATTCGGCGCGGGAGAGATAGAGAGGGTGGGACAGGACGTGTTGTCTGCGTACTGAGACGGTTAGTGCGGAACGAAGCGGTTTGGGCAGAGGATGGAAAGTACGGATTTCTTCGTCTACTTGATCGAATTTTAGCTCGATATCGCTCAATTGAGCATAGGTCACGGCGTCTATTTCTTCGGTAATAGCTGTTACCATGATGGGTATAGTAATGCTAATAATAAGTACACAATTCAAATATGACTTTCATTTTCCTTCATTTTCGTTAATTAATTGACATTCCTAAAAAATAAAGAATTTAGGCTTTATCAGTTGGACTGTATAAGCACATATTAGTAGAGTTCAGTGTGCAGTAGTCAAGCGTGAATATCATGTCTTTTTTTAAGTGTATATATTGATCATATAACGTATCCCAAAACACCCAAAATCAATCTCATAGCTGAATTATATCGTATCATATCAGAAATATGTTCTCGTCATCATCTCCACAAACCATTCCTATCGGGTTTTTTGGCACTTGCTGGAAGGACCTTGATGATGGGACTATTTCTTGCACTAGTGGTGCCGCTTACTTTTGTCAAAAACCCTCCTAGACCATCGGAAACTTGCCCAATAACTAGACCAGTATTCGGTAATGGCCATCCCGCATCTATTCCTCCATTTCCAACAAGCAATTTAGCTACCGGCCCACCTCCCGGGGTCAACATTCCCAGTCCACCACTTGTGCTTCCTGCTGGCGTGGTGGAAAAGTAACCTGTCATACTACCATCACTTCCTGGCGTAGTAGGCATATTATTATGACTGCTTGTACTTTTGACATTTGGTGAATCAACAACATGCGTAATCGAATTGGGGAAATATCCTCCTCCTTGTGTTGAACTCATGTTATGATGTGCATACCGACTACTAGCACTACCTCCATCATTCAAGGACAATGCACCAGGACTGGACACGGTTCTATGATGATAACTACCAGGAGTCAACATTCCGCTCAAACTACCTTTTGGTGAACTATGGGTAGATAGACTAAAACCTCCCATTGCAATTGCCATACTGTTGAATCGACTAGCAGTCGAGCCATCCACACTCATAGGCTGAGATGGAGGTAAAGCTATCATATTAGCACCTAGAAGTGTGCCGCGATCACTTGATATATGCTTTGGATGTGGAACTTCATCACGTGGTACAGCCAGGTACCCACCAAATCCATTTCCTACAACGACAGAGTCTGTACCTGCCCATTGTGGACCGAGACCGCGTGATGCGGAAAAAGCACTAAGAGGCCGGCCACCAGCGAGATTGAGGGCACTAATGCCACTTCCAGCTCTACTTGCAGAGTTTATACCGTTTGGATTCGGAGAATGAACGGGAGTCATCATATATGGAGTATATTGACCAGGATTTTCAGGAGTTATAATGGTGTAGGTATATTCTACCTCCTCCATTGATTTACTGTATACTATCAAGGGACGACAAAGAGTGGAGCTAATATGACCAGGTCTTGAAGGTGGAGGAAGTGTCAACATGTCAGAGAATGTTGGGTCTCGAACATATACTGTGCGTAGAGCAGTTAGTCCGTTTGCATGTAAGCTACGGACGAGATAATTATAAGCCAGAGCAGCAGGAGAGCCTATGACGTGAGATGCAGCATGTTCATGGTTGTCGCCAAGCTCAAAAAACAAAGTATATAGAGACCGAGAGGCGAGAAGGGGTGCGGATTCCAAGGCCAGAGTATCTGAGAAGCTCACCGGATCCGTATATGAAAAGTCCTTTAATCTTGAAGCACCATTAATAATGTGATGAAGAGTAGGAACCGTTACTCCAGTCGATTGTAGTTCAAGCTCGGTTAAATGTTGACGCACAGCATCTCTGTGCAAATATGTGACTAATCCTGTGGCAGTAATGCTGTGACAATTTCGTAGTCGAAAAGTGCTCAAAGCGGGGAATTCTGGTAGATTGGGTGATGATTCAAAGATACTGTCAGCGAGCCATGGGAGATCTATCAGACATAGATCACGTAATCGTGGCAACGATGCTAGCACAAGCCGTAGAACACCAGCTTCTAGTACAACGCCAGATAATTCAACTTGCTCTAGACCATGCCAGATATTACGTGTCAAAGACTCCAACTGTAACTCCGAACCTGCTTGATACTTCATCTTCCTTATATTTGGACAGCGGGACTGTAATTCGTTGACGAGTGTGTAACACGTCGGATCACCCGTGAATGCTCCATCTGGTAGATCGACGTATCTAAGCTGTGGAAGTGCCGCAACAGTCGCTGCCAATTCAGCCTTGCTCGTTTCCCGTGTCATGTATGCCAACTTGAGAATCTCGACATACCTGGCCAACTTTGAAGATTCGCGAACAGTCCGACAAAACAAGTATAACCTATGCGCAGGTACATCTGCGACCAATGCGGATGGGTTTCTAGAACTCTTTTTCGTTTTCTTTGCTATTTCCACCAATTGCCGCTCGCAATAATGAACAGAATCGATTCTTACACTATGGTATCTATATTGGAAGACCGTCAGTGCCATATTAATATACTGTTAAGACCATCTTGTTTACAAAACTCTCTGAGCGACTCCATACCATCTTCTATTGACTTGTGCAGAATGTGCAAGATCCCTCATATCACAAAGCATACATCCTTCTCCCAAAGCCGAATGTTCACTCGCAACATACGTATCGTCGACGCTATGTGGACAGACATGTTGAAGAATCCTCCCTAATATGCCGTCATCGATATACTCTGAGTAATTCCGTCCTGATATGGAAGGTCGATGATATCGAGGTAAATCATGCTCTTCATCTTTGTTTTTCGATTTGGACCGAAAGTGGTGTAAGAAGCCCATTGCTATAAACGAGTTGTTTGTAGATCTGGGCTTGCATAAGTATGATTTACGTAGGCGTCAATGTCATGACCGGACGTCGCTGGGGACTTGTCATGTTTGGAGCGGTTTGAAACGGTTGAAATAAGAATTGTTGGAATGCTTCACAAAATAATACGCCGATCTATCCTCTACTTCTCAACATGATCCACGAGAATCGGATTGTTTCAATTCTTCATAATCTAGTAATTCGGAATGCTGATGCACTTCGATCAGCACACAGGGAAGTCAACAACATCTTGGTGAAAGGTGCTTCATAGTTGTCATGAACGTCATTGTATTTCGTATCTAGACACGCCATCCACTTCCCCGCAAAACACATGGACGCCTGTTCCAGCCTACAGACATCAAATACTATCTCGCATTCTTCATATTCACATATATATTCAATACATTCAATTATATGCTCGCTCAAAATGCAATCCAAAAAAAAGATACTATGATTTTCTACTCGATCGTCTCCGTCTTCTTTCAGCCTTCGGACTTTTAGCATTATCCTCGCTATCAGCATGTTCATCGTCAATCGCTTCTTCGTAATCATCATCACCTTCAGCATCTCTGTCTTCCCCTACAAATCCACCTTGACTAATTTCGTCAGCATGGACAGACCGATGAGAAGGGCGACGGCGTTTTTCAAAGTCCTGCGTATGTGCTAGATGCATCATTGCACCTGCCCGAGCCATAGCTTGCGCAACAACTGATGAACCTGTCGCGTGACCTTTCTTTTTATGAATTGGTGTACTTTCGACAGCGTCTTGAGTGGCTTGGTTCTGATACTCTGCGCCTGTGGTTGGAGCAACTGGTAACTTGCCTGGATCGTGATGCTCCGGTAACATACCGTGCTCCTCATCTTGATTAGGTATAGGGTGAGGATTTTGAGGCGCCTGCGGATGATTGTGACTTCCTGGCAATGCATAAGGTAATGGTGCATCTCTATACGCTCTGAATCGTCCAACATTTGCACAGTGTTCATTCTCGACTCTGAATATCATCCACATGCCTCTACGTAGAACTTCTGCAAGACTGACAAAGAACGATACAATAGCCGCGTGTCTCGGATCTTCGGTGTAAAACGCATACAAAAGCCAATTAAAACGTAATATTGGGTCAAGGATTATCACGGCATAGTATGGCCATATCCGTTTAAATGCCAAATTATGCCGTAGAAACTTGTGTTTTGCATATGGATCTAAGAGACTAAAATCCATTCCCAAATCCCATACGCTGCAATAGATGCCATTGATGGTTGCGAATGTGATGAACAATGCTTTCATGGCCGGTCTTTCATCGATACGATAGAGACTCAGTGTCATATACTGCATGATAGTACATATATATTTCCCGCAATTCACAAGATGAGGAAATATGTTCTTGGTATCCCAAAAACGGCGTACACATTGTAAAGCTCGCCATATTCCAGGAACTGTTGCCAGAAAACCCAAGGCTCGTGATCGACTCGCGCTGCACATGGAGGGATCCTGCCAAGGCGGACGTTGTGCATATAGGCAGATGAATACTTCAAAGTTCTATTGTTTATGTCAGCGTTTGATCAATCCATGAGATTACACGGTACCTACCGCCATTGCATATATCAAAGAACAGAAAAGATCACCGAGAAAGAAATCTCGAAACTCGACGGGTAAAAGACCGCCTGTAGATAATCGTCCCTATGTTTATCAGCACTCGTAGTATACAATCAAGACGCAAAGGCATAAGTTACCAAGGTCCGGATTAGCCACGATCGACTATAGGGGTAGAAGATAGGTAAAGGAATAAAAAGAGCGATCAAGCTTATACCAATCAACACAACCGGCCAATAAATATACATTGTTGGACCACCATAACTGTGAAGATTTATCCACATGGTCAAAGACATGATAAAGAAAAAGAAACTAGGCATCTATGATGAATCTTAGTACAACAAGTGATTTTCAGTTACTATTATACGTACCTGCGTGAGCTGTCGCCAATCCAGGATGCCCCGTCGGGTATCAAACTCAAAGACAAATATGAAATTAACCTTTGCTTTCTGCCATGCTCTTGCAGATATGCAATATAATAAAGACATTAGTACTACAAGGAAATACCCAGCATAAAGCTGCAGCAGGAAACCTGTTTCGATGCTCTTTTCTTTTGAGCCATGGCGAATAGTAGAAGCTGCTTCTACAACTGCCTCGATAGCCAAAACAGCACCTCCTGCTAACATAAATCCGTTTTTGAATGCACTACTACTGAACTCGCCTTCTTTTGTAATTTTCGCTCGCAGCTTACTCGCAGCAACCTTTCGATTACCGCGTTCAAAATATCTCGCATACAAATCTTCAACATCATAGGCTTGACGGTCCATTTGTTCACTCTTGACAAAGTAAGCATGATTGACAACTTCTACCATATAGTCGCGACCTGCTCTAGAGTTCACAACCTTGTCATATTTTTTTGTGATCTTGACAAATGCTTTTCGATTCAGCTCAGCGTATGATTTTAATAATTCTAGACGATGATAAAACTCTGCTAGCGCTACCTTCAGTTTGTGCTTTGCTGTTTTGTAAGAAGCTTCTGATGGGATAGCCTTCATTGTATAATCCCGATAGAGGTCAATAGGCGAAGGTCCCGGTGGAGTTCCTAGTTTCTTCATCGCTTCATAAGTTTTCCCTACACGTCCCACTTTGGCTTGCTCGACAGCTCTATCTAAAGATTTGAGCAGAGGTATGTCAGGTATCAGATTGTGCGACGATGACCAGTTCGATGCTGAAACGTTTGTTTCATTGCCAGTTTGTGGTACAGTTAGTCTCGATCCATAACCCTTTGGCCTATCCGCTCTGTTCACCTCGGACATGCGTCGATCACGCATCTTGTGCAGTTGATCTCGGAGAATATGAACGCGACGTGTCGCCTCCTCTTCCTTTTCCTTATAAAAGCCATCGATTTTCTCCAGTTCCGAGTCTAGAAATCCAAAAAAGGCTCTTTGACGGGTTTCTATCTCTTTTGATGTTTCATTAGGCCATATACTTGGACTTTTGTGCGAATCTCCGCGTCCGGCTCCCCAGTCGCTACCAAGACTCTTTACGCGTTCAGTCAAAGGTCGCATAATCCTATGAATGGATACAGTGGGCATCGAAAAGGTTCTGCGTTTGCTTCCCATCTTTCCCGACCGAGGTTTTGTGCCGACGGTATCGTGGTCTTCATCTCTCGTTCTGCTCCCAGCTTCGCCGACAAATGAGATATGTGGATCATTGACAGAAGATGAGGAAGAAGCCACGGCCTCGGAGTGTTTGGCAGATGTCAAAGCAGGCTCGCCTAGTGATAGATCAGGTGGTATGTCATTTGTAATCTGTTGTGTATTGGGAAGTTGTGGTGGCGTGCCTATTATACTACCGTATCTAGTCTTAGCGTGCCTCTGACTTTCAGACCTTTCTCCAGTATGCGGTGCAAGCGGTACATGCGCATGATATTGACCATGTTTTGGTATTTCTCCAGTCAACGATGCTGGCACGGCATCGCCACTGCTTGAGCTTTCATCTGTCACACTTCCATCCTGATTCGCATTGTCACGATTCTCGCGCGGTTGCTTGAGCAGCTGAGTCGCCGAATCTGCAGAGTCTGTTGAAGATGGATTATCTTGCGCATCATCCTGAGATGGCGATGACCCTCCAGAAGAGTTTATAGCTCGACTGACGGCCTTGATCTTTTTCTTCGCAAGCTAGTATCAAGTAAGTCATTTAAGTGTATATAATCCGCATCAGTATAGATACGTACCCGATATTCGAGATACTTTGCTCGCCATTCTGGAACCAAGTCCTGTTCAATATCCCTGAATAGACTGTCAGCATAGAGGATTTCCCCTACCCATGGAGAGACTTTGACGCTTACTTCCCAAACTTCATGTCCACATGGTCTTCAATAAGCAGATTTTGGATACGGACAACCCATGTTTATCATATTATCAAATACTCATCTCCAGATTTCTTGGAAACATGGATTTTTTTTAAAAGGGTCAAGAATTCTGCACATGGTGTTACGTCATTGTTGTTATGTTTGAGCAAACATGTTTCAGTCACAAATGAGAACGAACAGGATGTAACGTTATGGAATATGTTTATTGCA
>Ga0160429_1001382_pt1 | contig 13593 bp, 17 predicted proteins | sample SolpanmetagenomR_FD_108199 | JGI IMG/M metagenome (GOLD analysis project Ga0160429, IMG submission 108199) | Solar panel surface microbial communities from Lawrence Berkeley National Laboratory, California, USA - R | ecosystem: Engineered > Built environment > Solar panel > Unclassified ...
GGAGTGGAGACGGTGTTTGGGGAGTGGGACGGAGAGGGGGTCGGAGGTGGTTAGGAGCATGTTGAGGAGGTCGTCTGCTGCGGTTTTGGCTTCGGCGAGGGATTTTTCGGATAGGGAGTTGTTGTCGTTGGTGGATGTGGATGATGTGGTGTGGATTTTGCTGGGTGTTTTGGAGGGCGGCTTTCGGTCGAGTCCTAGGCAGGAGAGGAGTGGGAAGAGGATGGTTTGAGACATATCGACGAACTGGACTGGTGTAAAGAGTCAAGCTGCAGAAGTTTTGGAGCCTATAGACGTTGCTTCGTGCGGGAACGATAGGTCTCTTGCTGCCATAAATCGATGCGAATCCGCGAGCTCGAGTGCCAAGCCTTGAGGCTCAACTTAGCGCCATACGCGGCTCGCGGTTCTGGCCTGAGGCAAGGAGGCCGACAAGGGGCCATCACAATTGGGCAATGTCGGGCGAGGAACATGACAACGCAATATCAGGTACGAACTATGCAAGCAACGTTTTTTAGTGCGAGGCCGTTCGCCTACATTCCCACATCCTCAAAGCCTCTCAATAGTAAAAACAATCCTTTCCACCTCTCTAACCCCCTTCATCGCCTCCAACAACCACTCCGGCCTATCATTCTCAGCCGTAACCTTCCATTTACTACCCGTCCTCTCCCCAACCTCATCCCACAATTTCTTCAACGACCCCTCATTCTGCGCAAACATCCTCCTCTTCCCACCCTCATGCCTCCGACTCTCAATCTCCACCGCCTCCCCCGATCCCCCAATCTGCCATCCCACAACCCTACTCCCGGCGCTGGGCTTCAGCAACCTAGAAGTCTGAACCGACGCCTCAATCTGACCCTCCCAGTCCCACAGATGAAAAAACATGCCCGCAAACACATAATCAAACTGCTCCCTCGCCATCGCATGAATAGGCCCTCCCGCATCAAAAACATCCCCATTCAAAAACACCGTCTTGCTCGCCCTCCCCTCGTCGGCGAAGAGCTCGTAGCCGCACTGTATGAGACCGAGGGAGACGTCCGCGCCAGCGACGCTGGCGTCGGGCGCGCCGTCGAACCATAGTTGCCGCATATTTTGGCCTAAGCCGCAACCCAGGTCGAGCATGCGCTTGCCGGCTTTGAGGTCGGTGAGGATGGTAGAGTAGGAAGGGTGCGTTTGGATGGTTGGGGTCACGAAGCCGCCGAGGCCGATGCAGCCGTAGGGCGCGATGGCCCAGGCTTTGTCGCGAACGCGGTGGATGTGTGGGAGGACATCGTCGGAGGGAATGTTGGCGTATTTTTCGAGGAGGGTACGGGCGGAGTCCGGGATGGAGGAGATAGTTTCGGCGTAGAGGGCTCCCTTGTTGGAAGGAGAGTCGGCCATGTCGTGTGCTACCTGAAAAGTATGGCGCTGTTGGTAGTGTGAGGGTAGTTTAAGGGTAGCTTGCGCGGTTTGTGTATAGATACGTGTAGTTTGGGGAGCCAATTTGGTATGACGACGGTCTGTCCAAGACCTTGGTTCAAGCCTCGGTTTAGAATAAATTGAGCGGAACCCTGCAGTCGCATTGACTGATTGACGTCAGTCGACAATACTCCCAATGCATTGAGCGCAAAGTCAGGTCCACAGTTGGCGGCACGGGGACGAAGCCTACGATATGCTTCGTCAAAAACCTTAAGTTGCATGTGATTATGAGACCTGGAGAAAGTGCTTGGACGTACTCGAGTCGCACGGAAAAGACGCAAATGATCAGTATTAGAGTGTTTGAATATGTGTAGAGTAGGCGAGCAAGTAGATTGTCAAAGGAATTGATATTAGAACAGCGACACAGAAAGCCGCTAACCAGCACGCATTCAAGCGAATAACGTCGTCCATGTGCTCTCTCTGACTCCGGGTATCTCAAGGACATGATATAGAATTAGGGAAAGTAAATTTGAATAGCCATCCATCAACAAGAAAAGCGGATAGATCATGATTGGCATGCTCGTATCGTACAACGGGAAGGATCCTTAGGTGCCGCCCGTTGTCCGAGCTCGCGCTACGTTGCGATTTCGCTCCAACGCGATTCATACCCAACAGAGTATCGGGATATGCGAGTCCACACTGCTCAGCCGATTCGAATGATAACCCTCACGTCAGCTACTCTAGCCTCTCTAACAGAACATCCGATGCAGGTCACGCCTTGACGTGCGACAATCGCATGCATACCCTGCTGTGCACACCAAGCTCTACACAACAACTCAAGCGTATGACCTCCTCTCGCATCTAGCACCAGTACCGGTTTGGCTATCTTCGGCTTGCCATTCTCTTGCTGGGAAGTGGCTTCAGAGGGCGCCTGAGAGAGTCTCCGACTAAGGCGCTTGCTTTCTGATTCTTGCTCCTCTGCTTCGTCGTCCTCAACAGCCTCCCCAACGGCTGAGAGGTACTTCTTCGGAAACTTGGGCCGTTGCTGAGGAAGAGGCCTGGCTGCCGGAGTTTCGAAAGGGGGCTTGAAGTTAGACCTGAGGAGGTCGGTTGCAGGATGGACCTCGTGGGTGAAGCTGTCGTGTACTGGATGCGCTACTGGAGCGTCCGATTCCGACTCCCCTCCTACATGAGCTTTGCGTTTGAGGACGTAAAGATGATTGCCAGAGGGTGGGGTGCAGGGAAACGCGGAAACGAAGTGGACATCGTATTGAAGGCCAAAGGATCTGCTGCCTATTTCATCGGAAAGAGAGGATGATGAGAACTTGAGCGATGCTTTGTATGTTGGTGGGGTTGAATCTTCGCCTTCCTCATCTACTTCGTCTTGACTGCCATTTAGCGTAGGTGCTCGGGAGTTCTGCGCTGTAGAAGGCGCCGTCGAAGGATCGTCGTTAGACTTCAGACTCAGGCCTTCGAACCATATGGATGATGTTGGTTTCTTGACATTGTCCAGTGGCATCACAAGATCAGCGGGGAACACATCGAATCCTATCCCGCCGAAGAGGTGTGAATCCGCAGCGAACTGATCGAGCTGACGGACTCGTGGCTTCTCGTTGGGATCGTCGGCAGGCTCCCCGAGAACGTCTATCCACCCGTCGTGGAAACCTCGCGGGACATGCGGGATTGAAATCCATCCCATGCATGACTTCACTCCAGGAGAACATGCCAACACTCGACCTACTATGCATGACTGGCTCCAAAAACTGCGTTTCCTGTATACGAACCCGCCATATAGGCTGGCGGAATCTCCGAGAACCTCAATGGCAGACGGATCGTTCTCGAGAAGAGTGGAGATGAGAAAGTGAGACAAAGGCTCTCCTGGAAGAATGATGTTGGTCAGATAGGTTCGCGTAAGCCAGCCACCTATAGCAAGACCGCCGCCGCTGGCTGTGTTAGGCCTGGATCCTTCTTTCTGGTACGGAGCTGAAGGCGACAATTGTAGAGATCGCTGTGTGGAGTTGCGATTGAGCTGTGGCCTGTTCTCGAAATAGCCATCGCGCTGCTGCGACCGTGGTCGTGGTGTTGACATTGGCGTCGAATAAACACTAGGCGCTTGCAACGCTTGGGCTGACGAGTCAATTCGTGCTGTAAAGGAGGCCTCAAACTCTTTTGCGCCTGGCCATTCGATCGCCTTCGTGAAGTGGAAGAGTCCATCCAATTGCTTTTTGTGGTTGCGAGGCAAGAGCATAATCTGCGGCTTGCTATTCTGCTCTGATTCCGCTTGCGTTGGAGATGAAGAAAAGAAGCTCATCAATGATCTTTGAGCAGGCTGCTGTTTCATCTCCTTTGGTAGCGGTTTAATCTCAACGTTGTCAAGAAATTTGCGGGCAAGTACTAGGTCCCACTGCGTTTTTCGCGTTTCTAGCATGGTAAAGTTCCTGACCTCCTCTGGTGTCAAATGCAGCTTCTCTTTCACATCTCTGGTACTAAGGGCAGACACGACATCTAGTCGAAGCAGAAGCTCGCAAGCCATCATTATCTGGTATAACAAGAGCTCTTTTTCCGGGATTGTATCTTGATTGTCCGATGAGATAGGTTCTTCGGGGTCGTTGTCTGCCCAGAGCAACGCCCCCAGCCTGATGCGCCATTCTACGAGACTGAAATCCTTCCAGATACCCTCTAGCTTGAGAACCTTGACTAAAGCTTCAATCTGGACTTTGATGCCGGTCGGGTCTTCGGTGGATGAGTCGAAAGGTGGAGTCTGCATAAACTTTCCGAAAAGGTGGGCATAGAGGGCACTGACTTCTTGTCTCTCCAGCAGATCAGCATTGCCTTCCGTGCTCTGATAAGTTTGGTAGATCTGGCCAAGCTCAACCAGTCTCTCTATGATCATCTCCAACTTCAGAGCACGGAAACCGAGCCTCTCGGGGTTAGAGACAAGCAGCTCTCGGTTTTTATCTGCATCGAATCCTACATCTCCAGCAGTGCCTTCAGTGCCACTAGTCTTCAAGCTATCCGCAATGGGCAGCTCTAAGAAATGATCTAGCCCAACGGTGCCAGGCTCTGCGCCCTGTGCAGTCAGCATGTTGGGCACCTCCTGTATGCCAATATCATAGCCGACTCTTGCTCTCCATGGCTCGTAATCATTGCCTACTCTAGGCAAGTGTGGTCTGAGGGTGCATGCCGACAAGGCAGGGTGCGACAGAGGAGGACAATCGCTCTGGTCTCTGATGGCGAGCCCTCGATCCAGTGGATACGCCACTTCCAATTTTCCCCTACCGCTTTCGGGCCGCAGCGTATACCTGGGTGCTCCGGAGAAAAGCTTCTGCACATCATCTTCAGTCAGTGCCTCATCAGGATCTTCCTGGTGGTCCGGGAAAGCTTCTGGCCCTGAATTGGCCGCTGACTCGGATGTCTTGCGATCCTGCACTGGTCCATTCGGTTGAGGAGGTGGTTCTATGCGTATCGCTGGGGTTTTGTTGCGGGAATCTGGAGGTGGGCTCGTGGACTGCTTCAGGTCTTAGCTCGGCTCTATAACCTACGCAATGATAGAAAGCTACTGACTCCTTCGTTGGTGATGTCTTTTGGCAGTGGTTGCTCGCTGGACCGTCTGAAGAACTCCCTGAAAGAGTGTCTCTTTTCAGACTTTGGTGTCTTATCTGCCTTATCAACATCACCTTTCGCAGAGCGCGAGCGCTTCCACTTGAACGGCATGGCTCAGAGTGAAGAAGTAATAATAATACTTGTTGTAGAGGGTGCGGACGTCCATGACGAGGTAATGTCAAGCTGCAGGTCAGGTCCTGTCTGAGGTGTAGAGTATCAGGTCGCGCGTAAACAGGGAAGCCATCCTGGTCGTGTAATTGGGTAAAGCATGTGCTAGATTTCCAAACGCGCAGTGACGCCAGATTGCTCCGAAAGTGGCTTGGCACAAAGATGAGCCATCCACTTCTCCATGTCATGCCTTGCCTCGCTCGACATGCGTAATCATCAAGAAAGCCAACAGAGCTCGTCCGAGTACGTCTTCCAGTCGGACAGATGCTTGCAGTACCTTCAGGGCTTGCTAGTAGGCCGACGCTTGGAATTGTCTTGGGCACATAGACGGCCCGTCACAACAAAGGACTGAAGGCATTGGAGAACGGAACGGCAACATGTCGCACATCTTCAAAGCTTCACGCCGACACACATACACTGATTCCCATATGGAACCGTTCAATAAGCACGCTACCAAAAACTTCCGAACTCTGTCTCCGCGCTGATACCAGTTGGACGGTTACAACCAGTCGTCAGGCACCTGTTCATCTCCATATATATCGCTACCAAATTCTTCCTGGATATCAGTAAGGTCTCGAAGTTTCATATTCACTTCATCTCATCGTCCCTTTGTCTGCGGATCGCATTCCTCCCTCAACTCTTCTTCTTCTTCCTCCTTCTCCTCGTTCTCATGATCCTCAGATATCTCTATTATTCGAAACCTTCGTGTCGATGGCTTGGTGCATATTGGAGATCAGGACCGACCGGGAGCGCGGGATGAGGGAAGACACACTCTTCGCCGGGCTCACTACCTAGAAAACTGCCGGTGCCATTCAGTCTTCGAACAGGACTTTGATAGGACGAAACGGTCCTCGGCGGAGAAGAATTTCAATCTCTACAACGCTAGTAAAGCAACAGCAGCCGCTAAAACCATCCCAAGCGGACAACTTCTTCCAACATCAACAACAGCACCACCTGTCCCAACGACCCATCTCACCACCATCCAAGCCCCCCATCCCCCCTCCAAACCCCCATCAATGCACCACAACACTCCCCCTCCTAACCCCCTCCACCACCCCCTCCACCTCCTCCTTCCTATCCCCCTGTCCCCTATACGCCCTCCTCCCCCTCGCAAACCAATCCACCGCCATAATCGCACAAACAACAGCATAAACAACACTAACATAATTCATATTACTGCCCGTGACAGGCATGGCGTAGGGGAAGCTGTACATGACGAGGGTGAAGCAGGTCCAGAGGAGGAGGACGGCGTTTGCAAAGGCGCCGATGGGGCCGAGCCAGAAGGGGCCTGGGCGCAGGCGGGAGCGGCCGCGGAAGAGGAGGCAGGCCACGGGGATGGAGTAGGAGATGTAGAGGAGCACTATGCAGGCTGTGACCATGCTGTAAGGGGAGAAGAAAGGTCGATGTTAGCGGGTTTTGCTGCATGTAGAGCTGAGCCTTTTCCGTCGGGTTGGAATAGGTGGGTTCGTGTAGGATGTTCGCTAGATACCGGGGTTTTTTGGTTTGGGTTCGCGTAGTGCGCGTCGGTACTCTTTATGGACATGGGAGGGAAGAGGGAAGGGACTTACGAGTTGAAAGCTGTATACGACCCGAGCGGAATACATCCCACGGCCGCGACAATAGCACAAGAAGTGATATGGGCATTCAACGGCACATCCAGCTTCGGATTCACCTGAGCCAACCAGCGGTGTCCAGGCAAACCCCTATCCCTCGCAAAGCTCCAACACAACCTGCTCTGCCAAGTATGACTAGCAAACAGACAGCCAAAGCCAGTCAGCACGATGAGGCACTCGAGGAAGATGGCGCCGCCGTAGTTGTTCAGGGCGCGGTAGAAGAGCTCGAGGATGGGCACGTAGGTGGAGGTGGCGGCGATGTCGGCAAAGTCGCCGACGATGCTGAAGAACATGCTCACGCTGTAGAACCAGGCGGTGACGAAGCCGATGCCGATGGTGCCCATGATGGCGATTGGGATGTTCTTGTCCGGCCGCGGCACCTCCTCGGCCATGTGCGTGGCGCAGTCCAGACAGGCGAATGCCCAGTTGGTGTTGACGAGGCCGACGATGAAGGCGATGCCGTTGGCGCCCCAGCCGGTGCGGTTGATGAAGGTGGCGAAGACGAAGCGGGCGGAACTGTGCGTGGGCGCGACCGAGGGGACGGTGACGAGGATGACGAAGAAGGAGAGAAGGGAGGTGTAGAGGGTGATGGTCGCGATGGTTGGCAGGAGGCGGCCGTAGGTGTTGAAGAAGAAGCAGAAGATGTTGACGATTTGGTAGGCGAGGAAGACCATCCAGGGTGCGATGACACTGGAGTGACATTAGTTGAGTTGGCAGGGGGAGAGAAAGTAGTGCAGTAGAAGCAACGTACAGATCTGGGTGCGTGAGTTGGTAGCAGCCCACGAGCGCGGAGCCAACAGCGTAAGCTACGGACCCGGAGGTGAAGATTGAGCCGGCCCATGCAAACCAGCCGGTCAGGTAGGAAGCGAAGTTGGCGTACTTCTTTGGTGCCAGCTCGTTCGCCCAGAAGTACTGTCCTCCAGCATTTGGCAGAGCACTGGCGAGTTCAGACAGACTAATCCCAACACACGTGCTAATTAAGGCGATCAATATGATTCCATAGATGATCAGTATCGGTCCGCCAGAGTTGATGCCGGTGACTAGCGCAGCGGATATGCCGAACCATGAGTTCGTCAGGGAGAAGCCAACACCCAGGACTGACCACACGCTGAAGTTGCGCTTCATGTCTTGGGTATAACCCATTTCGGCCAACTTCAGCGCGTCGGCGTCGAGGGACTTTGAGTCTCCCTCCTCCGGCGACGGCAGAGGCCGCTTCTCGTTTATCGATTCTTTGTCCATGGTTTGGAGAGAGCCTTGGAGGCTCAGATTTTGAAAAGACCCTTCTATTGTAAGGCTGGGCGTGTGTAGAAGTCTTCGATGCTGTACGTAGGCCAAGGAGCTGTCTTCGGAGCTGCCAAGCGGATCGCTTGAGGCTTAGACAGAGGAGTCTTGGGGACGCTCGAAGGTGTTGAAGTACGGTATTCGCAAAGCACGTCGTTGATCAACCGGTTCCTTGTATCCGCGCTTTTGAGAGGTTTGAATTGTGTAAGACAGCAAAAAGCAATTACTGGTTCCTTATCCGGCAAACGATATCTGATAAGGCGCGACCACGGCAACGGAGAGCTTTCAAACAGGCGACTGAGGAACGACGGAGAGATACAATGAAAAAGTCGGGGGAGGAAACAATTCAACCAGCAAAACCAACATCCCTTACTAGAGAGGAGAGGCCATGACCTACATATACCTGACCCTGCTCGCATCGCCAAGGACAGCAGCGATAGGATACGATATTGTGCTTCTGACGCTAGCATACGAGCGGCATAGCCCAGAAACGCAACGTACGGTAAGATGCAGAGAGAGAGAGAGGGAGAGGGAGAGAGAAAGAGACACACACAGACACGGCCACCCAAGGTCGCTCGGAAGCAGGTTCAGTAGGTGGGGGAAAGGGCTGCGCAACCATGCAAGCTGACTCGTCAACGATAGGAGCAACCCGTAAGATGAGCGGCGACGATAAAGCTTGGTGGAGGTGTGACGAGCTTGGCTTATCGAGGACGGAGCGTTACTCTGTTCTGCGGTTTTATCCCCAAGGACAACACCTTGGACCCCGTGCAGGATTGCATGGGCTGGTCGTACGGCAGCGCTAGAAGCCCCTCGTGCAATGCTTCCATCTCATCTTCTGTACCCTGTTCGTTATACGGTATGTAATGGAGAAGAGGTGACTTCCCAGCAGACGAAGCTCTCGTCGTCTGGCTTGCTGCGGAGCTGGCGCGCACCGGCGCTCTCGGCCCGCAGTATAGCGACCGTCCAGAACGTGATACGAGCCTGATATGCTATCAGCTCGAGCTCAGAATTAGCAAATTGTCAGAACAAAAGTCTTAATCACATTGTATTCCCCCCAGCCACACAGGCGTATTTCGTGTATCATCTTGTACAGCGGAGGATCGGCCCAATGCAGCAATAGTATCCCCCCCTCGTGAAAGCAGACGGCAGGGTTTCAGTCGGCAACGAAGCCCGTCTTGATCTCCAGCGACCGTGAGGTCGGGTATGGGATCAGTCCTTGTGAAGCTTAAAAACACTGTGGTGCTCATCTCTGGTCCAGTTGGTGATACTGTAGAACATAAATGGCACTTAGTCGAGTCGATACGCAAACTGTCACGTGGCACCAGGTATTGTGCGTGGATACAGTACCTGCATGAGCAGAACGATAGACTCACTGCACACAAATTAAAAGCAGCGGTATCTGGCTCAAAATGGTAACAAAGCTACTGTATTAACTGTACGAGCTTCTAGTGGAAGATGGTAAGCTTCGCCACCACGCAAGCTTCAAAAACGACCGCAAAGCCGCCAGCATATCAGATGATGAAGATGCCCGCAAAATGGTAGTGGAGAAATCTGCAACCAAAGGAGCACCGTCAGGTCTGCCTCCCAAAATCGTGACGCCTCCTTACACCTATTATCCATTCCTAGCCGGGTCTCGATGCCTGTCACCGTTCCCCCTTCCCGGTTTTTTTTTGTTGCTAGCACAACAGGTGTAACAAGCAGGTCGCACGCAAAGGTGGCAAAACCAGCAGCAGCAGCGGACCCAAGGCGAGATGAGCGATGAAAGGTTGACGAGGTTGCTCGATTGCTTCTCGCATTAGGGTCGGGTATCCTTTTTATGAATGCAAGAACTGAAGAGAGAATTTTATTTAGTCTGGAGAGAGACGGTCCCACATTAGCATACGTTCACCTCCTGGAACATAAAACAAGCAAGCAGTAGGGATATGGAAGCGGCTACTGATGCTGTGGGTGTGTTGGCATACGGGCTTGTGGTGGCATGGCATATCCGCCAGCGTTCTGTTGCTGAAGGTATTGCTGATATTGCATGGCTTGATCTGGAGTCATGCCGTAGCTTGCAGGCATGCCGCCTTGAGGTGGCATGCCGGATCGTGCGACTTGCGCGTGTTGATCCTCGGGGGAGTCGCCGACTGAATTGTCACCGTTGATGCCGTCTTCGTTGCCGGTTGCGGGCTCGGGTGCATTCAAGCATGCCTTGGATGTGCGTCAGTGTGGGTCAACATGTATAGAATTGTTCAACACGCGTACCTGGATGAGGTTCTTGCCTTCGGGCTTGGTGACGAGAGGCTGCAGTTTGGGGGTGGTAAAGGTATAGACAAGACCAGTCTCGGAGACGACAAGCAGCAGCACTTGTGTGCCGGTGAGAACGGACAGTTCGTAAGCCTGGTCGCGATCAGTGTCAATATAGGTGCGTTGATGCGGTGCGACGCGATCTGTGGTCGCGACGCATGCGCGTATCGGGCGGTGAGGGCAGCTTACCTTCTTCATGATACCGGCTTTGCGCTTGGAGAAAGTAATGTGGCGACGCGACTTGTCCTGGATGAACTTGATCTCAATCTTCCTTCTCTCGCGACCGGGCTTGTCATCGTCGTCATCGTCGTCGTCGGCAGCGGAGGGACGCTGCCGCTTGATGCCACGGTTCTCCATGTCAGCGCCGTTGCCGACAGTGTCGCCGTTGTTGGGAGAGGCATGCTGGTCGTGGTCGGTGATCTCGCTGGCCATTGCGTGTTGTATCGCGGTCGCGAGGGTTATTCTGCTTTAGGAACTATGTGTTGACCTTACTCGTTGCGGTGATGTGTGGGGATATCTCCCAAAGAGGAGCAGAGCCGTAGGCGGACGGAGAAGGTATAGGGCGAGGCTGGGCGGAGTTGCAGCGCAGCACGGAACAGTCGAGAGAGAGCTTCTCTTGCGGGTATTCAACCAACAGCGAGACGGTGCTGAGGCCCTGTTAGCATTAGCAGACCGTTATGCGCGCACTGCAGGCAGGCCTAAGGGTAGGACCACGAAACGGTTAGGGATGGATTAGGCAAAGTTGAATGGAAGAAGATTGTCAAGGCTGTGCTCGCGGAGCGAGGGTGGACAAAAGCGGGTTAGGTTGGGAGGAGGTGGGGGGGGGGAAGAGACAGGCGGGTGAGCAGGAATGCGCAAGGGAAAGGGCAGAGGGACGATAGCGAGACATGCTGAGCACCAAGCACCGAGCACCCAGCACCCAGCACCCAGCACCCAGCACCGGAGCTGCGAAGACTTCGGTCCCAGACGCTGGGGGCGCGGTGGGTTATGGGTGCATCCAACGGGTACGGGCGGGTACCCCAGAGATGGGGAGGTCGAGTACCTGGGTAAGGTACCTAGGGCTTGATGGGCAAGTGAAACTGGTGCGTAGACCAACGTACCTGTACCTTGCTTTGAAAGCGCTGCTGCTTGCTGGACCGATGGAATGCAGAGGTTGGATGTAAGGAAAGATTTGATCGAAAGAGGCTCGAACTTGTCCCGAGTTGTCAATCTGCTTCTTCGGCGTCTCAGAATGAGGGAAAGCGAGGACGAGGACCGAAACTGAACAGGTAAAGGGCGGCCCGCCAGGTATTTCGAGCCAGAGACACACAGACACAGGGTGACAGGGCAGCCCCGGATAAGCTAACGTTCCAGGGTTGGGGCGTGGGGGCCGTCTCTGGTTGGAAGGAGCTGGGATTGGGCCCGCTTGTCTGCCGCCGCCTACTCCTCAGCAGCTCTACTGCCGTTGGTGAGTGCGATTCTTTGGCCTCTGATTGAGGCGTTACGCTCGTATTCCTAGACCCGGCACCCTCTCAGTCATTCTCAGTACAGTATCGGAGTGGATAAGGCGACTCTCGCAGAGGAGACACGCGAGCTTGCATTGCGGCACAACAGCAACACGCATCGCCTCTCAAGTCCCCATATTCCTCCACAGTCAGATGGGTGGAGGGCAGCGCTTACCTGCTTTGCTTGCAGCTTGCTCGATAAAGAAGTTTACGGCTGGCTCGTGCTATGACTGTTCGGGTTAGACTGTGTGTGCGAGGGAGCTGATTCGGGTTAGTGCGGCGGATATCGTGATCCGCTTATTGCTCAGTCTTGGCAACAGACAGCCAGGCACGTGACATATTCCACAGAACCTCAACTCTAACAGTCTTCATTTGGAACTCATCTCACCTCAACTACATACTCGCGGGGTAGACAGCGATTTCTGAGGTCGTTACTGCAGAGCTCTCATCTGAGATGAAGGTTGATAACAGAGACTTGATGGATCATGCACCGTAACCTGTCTTACGTCTTACCTATGGCTACTTACTCGACAATTTAATCAGCATCGTATACATATACATGAGATGGTTTGTTCAAGTCGTCGAGCTGTCCATATTTTCTCCTATGACTTTCCTTTATTCGTCCTTTTGTCAGGCCTTTCAGAGCCCACTCACTTTGGCGCTTCCACTCCACTCGTCACACTACTGAAACGCGACCTGTTCGAGGCCATCTGCCCCCATCACACCACGCTTCAGCAACCTTATGCACATTCCTTCCCGCTCTGCACAGAATCTTTCCGTCGTCATCCCTCCTCTTTGTGCATACCAGGAGCCTCATGCCTTCGTGGTCGTAGCACCAAGAAGCACGAGAGACTGCAGCGCGGTCTCCCTATCCATTCACTTCACCACATTCATTGACTAAGTTTCCGCTTATACTTTGTTGCAGCACAGCACACCCCCAGCGGGACCATCTGAACGAGCAGGCCTCACACACCTCTCCCACCGACACATAATGAACAAAATAATACTAACCTACCTCCTCACCTCCCTCATCTTCCTCCTCAGCGGCGCCCTCATCATCTCCTTCTCCCTCATCTCGGAATCCCTCATCCGCTCCACACCCACCATCTCCAACGTCGCGCAAGACCTGCTCCTCGGCGAGTGCCCCCTCACCGCCGGCGTCATCAACGCCGTCCTCGTCTTCGTCACCTTCACCCTCTCCCTCCCCGCTCTCATCCTGCCCAAGAACAAAGGCTGGCTCCGCGCCCAAGGCTACGCCGTCGTCCTATGCGCCATCTTCACCCTAACGCTAGGGCTGGTCATCTGGTTCGACACCCTACGCACCCGCGCCAACCTAAACACAATCTGGGGCGCAAGTCCCGCGCTGGACCAGAGCCTGCTGCAAGAAAAGGTACCAATCTTCCCTCCTCAGCCCTTGCCTCACCCCCATGACCCCCTAAATGCAGCCGCTGATTCGAGCTCGCGTGATGTAGTTCAACTGCTGCGGCTACCTCTCCTCCACCTCCCCACCCTTCATCCAAGACTCGACCTGCCCGTCCGCCCTCGTCGCCGCCCAGAAACAGGGCTGCGTCGGCCCCTTCTCCGCCTTTGCCAATCAGTACCTCGACGTCATCTTCACGGCCGCTTTTGGCATCGTCGGCGTCGATGTCGTCATGTTGCTGACTGTGGTGGTTATGGTGCGGTTTAGGGGCGAGTTGGAGCGGTATCGGCATATTGATGAGAAGAACTTTGGGGGATTTTAGGGGCTGGTGGGAAATTGAGGGGGA
>Ga0160429_1001383_pt1 | contig 13583 bp, 10 predicted proteins | sample SolpanmetagenomR_FD_108199 | JGI IMG/M metagenome (GOLD analysis project Ga0160429, IMG submission 108199) | Solar panel surface microbial communities from Lawrence Berkeley National Laboratory, California, USA - R | ecosystem: Engineered > Built environment > Solar panel > Unclassified ...
GCAAAGTTCGTAGTCAGTCTAGGAGAGAGAGTATCGCCTACAGATATCGAAGAAGGAATGCGTGTTGGTGTGGACAGGAATAAATATCAGATTCTATTACCTTTACCGCCAAAGATAGATCCAAGTGTCACAATGATGACGGTAGAAGACAAACCAGACGTCACATACGGTGATGTAGGTGGATGTAAAGATCAGATTGAGAAGTTGAGAGAAGTGGTAGAAATGCCTTTATTATCTCCGGAAAGATTTGTTAGTTTGGGAATAGATCCACCTAAGGGTGCGCTACTTTATGGACCTCCTGGAACGGGAAAGACGTTGTGTGCTAGAGCTGTGGCAAACAGAACAGATGCTACATTCATAAGAGTCATTGGATCAGAATTGGTACAGAAATACGTAGGAGAAGGCGCGAGGATGGTCAGAGAATTGTTCGAAATGGCTCGTACAAAGAAGGCTTGTATTATCTTTTTCGACGAGATTGACGCCATAGGAGGGGCTAGATTTGATGATGGCGCTGGTGGTGATAACGAAGTACAGAGAACTATGTTGGAATTGATCACGCAATTAGATGGATTTGACAGTCGAGGGAATATAAAGGTCATGTTTGCTACAAACAGACCTTCGACTTTAGATCCTGCACTGATGAGACCGGGTCGAATTGATAGAAAGATTGAGTTCTCGTTACCGGATATGGAAGGGCGAGCGAACATTTTACGGATCCATGCAAAAAGTATGAGTGTGGAGAGAGACATAAGGTGGGAATTGATCAGTAGATTATGTCCTAACGCTACTGGAGCTGAGTTGAGAAGCCTAGCGAGTGAAGCTGGCATGCTTGCTGTGAGACGCAGAAGCAAGGTCGCTACTGAAAAGGATTTCCTTGATGCTGTCGAAAAGGTCATTAAAGGTGGAATGAAATTTAGTAGTACAGCTGCATATGCTCAGTATAATTAGGCTTTATACAAAGCTTTTTATTTCTCCTATACAACAGCATGAGAATAGTAAACAGTTTACGTCTCTTATACACTTATAATTATTTACTCTGCTTAGCCCTCCATGCTGCTCCACGTTTTTTACCACTTTTGGTGGCCAATGCCGGTTTCCTATGCTTTACTTTCAGACCAGAGGTACCACTTCCAGGTTTTGCTCGATGACCTTCGAATACAAAAGACTCTGGAGACTTGAATGAACTTTCGGCCTGCTGTGCTTGTCTTTCTGACCTATCGTTTCGCGTTTGGCCATTATCTCCCATGCGTCCGTTTGCACGTGCAGAGGCGGCTTGTTTTCCAAACAATTTCGCTGCTCTACCCATCTGCGACTGTTGCTGAGGCGTCAATCTACCCTTTCCCTCACTCTTCGCTCGTGTCATGGCATTCGTCTTGATCTCTCTCCTCTTCATACTCTTTGCTCTCATCACTCTTAATTTTCTAGGCAACATCGGCGGGTCTCTTTGTCCATCTAATAATAATGCTTGTTCAACAGCGATTTCATCCTCAAATTGTACATATGCGAATCCTTTTCCAACTCTCGTTTTTGCATCCCGGACAACTCTTACTGATTCGACTTTTCCACATTTACCAAAGAATCGCCAGAGTCCTTCTTCGCTGTCGGATGGTGTTTTCTTCCCTTTGCGAGCCCCGCGACCCTCGTCAGCGTTGGCGGCATCAATGGCTGATTCGTCATCGACGAATCCCAGGTTGCCAACGAAAACGCATCGCCGATGATCGACAGGCGAGGGATGCGCCACTGAATCCACTCGAAGGTGTCTATCAAGGACCATGGTGTTGTTGAGACGATTGACAGCTTCTCGTGCGAGGTTTGAGCTTGAATATACTGCATATGCATTGGTTGAGTGGGAAGTAGCGTCCATAACTTCTTTTTTAGCAAAAGCCGCGCGTTTCGGTATTGCGGTCGCAAAGGGTGTGGACCGAAAACGAAGCGACAGAAGAGCTGGCTTGGGACTGGTACTGGTATCTGTCGTAGTACTGGAATTCGCCTTGGGAGCAGGCAAAGCCGAAAAGAAGGAAGTTAAATGATTTTCGAGCGTACGTCGAGCAGATTTAACTTTGATGCATTCTGTAGATACATTGCCCAAAAACACAGTCTGTTGGGCTTGTCGAAGTGCGTCATCAGTTGGCATCGCTTGCATAGATTCATGCACAGGTATGTCGTAAGGTTCTTGTGAGACATCATCTACTATATCATCCTCGCTTGCCCCTCCTTCTCCCTCCTTTTCTAGATCTTCTAGATCTCCTGCTACAGTATCGGCAGCATCTGTGACGTTAGATGTTGCAACCCGATCTTCTTTGACGAGCTTTTCATTCTCACGCGCTAATTTCTTCAAATAATTAGATTCCAGATCTTCGTGCGCATCTCTTTGCTTTTTTCGACGTTTTACAGGTCGTGTATCATCTATTTCGCCTCCATTATTGCCTTTTCCGGATTTTGCCTCTTTGTCTACATTCACGTTGAGCGACTCGTCTCTTTCGCCATTTGTAGGAACAGTTTCGGAACCTTCTATAACCTGCGACGCCTGACCACGGGACAATTTAGAGGATTTGGTGACTTTTTTGACGGGTAAAAGAAGGTTCTCTGCAGATACAGGTTCTGTCGTTGTCGCAAAGAGTGCGGCTAAATTTTGATCAAGCGTAGACTTGCTGGCAGAAAGAAATGTGTCGGAGGATGATTGCTCGTTTTTGCGTTGTTTCTTCGAAGACTTCTCACTCGCGACGCTGTCCTGCTTCCTCTTCTTCTTGTGACTCTCATCCATTATGTCTGTCATTTTTGAGAGTTTGTAGCGATAGATCCAATCAAGTTGATTTCGAACCGATAATTATCAAGAAAATGATTTTTTCTCATGCAAAAAAGATGGAATGGTATGAGATAAGATTGATAAGATATGATTAAGAGAAAGATCTTGGCGTTATTGTCCTTTCGTCATTCCCCACAACAAAAGTCGCTCGGAAGCCTAACATCTTTTACCGAGCACTGCTATACATATTGCAATAATGAATTGTTTTTAGCAAATCTACCAATAACACACTCGACTACTTGAATATTCTTTCCCGCCTCAGATTCTACTTGAAGAGTCTGAATATACCTTGTCAATAAACTTCTATCCTAATCGAAGACGTAGATTTCATACGCAAGAATATTACACATCTGGCTATGGTCTCACTTCTCACACAAGAAGAGCTCGAGGTGGACAGTATTTCTCACAACGTCAGCTGAAATAGACGCCGACTAGTAGCTGATCCGGGCTACCGCTCACTTGTGATTACCGTATTCCTCAACGCGACAGACATATAACTTTTTGGAAACCAAATCCAATGACAGCTACATACAGCAAGATGCAGCAATCGGCTGAACACTTTGCTATTGGAGGTGAACAAGATTCTTACAGCTTCTTAACGCATATTGCTGACTTGATCAGAACATGACATTAGATCGCCGGAAATGAAACCAAACTCAAGTAGTTCACAAAAAGATGCCACGCCATGGTCAAAACCGTTCCGGTCAGAAATTAACACCAGCGTCATAGGAAGTATGATTGTCTTATCAACAAATCTTGTGTAATAGAACGCTGATGGTACTAGAAACACCACGAAAGACTTCGATCATCGCGAATGGTACCACTGGGCGCACTCAAGAGATTCGAGAACGTTCGAGCAGCTTAAGTGATTTTGGGACCGATCCACCATCCGCAGGTACAGTCCGACCGACTACAACTACTACGCAGCGGAACGACAACCTCGAAACGACCGATCAAGCGTCTCCACGCTCCGATAACAGCAATCCGGTTGATGAGAATGCAGAAGATTCTGCTTCACAGCGATCGAACCAAACCTATGACTCTGAAGCGGAGACGGAGCATGTACAACCCACGCCGCGCAAGAATCACAATGTAGATGATGATGCTGATATTACGCCAAAAGCGCATGTCGGGACGGATTCAGAATCTGGTGCAAAGCGGAAAAGGCTGTTTAATTGGCAAGATCATAATACAAGACGGCTTCGAGAATGGACTCCCGATTTAGCTGCAACACTGAGACCAGAGAGCGGCGAAAATCAACAGAATGACGAAAGCGATGGAGAAAGATCAGACAAAGAAAGTGATGTTGATGATGAAGACGACGATGCTGACGACGAGGAACATGTAGGTGACGAGGGAGATGAACGGGATGGAGAGGAAGATGAACGGGATGGAGAGGAAGATGAACGAGATGGAGAGGATGAAGATGTCACATCAGTCGGTGTGTCTCAAAGCGCCCCAACTGTCACCCGTCGGACCGCTCGTCCGGAACGAAACGATGGTCCAAGAGATGAAGTACCGTATAAGAACGAAATTATGCGTAAGCGATCGAGAAGGTCTAGTTCACCCCCTTCAACATCTTTAAGAGCTTGGGACAATGCAACGAAAAAGGATACAGGCTCCAGTTCGGACGAAAAAGCAGCACGTCTTTCACCTGCAGAAAGAGGGGAGCATTTGTTACATTCCAAGTCGCGTGGTCAAACAAGCTCTACACACCGAACGAGTACGCAACTCGCTTTCGAACAAAGCACAGAGACAATAGATCAGAGGGCGAAGGTCGATGGTTGGTACTATCGTCCATTGCAATTGGTTCGAAGCTAATTTAATGTACTAGGTGAAGTAAACGTCGAAGCCATCAAAACCTTTGCCTCGATTATGGAACAATTTGTCACTTTACGGACTAGCATGCACGCTGATCGTATAGCAGATGCAGAAGCTGAATTAGTCCTGTTACGACAACCCCATTCTTCACATACAGAATATATTCGACAACTACAAGCTGTCACACATCGAAGAGACACTAAAATACAGCAAGAGATGAGACTACTGCAGTATAGGAAACAAGCACTTAGTAACTTTACTCTCGGCACACGTGGTCAATTGTTCAGCCAGTACATGCAGGACGCGCGTGATATACGAGACCGAGCTCTTTCCGACTTGGGCAAGCAGTCTTATGATATTCAACGTCATAGACGAGCAGAGCAAATGGACGAACTGGACAGATATGCTATTCGTTTTCCTCCTAAGCGTTCCACAAGGATACGTCATCAAATCAAGTATAATTTGGAGGTTTCTATTTTATCTGGCGTTGCCAAATATGTTGGGTTCCCCGCTGCACCAGACTTGTCATTTGCAAAGCCAGATGAGTTGGACAATGACTTGAGAGCTATGAATGTGAGTCAATAAAACTCGAGATACATACTGTGAGGAATGCTGATGATATAAATAGATTGAGCCACGATCAAGACTTGTATCAATTGATCAAACTAGATCACATGTTCTCAAGACGACTCAACTCTATAATGCTAGCTCGCCGACTATAAGCGCCAAAACTCCATTCGAGCATAAAACCTGGCCGAGTGCCATTCAAACTAATTCTACAATTCCACTTACATCAGTATCCAATAATTCAGCAATCAATATCCAACCAACGCCAAGATCTGTGCCCCCAAGCTCCACGTCACAACATTATACCACACCTTACGCTGTAACAAACGGTCATGCAGTATCCGAGCTTTACCCACCCGGCTCGAACGAAACCCTTGGCGGTCTTAGCGATGGTCCGTCAAGTAATCACGTTCCAACATTAAAAACAGATTTAAAGAACTATCAACCTCAAGACTGGGATCAAGAAATGTCTCCAACGTCCCAATATCACCGGATATCGGCAGTCTCTGGCCCAGGAATGAGAATAGATCGAAGGAATTTCAGTGGAGTTTCAAGCACTTCTACGATCGACATGCAAATTGAAGCTCAACAACAAAGGGCTGCTAATATAAGCAGTCAACCACGAGTTCCGTTTGAGAATTTGGCTAGGAATTCTATAAATACTTTATCTCCAAATTACTAGTTATGATAGATTGGTGGATAGTCATTTTATATCCACTGCTGACGACCTTTTTGCTGATGACGCATTCATATATTGCATAAGTATATTCTGTCATGAATTTGAATAATGTAATCTTAGATAATTCTTTATTAATTAACAATTAACATTACTTACACTATTTTTATAACACTAACTTTTGATTTGCTAAATAACATAATTACAGCAATCACCTAATGTTGTACACCCCTGTCATTTCGTGGCCTTGTTACCCGATGAATCAGCTTCATCTTACACTTCATATAACATGATCATCAGTATGTTCCGAGAAGATAAACGTGGAGCGTAAAAAGGCACGCCAACATTCGCATGTCGCATTTCTCGTGGGAGAAGTGAAGACTCGTCTTGTCTGCACCCTTGACGCACCATCGAAAGGAAAAAAGGACATGGGTATGGTCAATGATGATCGAAGAGGACAAGGAAGTAGTCGAGCTCGTTCAGTAAAGACCTCATGCCATACTATCTGCACAAAAAGCTCTACCTAGGCCGACTAGTCATACAAGGATGCCAAAAAAAAAAACCTACCCCGAACCGTCCGGGCCTCTCACGATATGAGTAGAAAACAAAAAGTCAAAGTGTTTCTCGATGAGTCTAGTAGCATGTAGATCGGCGTAATAATGTTTGTCATTATAGGCATGGATATAGTTCATAAATCATTTCATTTTCCAAACTTGGGTGAATCTATTTACGCGTGTACTTTATGACTAAGAGAAGCATGAATGAAAACATTTTATAGATGGATGTTTAATCACCTCATCACTTTTTTTCGTTGGTCACTTCTGCACTCGTTTTTTCTCCATGACCTTGCTCGTGTTCAACCTTGACCATGTCTTCTGCTACATCCTCGGTCGTCTTCTTCTGTACATCCTCGGATGTCTTCTTCTGTACATCCTCGGTCGTCTTCTGCTGCTCATCATCCCAACCACCAGTAACGGCATCTTTCACATCCTTTGCCCACCTTTCCTTCTTCTCCTTTTTCTTCTGTGCCCGTTCCGCCTTTTCCGCTTCGATCTTATCGGCCAATTTCTTTCTCTCGGCATGTACACTTTCGACCCACGTTTTGACACCAGACACTGCACCTGCGGGATCGTTCTTGTATGTCAGGAGATAATCTTGCAGTTCGGCAGGTGAAAAGTCGTCTTCGTTTAATTGTTCGGTAAAAGCTTCGGCGTGGAATAATACAGCTGGATCTTCCCCTTCGTCCTCTTCTTCGTCAGTGACTTTGGGGACGTTCTCGACCGTAGTAGTGAGTGGACTTTTCTCATCCACAGAGTCGGAATATGCCGGGAGAGGAGCGGGGTTTGAAACGTCTCGGATACGGAATCGGTGAGATCGGCCGTACATTCTCAAAAACAGCTCTTTGGCTTGGAGTTTTGTCGCCTTGCTGAATTCCGTACGGACGCTGATTCGACCTGCTCGGACGAGCGCTTCGTCGAGATCTTCTGGCTTGTTAGTGGTCATGATTAAAATATGTCCTTCTGGAGCAGCGACGCCGTCGATTGCGTTTAACAAACCCGATAGTGTGACTCTTGTGCGATTTCGCGTCGAGTCATCGTTTCTATTGTTATTGTTATCATCATCGTCGTCATCATCATCTCCTGTAATGTCATTAGATGCTTTTTTGTTTTGAGCAGATGTTCGACCGAGTCCGGCTTCATCAATGTCTTCTAATAAAAGTAGACATGGCGAGGGTAATTCGTTGAAAAGTGCTATCAATGTAGTGTCGTCCAATTCATGATCAAGTAACGTAAGGATGAATACGTCGAGATCAAACTTGGATGCCAATGCCAAACAAAAAGATGTTTTTCCACATCCAGGAGGTCCTATTTGATACCATGTTAGGTATAATTGGTGTCAAAAAATTGATAAAGGCTTACCATAAAATAAATATCCACGACGATGTGGTATGCCTCTCTCGGCATAAAACTGCTCCGTCTCTTTTTTCATATATTCTTGTACATCCTTGACCAACTCTTCCTTTTGTGCACCCCTTAACACAACAGTATCCAACATTCTCCGTTTTTTTGCCGCAAGTCTAGCCCATTGCATACCTCTACCGTATTCTGCCGTTACTGGTCTTCTTACGATTGTTTGTGTCATCTCAGCCTCGCGAGCTAATGAGTATATTTGCTCAAACATTTCTTGCAATATAAGAGTCGACCTGCCAAGGACACTAAATGTGACCTTTTCTCGATTTCTAGAACCTCCGCGGAACCATCTTGATCCTTCAGTCTCTATGCGCTCTACCCATATCAACTTTCCCTTGTACATAAAAAACTGCTTTCCAGGACCCTCTTCGAACCAAACCGAGTTCTTCTTGGGCTTGATTGTATTTTTGTTATCGTCATCGGTTCTGTCAAATCGATCTTTTACCGGCTTATTAGTCATTGCATTCAATATGTACGAAAGACGAAAGGTCCGCTTCGAAGTTAAAAACTTGATGAGAAATTCAAACAGATCCTCGTCCGTTGTAACTTCTACCGAACTGACAACGATTGACGATGCGTTTTTCCACCATTCTGTCAAAGATCCAAACGGTATAAAGTAGTATATCGCGAGAAATATTCCTAGAAAATGAAGGCCCGGAAGACGATCGATGATAAGTTTATAAGCCGGAAAGAATGTGACCACTAATCATAAATCATTAGTCTAAGAAACCAATGTTGATAAAACATATACTCACGTATAGACTCCAAAGGCGAGCTAGTGGCTGTAGAGACATTATTCGTTCCCAAATTATTAATAAAATCCATGATTGGTGACACTGGACCACTAGATTATATATAATATTAATGAGCAAGTGTGGAAAGAGAACAACAAAAATGACAACAGAGGGGATCAAGGCTATATATAAGTTACTATTTCCAGCCTTACCTACCCCTCACGCATCATTGTTGTAAATCTTTTACCAATGACACGACACGAATGACTCACTTGTACCTCGATATGACTTTTTTCACATGATAGATTCATAAAGTGATTCAATACAAAAATACATGGAATAGTCGGTACAGCCAAAAGACTAAATTCAATAAACATGAGTCACAAGAGGACAACATGTTTACGATGTCTTACAAGAGTCATGGTTTCATGGTGGAGAAACGAAACAACGAAACTTAAAAATGCAAGCCAGTCGGAACAAAATAATTCATCCGTTCAGGCTGAAAAGCCTACCAGAATTGAAAGTTGTGGAGAAACCACAAAAAGAAATGTCTCCTGACCCGGACTCGAACCGGGGACTTTTTGATGGACCAAGTATAATAATGCTATTACAGTCAAATGCGCTGCCAACTGCACCATCAAGAGCGAATGTGATGAATAGACGAATATAGAGTCATATCTATAAGCAACAGCTTTGGAAACTTTGTCGGAATTCTTAGCAATGTGAGCATGCAACCGATTTCTCGTCATGAGTTCAATACTATATAAATGGTAATCTATAGATATTAATGACCTAGAGCATCAGCTACAGCTCCTCCTACAATATGAGCAAGACTGCTGAATATCACTCCCTTCAAAACAGCTTCACTCTCATCCGTAGTCCAAAGTCCTGCTTCAATCAATCTTTCTTTCCAAACCTTCTTCTCATGCTTGGCTAAATCATCCCATCTCTTTGCAGATTTATCCCCTTGCAATAAAGCAGTTTTCCCTCCCTCGTGAATCACCTTGACATCTAATCCAGTGTTAGCTGATCCTACACCTGAATCAGTGACGACGATTGATTTTTCCCCGTTAGCTTGCAGTCCATAAGAATGCTCGTTGACAATTTCACTTAGTCGTTTGAATGATGATGCGGGTAATTGATTACCATCAAACATGGATCGTAGAGGCGTGGGTAGATAACGCGTTACTGCACTATTCGGTCCAGGAAAGAGGTATGATTGTAATAATATCGCAATAAAGAGCACCAAAAGGGTAATGATTGCGGTATAGGACAGTTGTGTCCAACGTTCTTCTGAAGGATGGGACAGAACATATCTTGGACTCGACTTCTTGCTATTCAGGAATTGAAGAGGTAAGGTAGAAACTACTACTGTATTTCCAACACTTCCAGAACCCAGACGAATATATTGTTGCGCAGACGTAGGCTTATCTGGAGGATAAAACGGTGCAAATCTCACGCCTGTGATATTTTGGACATGGACATCCCTCATAGTAGTATATCGACGGAAATTCGACATTGAATCTGTCTGTCGCACATAATTCGTAGTCACGATGGTGATTGATAGATCCTGACTCGATACTGCAATCACAAATTGTCTACTTCCGACCTTATCGGCATCCAGAACACACACATCCATGGCTGCAGCCTGTTTGACATGAGAGGGCAAACGCCAACGGTATACAATTGATGCTGGACCAGTAGGGTATAAATGTATGATTGACAATTCCGTCCCGCCTCGATTAGGTATATTTGACAATGCTAGAATATGATGATCTGTTAAGAACCTCAAACAGCGGAATTTTGACCTGATCAGCCCGTCTTGTTTCTCTAGGCTATATATTCGCCTTGGATTCGGTGGAGTCAATGTTTTCGTTCCGGACTCGAAATTATATGTTATTGACTGCTCATATATTGAATAGTCTGAACACCAAACAATGGAAAATTCGTTTGTAATTGTATCGATTATATCCAAGTCATTCGCCTCCTCTTCGAGATCAAGAGCGTTGATTGTCTGCGCTTGATGTACAGGCGTTTGAGTAGCATCAAACACGACAAGTTGTGATGTTGCAGACATGCCCGTCGCAATTGCCCCTACTCTCTTACTGCCCGTCGCAACTTTACGAGCTGGCGACAATTTTAATAGTCTTTGATATTGATCTGTTCCATCGACAGGTTTGAATAATGTGGATTGTCCAATGGTATTTATTTCAGCGAGTAATGGCTCATTTTTTTGTGTAGTTTGCTCTTCGCTTGACTGAGATACTGCGCTATCTCGTCGAGGTCGTCGAGGATATTTGACGCTGAATACGCGCAAGTGTTCGTTTCTCCCAGCCCTTTGATCTGCTATAGAAGAGTTCACGCCGGCCAGTGAGATGAGACCGTCCTTAGTAGCCAAATTGGCCAGCGACATGACCGAATCTTCATCTCTCGAGAGATTAATATCTGTAACAGCATCGATAGAACTACGCGAAGAGATATCTAGTAATGTCTACAACACCCGTTAATCAAGGTCAGCCAATAATTTAAATGTTTACTCTTACAAGACGGTTATCAATGCCATTCCGATTTGCTCCACCGCCTCCACCGACAACTAGGTAGCCGCGATTATAAGGGTCAAATTCGAGAGTATAAATAGGATATGAGAGTGATATCTTTGTAGATGATATAGGAGGTGCCATTAATCCGACAGTATAGAACGCAGTTGGTATCAGTCGTTTATTACCTCGATGATATAGACTATTTATTGTAAATCTTGGCAGAAAGTTACTAGAACTGCATTCGCCGAACTCAGTTGAATTTTCTTCTGTCTCTATATTATGATCCAATCGCGCATTTAGAGGCAGCATATACGTTTTGCTCCCACGGAAGTGGAACCCGGTCGTTCTTCAAATAAAGGTAAAACAGCATGAAGCATACCGGCTCACCTAGAGTCAGTCTAACATCTCAAGCTAAGAAACAAAATGACAACGACGAGAGATGATTTCATAGTGACTTAGTAACGAGACAGGCTTGTTTTAACAAGATCTCAAAATTAAAACATGTTCAAGATTAGAGACGAGATTGGGTCTCTGTTTTTTCATCTTTATAATCTTTAATCTGGAACAGACTGTCGTTAAAAGGCACTTGAAAAGAACTACCAGTCTTTGTAATGATAAGACAGATATAAGATTAAATTGAATAAATAATAACAATAACTATACAGTACGATATTCTAATAAATTACAAAAATACTCATATATGTAAAAGATGAAATGTGAAATACCGAAACCCATAAATAATGCAAGAAATAATCGCTAAATCTGCTAGACCTCATATATGCATACAGCCAAATCTCTTTCTTGAAACTTCAAGTACTAATGATTCAATACGGCATACTGTACATTAGCACTACTTGTCGTGTTAAAGTACTGTCCCTTCTGATAACAGTATCCATTTGCGTATGTCGCAGCAAGACAGCCACTGGTGGTAGCACAGTACGCGATACAACCTTGCCAGGTCGAGATTTGCTGGACATTGATATTACCACCTCCTATAGTATCAGTTGCGCATTGTAGGTAAAATGATGCGTTAGAAATACTAGAAGATTGATAATACGTTCCGTTGCTTGCGGGACATGACGGTGCTGAAGACGATGTAGGTCCTGGAGGATAGGCTGTTGCAGGTCCTGTGGTTGTTGAGGCTGTAGTCCCCGAGGCTGTAGTCCCCGAGGCCGTAGTCCCCGAGGCCGTAGTAGCCGAGACTGGAGTCGCGGTTGTGCTTGTCGTCTGACCGATGAGAGCGTAATTATTATTCGGATTGACTAGTCGTGCAGCCCAAACGTTTGGATTGGTGTTGTAACTGTTACCGACCTGAGACTTCAAATAACAACCAGAACCAGACAGATCGGCCGTGATACAGCTCGTCGTGTTTGCACAATATTCTATACATTGTGACATGTTACTGACGCTATAACTCGTCAATGTGGCGCCTGAATAGTCGAATCCACACGTTATAGACCATGTAAGGTTTGTCATGGAAGTGTAATAGGTGTTATTATATGAAGGACATGATACTGCTGGATTGTTATAAAGTCCCCCAGGTGTAGGAGCTACTGTAGGAGTGGTCGATATTGTAGAAGTGATTGGTGTTGTTAGAGGTGTCGCTGTAGTAGTCGAGACAGCTGATGTAAACGGAGCACTAGAGGTATTGAGATACGCTCCCCATATTTGATCACTGAATACTGGATTGCCAACTGCCTTCTTCATATAACAAGCGACGCCGCTAAGCGACACGGCCACACAGCCTGTTGTGTTCGCACAAGTTGCAAGACATTGCTGGAAGTTGAGATTAGGGACGTAAGAAAGGTCATTCCCGTAGAAATCGTTATAACAGGCAATATTATAAGCGTAAGGAGTACCAGGAACTTGGTAGCTTTGACCATTGTTGGCAGGACAAGAGACAGTAGAATTGACACCTCCAGGACTTGAAGTGGATGTGATAACACCATTGTTTTGTTGAGCTGCAACAAATCCGTAAGACCGCTGCAAACTATAAGTCACATTATTCATGCTTGTTGTATATAATCCTGCTTGGGAGCTGACGTCGGATGAATAGAATTGACAGTAAGTACCTTGTGAGACACCGTTGAGTTGCAAGTCCAAGGCGTTGAAATAGTTGCAAGGAATGTATGAAGTTGCATTAGCAAGCACAGCGGCACCTTTGTTAGACGCGGTTTGCTTGTTACAAGCATTGGCACAAGATTGAGGGCTGTATGCAACTCCAGGGAAATATGTAGCACCAGCAAAAGGTGTCACACCGTTTACAAGATAGCCTGATGTGTTTATTGCTCCAGCCAAGGCAATTGGAACACCGTAATTGCTGATGCTACTAGGTGGTGGTACCACGGTGAAGCCAGACGATCCAGAGATGACCACAACGAACGCTGATCGCCATTCGCCAATGTTGACAGCCATTGTACTGTTGAGGACCGAGCCCCACATTGCACATTTCACAATGGCTGCTGCCGA
>Ga0160429_1001385_pt1 | contig 13581 bp, 11 predicted proteins | sample SolpanmetagenomR_FD_108199 | JGI IMG/M metagenome (GOLD analysis project Ga0160429, IMG submission 108199) | Solar panel surface microbial communities from Lawrence Berkeley National Laboratory, California, USA - R | ecosystem: Engineered > Built environment > Solar panel > Unclassified ...
AACCCTCCCATGTCCGGGGCGCGGCTGCGGCCGTGCGGCGAAGACGCTAAATCGTCGAACGATTCCAGGCCGTTCACTTCTTTCGTGGGTGTGATCCCGGCGCGCCTTGACGGGCGTGCTGCAACTGCGAAAGAAGCAGCACGCGTATGTTTGACATCCGGATCCCGGCGGGCCGCCTCGCATGGATCCGCCCCGTCCCGTGGGACGGCGGGGATCTGCCGAACCGGGCATCAGAGGATTCGAGGACTGATCCGTCGATGAGCAAGTTCTACGAGGAGCGCGTTCTGTCGGTGCATCACTGGACCGACAACCTGTTCTCGTTCCGCACCACGCGGGATCCGGCGTTCCGGTTCCGCAACGGCGAGTTCACCATGATCGGCCTCGAGGTCGAGGGTCGGCCGCTGCTGCGCGCCTACTCGGTGGTCTCGGCCAACTACGAGGAGGAACTCGAGTTCTTCTCGATCAAGGTCCAGGACGGGCCGCTGACCTCCAAGCTCCAGCACCTCAAGGTCGGCGACCCGATCATCGTCGGCAAGAAGCCGACCGGCACCCTGGTGCTCGACAACCTGCTGCCGGGCCGGCACCTCTACCTGCTCGGCACCGGCACGGGGCTCGCGCCGTTCCTGTCAATCATCAAGGATCCCGAGGCGTACGAGCGCTTCGAGAAGGTCGTGCTGGTGCATGGCTGCCGGCAGGTGCAGGAACTGGCCTACGGCGAGACCATCACCGACACCCTGCCCAAGCACGAGTTCCTGGGCGAGATGATCTCGAACCAGCTGGTCTACTACCCGACCGTGACCCGCGAGCCGTTCCGCAACCGCGGCCGGATCACCGACCTGATGGTCTCAGGCAAGCTGTTCGAGGATATCGGCTTGCCCGACATGTCGATCGAGAACGACCGGTTCATGCTCTGCGGCAGCCCCGACATGATCCGCGACACCCGGGAACTCCTGTCCTCGCGTGGCTACGAGGAGGGCAACCACGGCGAGGCCGGCCACTACGTGATCGAGAAGGCCTTCGTGGAGAAGTAGGCGTTCTCAGCGATCCGGTTTCAGCCCGGCGCGGCCCGCCGCGCCGGGTTTTTCATGCCGCGCCCCGTCTGCGGCCTCACGACGCGAAACGCATCGCCACCGTCCCCGCGCGCTCCCGTCCGTCGATTGGCCTGGCGCGGACCGATGGCGGACGCTGCAGCGGCCGGAACGCGCGGCCGGAGCCTATCCCCCGTGATCGGATCGATACGCGGCGGTGACGGTGCCCGCCCTATTGCGGCTGCACCCCCTGCAACCCGTCCGCGAAGGGCCCGCCGCCGGCGCTGAACAGCTTGCGCAGGAAGCCCGGGGCGATGGCCGAGAGCGGGTTCACGCTCACGTCCGGTGCGGCGAGCTTGCCCACGACGCGGAAGTTCACCGCGAACAGGCCCTCGTTGTGCCCGCCCCCGAGGAGCGGTCCCAGGAGCGGCAGCTGCGAGGCGACGTTGTTCAGCCCGTAGAGCGGCACGAAGGTGCCGTTCATGTCGGTGCGCTCGCGGCCGGTATCGAGCCAGCCCGACAGGGTGAAGCCCATGGCGGCGTTCGAGATCGCCGCGTCGCTGAAATCCACCCGGCTTCCGTTGCGCACGAAGTTGGCCCGCATCCGGTCGAAGGTGACGTCGCCGGCCGCCCGGCCGGGGGCGACCCGGCGCCCGCGGGCCGCGTCCGTGTCGGCCGGCTCCGGCCCCTGGGCCATGATGCTCGACAGGGCCGGCTCGTTGCGCAGGGCAAAGTCGCGGATCTGCACGACGCCGGCTTGCGGGCCGTCGTTGAGGCCGATGCCGGCGTTGAGCCGCCCGCCATACATCCGCCGGTACACGTCGACGAAGCGCAGCGTCGCGCCGGCATCGGCCGCGTCCACGGCGAGGGTCGGCGCGCCGCGCTCGCCGCGCGTGACGGTGGCGGCGAACGGCGCGGCGCGGAAGCGTCCGGTGATGTTGGCCGCGCGCAGGGTCTTGCCGTGCAGCGACAGGCGCAGGTTGGCGTTGGTGAGCGCCTCCTCGTTGAAGCCCGTGACGATCGGCAGCTGGATGTCGGCTTCGATGTCCTTGGGGTTCGTCTCCCTGGCGTCCTTGCCGCCCTTGGCGTCCGGGCCCCCCAGCGACTTCAGGAACGGCCGCGCATCCGCCACCGCGCCCCGGACCACGACCTTGTAGCCGCTGCCGGTCCGGTCGAGGCTGACCCGCAGGTCGTCGCCGGGCGAGAGCTTGACGCCGGTGAGATCCGCCCGTTCCAGGCCGCCCTCCGGGGTGATGGCGACGGTGCCGCGCGCCGATGCCGCCCCCGCCTCGAAGGCGAGATCGCGTAGCTCCAGGGTCTGGCCGCCGTCCACGAGGGTGAAGGTGAGACGCCCCGGCTTGCCGGCGGGCTTCGTCAGTCCCGGCAGCAGCCCGTCGATCCCGGCCCTGGCGAGGTCGGCCTCGACCCGGATCGGCGGCTTGGCCGCCCCCGGCCGTCCGATCGGCACCACGGCGCGCACCGGGATCGTGCCGCTGAGCTGCGGCGCGGTCGGCAGGCCTTTCCGGCCCCGGACGGCGTCGTCGAGCGACAGGTTGACCACGGCCTCGCCCGGCTGACCGACCTTCGGCTGGCGCAGGTCCACCGAGACGGGCGCGCCCGCGACGCGACCGTCGCCCTTCAGCCCGAAGGCGCCGCGGTCGTACGACAGGGAGAACCGACCGGATTCCAGCCGGTCCTTGCCCATCACCTTGTCGACCGACAGGTCGGCCAGCGTGCCCGTCAGGGTCACCGGCAGGTCCGGCAGGTCGGGGATGTGCTTGAGGTCGAGGGGGAAGTCGACCCGCAGGTCGGCGCTGCCCTTGATCGTGGCGGTGTCGAGATCGACGCTCATCACGCTCTTGAACAGCTTCGCCTGGAGCACGGAGGCCATCCCGTCGGCGCCCCCCGAGAGCCGCATGCCGATCTGCGCCACCACCCGGTCCGGGGTGGTCTTCGGGATGACGAAGCTGCCGTCCGTGATCGCGAGCCCGCGGCCGTCCGGCCCGTGCACCTCGGCGGTGACGTTGCGCACCGTGGTCGAGCGCCCGGTGATGACGCCGACGACGTTGCCCTTCGTCACCGGCGGCGCGTCGCCGGTGACGTCGATGGCCGCGTCCGAGACGTGGAAGTCGATGCGGACGGACTCGTCGGGCGCCGGCTCGCCCCGGGTGGCGGCGGCCAGCACGGTCCCGGACATCTTCACCCGGATGTCGACCGAATCGACGCGTCCGCGCCGCAACTGGTCCACCAGATAGATCCGGGCCGGCGGCGCGATGTGCTCGGGCCAGAGGCGAAGTCCGGTCCGGACCTCGCCGTCATGGCCGACGATGTGGAGGGTGAGCCCGCCCTCGTCGGCCGTGGTGCCGATGGTGCCGGTGATCGTCCCCGTCACGCCCGGGGCGGACAGGTTCAGCGCGTCGATGGCGAGGCCGCCGTCGCGGCCGGAGAGCTGCACGTCCAGGGCATCGATCTTCACCGGCGCGTCCTGCGCGGTCGCCCCGCGCAGGATGGCGTCGCGGCTCGCCAGCGTCGCGGTCCAGGCGGTGGGCGCGTCCGGGGGACTCCCCCTCCACGCGCCGGTGAGATGCACGGCGTTGCCGGCGCCGCGGTAGTCCAGGCCGTCGAGCGCCATCACGCGGCCGGCCTCGTCCCAGGTCAGCGCGGCGTCGAGGCTCTCGACGGTGACGGGGTTGAAGTCCTTCTCCTCGATCAGGAACGTGCCGTCGCCGGTGTGGACCTTGGCGCTCATCATCCGGATGCGTCCCGCCGCCAGGCTCACGTCGGCGCGGGCCGAGAGCTTCAGGTCCGTGGTCAGCGGCAGGCCCGACTGGCCCGAGAGCAGCAGCAGGTCGGTCACCGGCAGGTCGTCGAGGGTGATGATGCCCGAGCGCTCCTGCCCGTCGGCGCCGTCGCGCAGGGAGCCGCCGAAGCGCCACTCGCCGTGCGGCCCGTCGAGCCGTATCTCGAAGTTGCGGGAGCCGTTCGCCGGATCGCGCCCGAACAGGCCGTTGACCCGCGAGAACACGGCCCGCTCGTGCCCGTCCTCGTCGATCAGCCTCAGGCGCGCGTCCGTGACGCGGGCCCGGTCGAGGGCGCCGACGACGCCGCTCGAATCCAGCACCACCCCGAAGATCGACGCGATCGCGGCCGAGAGCGGTGAGACGCTGCCCCGCACCCCGTCCACGCTCGGCGGCGTGACCGGCTCGATATCGACGGGGTGGTTGGCCTCCGAGGCCGCGAAGGCGATGGAGCCGTCCCGGTGCACCAGCGCGGTGGTCTGCGTCTCGCGGAACTCGATCGAGCGCGGCTGCAGGTTGAAGCGCAGGAGGCTCCACAGGTCGAGGCTGACCAGCGCCAGGGGGGCGCGGACCACGAGCGCGCCCTGCGGGTTGCGGATGTCGAGGCCGGAGAAGCGCAGGCTCAGGGCGTTCTCGCGGTCGAGCTCCAGGCTGCTGCCACGGATGCCGATGCTCCAGCCCGGGCCGATGCGCTCGGCCACCGCGGTCGCGACGCGGCGCGACAGGGCGTCGATCTGCAGCGGTCCGTTGGACAGGCGCAGGGCCACGACGCCGATCCCGGCGCCGATGAGCAGCACCAGGGCGAGGGCGCTCACGAGGCAGAAGCCACCCCAGCGGCGCGCCCTCCCCCGGGGCCTGCATGCCGACGTTGTCTCGTCCGCCATCGGGACCCTTGTTCCGGGGGCTCAGCGCGCGATGCGGTGAGGCGCCGCGGCCGGTGGATCGAAGCGCGCCCGCGCTTTACAGCGGTCGCGACTCCGGTTTTGTCTCGGACGTGCGCGGCGCAACCGCGTGATGCCGGGCACGCGATCGATTGCACATCATCAATCGGCCGAAAGGAAGGCACGATGTCCCTGTCCGAGGGTGACCCCGCCCCCGATTTCGACCTGCCCGCCTCTGCGGGAGGGCGCGTCGCCCTGTCCGCGCTCAGGGGTCACAAAGTCGTGCTCTACTTCTACCCGAAGGACGACACGAGCGGCTGCACCCTCGAGGCGCAGGACTTCAATGGCCTCCTGCCGGCCTTCGCCGAGGCCGGCGCGAAGGTCGTCGGCGTCTCGCCGGACCCGGTGAAGAGCCACGACAAGTTCTGCGGCAAGTACGGGCTCACCTTCCCGCTGGCCTCGGACGAGGACAAGGGCGTGCTCGAGGCCTACGGTGTCTGGATCGAGAAGAGCATGTACGGTCGCAAGTACATGGGGGTCGAGCGCACCACGGTGCTCATCGACCGGGAGGGGCGCACCGCCAAGGTCTGGCCGAAGGTGAAGGTGCCGGGCCACGCCGAGGCGGTGCTGGCAGCGGCGCGCGCCCTGCCCTGACGGGGGGCACGCTCCGGTCGCGGCCCTCGACGGATCCTTAACCTTACTGCGGCTTGAATGACGGCTTCCCCGGGGCCGTCCCGATGCACCGTTCGCAGATCCTCTCGCGCCTCAGGCCTCGTCAGGCCACGCCCTGGCTGGCTGCGGGCCTCGCCCTCGCCTGGGCCCTCGGGGCCTCCTACCTGATCGTGTTCCACGACGACGTGCTCGCCGGGTTCGTGGCCCGGCAGGCCGCGATGCGGGACGCCTACGAGGCGCGGATCGGCACCCTCCAGGACCTGCTGGATCGCGACCGCCGCGCGCATGCGGGTGCCGAATCCGGCCTGGTCGACCGGGTCACGGCGGCGCTGGAGCGCCAGGCCGAACTCGAGCGGCGCGCCGCGGTCCTGGACCGGCTCGGTCGGCCGGCCCTGCCCGACCCGGTCGCCACCGGCGCGCTGACGCGGCGCGACGCCGACGGACTGCTCCTGCGCCCCTCCGAGGATTCCGAGCCCCCGCCCGCCCCCGTCCGGCCGTTCCCCCGCCAGAGCGCGCGGCAGGCCGAGATGGGGCTCATCCGGCTGGAGGCGCGCCTCGACGGTCTGCAGGCCGCGCAGGGCGAGCACCTCGTCCGCGTGGCCGGGCGGGCCGACGACGAGGTCCGGCGCCTGCGGGCGCTGATCGGCCGCCTCGGCCTCGATCCCGGCCGCTTCGACGCGCCCGCGCCGTCGGCCGGCCTCGGTGGCCCGCTGGTCGCCCTCGACCCCCGGACCCTGGACGGATCCGGGTTCGAGGCCGGCCTCGCCCTGGCCCGCCGGGCGCTCGGCGACGGCGAGCGCCTGCGCCGCGTCGCGGCCCGGCTGCCGGTGAACCGCCCGATCCGCGGCGAGACGGCCGTGTCGAGCCCGTTCGGCACGCGCCTCGACCCGTTCACCCGCGGCCTCGCCCTGCATACGGGCCTCGACCTGAAGGCGGAGTACGGCGCGCCCGCCCGGGCCACCGCGCCCGGCCGCGTGGCGGCCGCGGAGTTCGCCGGCGGCTACGGTAACATGGTCGAGATCGACCACGGCCACGGCCTGACCACCCGGTTCGGTCACCTCGCCCGCATCGCGGTGCGCCCGGGGCAGCGCGTGGCCGCCGGCGAGGTGATCGGCTTCGTCGGTTCGACGGGGCGCTCCACCGGCGCGCACCTGCATTACGAGACCCGCATCGACGGCGAGCCGGTGGACCCGCAGCGGTTCCTCGACGCGGGCGCGACGGTCCTGACGGCCGAGGGCGCGGGCGACTGACGCCGTCGCCGGGATTCCCGTTCCGTGCTAGCCTCCGAGTCGCGATCGGAGGCCGCCATGGCATGGGCCGTGAAGCGCGACGCGGGCAGGAGCGTCGCCGCATACAGGCGCGGGCTGGAGCCGCGCCCGGACGAGGAGCGCCGGACGCTGCTCGACGGCGTGCCCGTGCCCGCGGCGGCGCCGCGGGAGCGGCACCGGCGCATCGTCATGACCCTCGCGGGACGGCGCGATCCGCCGGCGGAGCCGCGGGGCTGCCGCGCCAGGCCGGATCCGGCGATCCCCAGCGACGCGGACGATGGCGCGCCCATCCCCGACCTCGTGGTGCGGTGCGGACCGCCCCTCCCGGAGGGCTGCGCCACGGATCCGCTCTGCATCGCCGAGGCGCCCTCGGCCATGAGCCTCGACGGCGGCCCCCAGTTCGACTTCGGCCGCACCAATTCCGAGGCGGCGCGGGTCGCGGCCCGGCGGCGCGCCGGGCAGGATTGGAGCGTCGCGGCCCTCGGGCTCGACGGCGCCGTGCGGGTGCGCAAAATCTCCCGTGGCCTCGCCTTCTGAGCGCCCGGACCCCACCTCATCGACCGGCGAAGCATCAAGGCACCGACTTGCCCCATTTCGAAGATTTCTACGCGGCCAAGCTGCGCGGTTCCCTCGGCGTGACCGACGCCGAATCCGTGCTCGACCTGCGCGGCACCAACCGGGCGACCGCCGAGGCCTCGCTCAAGGACATGCTGGAGCGCAGCCGCTTCGCCAAGGGCAAGACCGTGGCGATCCGGCTCGATCCGCCCCCCGAGGGCGGTGGTGAGACCCTGTTCCAGCCGGCGGGGCGCCTCCTCCTCGACGCGAAGCGCCGCGGCCTGATCGAGCGCCTGCAGACCCTCCCGTCCCAGGACGGGCTCGGCTTCTACGTGGCGCTCACCGGGCGGGCCGAGCGGACGCCGCTCTAGGGTGGAACCGAAGGTTGTGCCGGCAACGGATCGGGTGCGCGCCGCCGGGCGTTGACCGGTCTCGCTCCACCGGATGCCCGTCCCGATGCCGCCCCTGCCGAACACCCGATCCCCGTCGTCCCGGCCGCGCCGATGATGACCCTTCCCGGCGGCCGCAACACGATCGAGCGCATCGCGCGCCTCGGCTACGGCGCCCGCGGCGTCGTCTACATCGTGGTCGGGGGGCTCGCCCTGCTGGCCGCCCTCGGGCATGGCGGCCGGGCCGGCGACAGCAAGGACGCCCTGCGGGCGGTGATGGCCGGCCCCTTCGGCGCCGCCGTCGTCGGATTGATCGCGCTGGGCCTCCTGGGCTTCGCCCTCTGGCGCCTCGTCGAGGGCGTCACGGATGCCGACCGGCGGGGGACGTCGGCCAAGGGCATCGCGGTGCGCGGCGCCCACCTGATCAGCGCCGCACTCTATCTCGGCCTCGCCGTCAGCGCGGCCTCGCTCAGCCTCGGCCTCGGCATGAGCGGCGGCGACGGCGTGCATGACGGGACCGCGTGGCTCCTCGGCAAGCCCTTTGGCCGCTGGCTCGTGGCCCTCGTTGGCCTCGCGGTCGCCGGCGGCGGCTTCGGCTTCCTCGGCAAGGCGTGGCGCGGCGACGTCACCGATCGGCTGGCCCTCGACGCGCAGGCCCGCGCGCGCTGGGCCGGCCCGATCGGCCGGTTCGGCTACGCGGCGCGGGGCCTGGCCTTCCTGATCATCGGCGCCTTCCTGGTGGCGGCGGCGTGGCACCAGCGCTCGTCCGACGCCAAGGGTCTGGCCGAGGCCTTCGCGCTGCTGCGCGCCCAGCCCTACGGCTGGGTCCTGCTCGGGCTCGCGGCGGCGGGCCACGCCGCCTTCGGGGCCTTCGGGCTGATCCAGGCCCGCTACCGGCACATCGAGGCGCCCGACATCGACCGCGTGGATGATGCGGCCGGCGCGGCGGCGCGGGCGCTGACCTGAGCGGGCCGGTTTGTCGCCCGTCCCGATTGTAATCGGCCGCCCGCGCCCCAAGTAAAAGGGAGCCTCCGCGCAATCCTGTGCCCTGGGCGACAACGCGGAGGCGACGATGGCCAGAACTTTGATCACCGGACGGGCACAGACTGTGACCACGGAAGACTTCAACGAGCGCGTCCGGATCCTGATGGTCGGCAAGCTCGACCCGGTGAAGGGTCGCATTTACCAGCGGAATTTCAAGACCGGGTTCTCCGGCGCGCTCGTCAAGTAGCCGGTTAGGCCGCCGGCGCGGCGGTCGCGCGTCCGTGCGGCGCGGGGGCGACGCGGCGCGTTGACAGGGCCGGTGCCGCGGCGGATACCCCGCGGCATCCGATCCGGCACCCGATGCAGCAGCGCCTCTACAAGACCGCGGTGATGGTGGCCCACGACCTCGCGGCGACCGCCGCCGCCGTGGTGCTCACCTTCCTGTTCCGCTTCCAGGGCGGCATGCTCGCCGAGCGGCTGCACGCGCTGCCCCTGCTGCTGCCGCCGTTCTTGATCTTCGCCGGCTTGGTCTACGGCCGCTTCCGTCTGTACCGGACCAAGTGGCGCTTCGCCTCGCTGCAGGACCTCGCCGGGATCGTCCGCGCCGCCAGCGTGCTGGCGCTGGCGCTCCTGGTGATCGACTGGATCCTGGTCTCGTCCGACCTGTACGGCTTCTACTTCTTCGGCAAGATCGCGATCCTGCTCTACTGGGTCCTGCAGATCTTCTTCCTGGGCGGCACCCGTCTGGCGTTCCGCTACCTCAAGGACACGCGCTCCCGGCAGTCGAGCGCCCGGGCCGCCACCGTCCCGACCCTGCTGCTCGGGCGCGGCGCCGACATCGACGTGCTGATCCGGGCGATCGAGGCGGGGTCCGTGAAGAAGCTCGCGCCGCGGGGGATCCTGTCGCCCCGCGCCGACGAGCGCGGCCAGTTCATGCGCGGCGTGCCGGTGCTCGGCGGCTTCCCCGATCTCGAGCGCGTGGTGGCCGACCTCGCCGGCCGCGGCGAGCCGGTGCGGCGGCTGGTGGCGGCCCCGAGCGCCCTCGTGCCCGAGGCGGCCCCCGACGACCTGATCGCCCGCGCCCGGCGCCTCGGCCTGCCCCTCGCCCGCGTCGTCGGCCTCGGCGAGGGCGTGCAGGGGCCGGAGCTGGCGCCGCTGGAGATCGAGGACCTGCTGCTCCGGCCCACCGTGGCCATCGACCGCCCGCGCCTCGAGGCGTTCCTCGCCGGCCGCCGGGTCGTGGTGACCGGCGGCGGCGGCTCGATCGGGTCGGAGATCTGCCTCCGGGCCGTGGCCTTCGGGGCCGCCGCGGTGCTGGTGCTCGAAGCCTCCGAGCCGGCGCTCCACGGCATCCTGAGCCATCCCGCGATCCTGGGCGCCGGGGCCGAGGTCACGGGCGTGCTGGCCGACATCCGTGACCGGGAGCGGACGCGGGCGGTCATTACGGCCTTCCGTCCCGACTACGTGCTGCACGCCGCCGCGCTGAAGCAGGTGCCCTACCTGGAGCGGGATTGGCAGGAGGGTATCAAGACCAACGTATTCGGCTCGATCAACGTCGCCGAGGCCGCGGTGGCGGCCGGGGCGCGGGCCCTGGTGATGATCTCCACCGACAAGGCGATCGAGCCGGTCTCGCAGCTCGGCGTGACCAAGCGCTTCGCCGAGATGGTCGCCCAGGCCCTCGACGCGGAGCAATCCGCGCGGCCCGGCCATCCGACTCGCCTGATCGCCGTGCGGTTCGGCAACGTGCTGGGGTCCGCGGGCTCGGTGGTCCCGGTGTTCAAGGCGCAGATCGCCCGGGGCGGTCCGGTCACCGTCACCCACCCCGACATGGTCCGCTACTTCATGACCGTGCGCGAGGCCTGCGACCTCGTGCTGACCGCGGCCTCCCACGCCGACGGCGAGGCGCGCGGGGGGGCCGAAGCGGAGCGCGCCGCCGTGTACGTGCTCAAGATGGGTCAGCCGGTGCGGATCGCGGAGCTCGCCGAGCGGATGGTCCGGCTCGCCGGCTTCGAGCCCGGTGCGGAGATCGAGATCGCCTACACGGGCGCGCGGCCCGGCGAGCGCCTCAACGAGATCCTGTTCGCCCGCGAGGAGCCGCGGGTCGCCCTGCCGGGCATCGACGGCGTGATGGCGGCCCGGCCGGTCTTCGCGGACCGGGATCAGCTCGACGGCTGGGTGGCGCGGTTGCGCGACGCCGTGGCGGCGGGCGACCGGGCGGCCGCGGAGGCCGTGTTCGAGGCGGCGGTGCCGCATTTCCGCGAGCGCCATGCCCAGCGGGCCGGGCGGGCGCCGGCGATCGGCACCGTGACGGCGGACGCGCCGCTCGCCGGAGCGGCATCGGCGGCGATCGGCTGACGCGTTCGGCTTCGGGGCCGACGCCGCGTTCCCTCCCGTCCATCCCCGCCTCCTGAGGAGCCCCGGCGCAGAGGCCCCGGAGGAGGCCGCCGGACGGCGCCGCGATCCCTGAAGGCCCCTTTTCCAGGCCCGCCGACGCGGGCCCGTCAGGATGGGGCCGATGGGCGAGAGCCCGGTTGGCTCAGGTGTTCATCCGCCGTCCCGCGCCAGCCGCGACAGCCCGTCCCGGGTCGGTCCGGCCGGCCGCCAGCCCAGCGCCGGCAGGCCCTCGGCGCGGGCCACCAGCCCCTCGGCGATGCGGGCGAACTGCGCCTCCCGCCCGGTCATGCGGCAGGCCAGCTTCAAGATGCCGGCCGGCACGGGGACCAGCCCCGGGCCACGGCCCAGGCCCTGGCGCAGGGCTGCGATCATCTCGGGCAGGCTGAGCGGGTCCGGGTCGGCGGCGATCAGGGCCCTCCGCAGCGGCTCGGGTGCCCGCAGCACCACGTCGACGGCGCCCGACAGGCTCTCCAGGGCGATCAGCGAGCGCCGTGCCGCGAGGCCGCCGAGCGGCAGCGGGTAGGGACCGCGGGCGAGGCGCAGGAGCGCGGCCATGTTGCCCTTCACCCCCGGCCCGTAGACCAGCACCGGGCGCAGCGCGACCCAGTCGAGCCCGGCTTCGGCGAGGGCCCGCTCGGCCTCCAGCTTCGAGCGGCCATAGGCGTCGGTCGGCGCCGCGGCATCGCCCTCCCCGATCACGCCCGGCGCGCTCGCCCCGACCTGGGCGCGGATCGATGACAGGAACACGAACCGGCGCACCCGCGCGCGGGCCGCGGCCTCCGCGAGCCGGCGGGTCGCCTCGGTGTTGAGCGTCCGGTAATCGTCCTCCGGGGCTCCCGACATGGCGTGGGCCAGCCCGGCCGAGTGCACCACCGCGTCGACACCGCTCAGGGCCGCCGCCATGTTGATCGGGCGCGTCAGGTCGCCGACCACCGCGCTCGCCGCCCCCTCGGGCAGGGCCGTGGGGCGACGCAGCAGCACCCGGACCCGGTACCCGCGCGCGGTGAGATCCGCGAGGAGGTGGCGGCCGATGAACCCGGTCGCCCCGGTGAGCGCGATGAGTCCGGTCACGGGTGGGCGGCACCTTCGGCTGGGGCCGGCGCCGGGGCGCGGGCGAAGCGGCGGAGCAGGGCCGCGACCAGGGCCAACCCGGCCGCGAGCGCCGCGAGCGTGACCGGCCAGGACGGCCAAAGCAAGGTCGCGGCGGCGAGCGCCGCCAGCGCGAGGTTGGTGCCGAACACGCGGCCCACCACGCCCGGCACCTTCAGGCCGTTGTCGGTGGCCCGCTGGTAATAATGCCCCCGATGCGCCTCCCAGACCCGCTCGCCCCGGGCGGCGCGCGCGACGAGCGTCAGGCTGGCATCGGCGAGGTAGACGAGCGGCAGCAGCACCGCCGCCGCCAGGCCCCCCGCCAGGGCCAGCTGACAGAGCAGCCACGCCGTGACGAGCCCGGCCGGCAGCGACCCGACATCCCCGAGGAAGAGGCCCGCCACCGGCCGGTTGAACGGCGCGAAGCCGAGCATCGCGCCCAGGAGGCAGGCGGCCACCAGCGCCGGCAGCGGCGGCAGGGGGCCGGCGAGGCCGAGCAGCAGGAGCGCGCCGGAGACCGGCACGATCTCGGCGACGGTCATCCAGTCGAGCCCGTCCATGAAGTTCGTCAGGTTCACGAACCACAGGCCCGCCACCACGGCGAGGCCGCGCTCGAGCCAAAGGGGCACCGCGGGCAGGAGCCGACCGTCCAGGTGCCAGACCAGCAGGCCCACCGCCGCCGCCTGCACGATGAGCCGGAGGGCGGCCGGCAGGGGCCGCACGTCGTCCACGGCGCCCAGGACCGCCAGCGCGAGGGTGCCGCCGGCGAGCCAGATCCAGTCCGGCCGGCCTCCGATCTCCGGCGCCGCGATGAACAGGCCCGAGATCGTGACCAGGGCCGTGACCACGGCGATCCCCCCGCCCTGCGGCGTCGGCACCGTGTGGCTGGACCGGGCGTTCGGCCGCGCGAGGGCGTAGCGCTGCAGGAGCGGCCGCAGGCGCAGGATCAGGCCGGCCGTGAGGGCGGCGGCGAGCGGGACGGCGAGGAGGAGGAGCGTGGGCAGCGCGGACGGCATGGCGCCGTCCTACGCGATCCCGCGGGCGACCGTGAGGGGGACCGATCCCCGGTCAGTAGACCTGCGCCTCCTCCCGCGGCCGGTCCTCGTGACCGTCCCGGCGATCCAGGTTCCTCTCCATCACCTTGGCGAGCCCGACCATGATCTGGTCGATGGCGTAGTCCTTCGGCGTGTAGACCGCGCGCACGCCCATATTCTTGAGGACCAGCTCGTCCTCGGGCGAGATGATGCCGCCGACCACGACCGGGACGTGGTCGAGCCCCGCTTCGCGCATCTTGGCCCGGACCTCGCGCACCAGCGGCACGTGGCTGCCCGACAGGATCGACAGGCCGACCACGTGGGCGCCGGTCTCCTTGGCCTTGGCGACGATCTCGGCCGGGGTCTGGCGGATGCCGTCGTAGGTGACGTCGAAGCCGACATCCCGGGCGCGCAGCGCGATCTGCTCGGCGCCGTTGGAGTGTCCGTCGAGGCCAGGCTTGCCGACCACGAGCTTGGGCGTCTCGCCGA
>Ga0160429_1001386_pt1 | contig 13566 bp, 10 predicted proteins | sample SolpanmetagenomR_FD_108199 | JGI IMG/M metagenome (GOLD analysis project Ga0160429, IMG submission 108199) | Solar panel surface microbial communities from Lawrence Berkeley National Laboratory, California, USA - R | ecosystem: Engineered > Built environment > Solar panel > Unclassified ...
CTGACTCGCGAACTCGGGGCTTGGCCGCGCAGGGGGCTGGAACTGAAGGCCGAAGAACGGTGCGCGGCCGAGAGCCCGGCGGCTCAGGCCCGCGGGAGATGCGGCGGAACTCAACGGGATGCGTGGCTGCCCCCTCCCGGCAAGCACGGCCGAGAGCCCGTCACCGTTCCGACACGGCAAGGTGTGCCAATCCTCGCTGCGTCGGGGCGAACCACGAACCTGTCGGCATGCAGGCTGATCCGTCTCGGCACCCCGTCGCCTGCTCAGCGGCAGGTCGTTGGTTCGAGCCCTCCCGGCGCCGCCAGCACGGCGGCCGCTCGATTGGGGAGTGACGGACGAACAGGAGCTTCCGTGCGGCTCACAACGCTGACGAGGCGCATGGCCGGCTGCGCCGACCCGGCCCGCGCTTCGCCAGGGCCATGCCAGCGCTCACCGGCCGGTCACGGTGCGGCGGAACGCGCGCGCCGGACCGGCAGCGGTCAACCGATCGCCCAGAACAGCGGCAGGGCGCCGGCCAGGAACAGGGCGTACGAGACCAGCACGGCGGCACCCTCGCGGTGCCGGAGAATAAGAGCGTGGGGGAACGCGAACATGACGCAAGCCGGATCGACGGAAGGCGCCCCAGGAACGCTCCCGAATCGTGACCGAACGGGGGCGCCCGGCGATGGCGACGGGCGATCGCCGGCGGCTGTCGCATCCCGGTGACAGTGGCCGCCCCCGCGCCGGATGCACCCCCCAAGAGCTCCCGGGAAGCCCCCGGGAGGGACCGGCCACGCGGCCGGCCCGGATCGGCCGCCTGGCCCTCACGCGAACATGTCGGGCTGGGTCTCGGCGATCTGGTTGTAGAGCGTCTGGAAGTGCAGCCAGCCGATGTAGTCGCTGCCCACGTGCTCGCGGCTGTAGCGGGCGGTCTTCTCCGACAGGAGCTGCGGCTTGATGCCGGAGGCCTCGACCAGGAGCTGCTGCCGGCAGGCCCGCTCCAGGGCGATGAACCAGAAGGCCGCGTCGTCGATGCTGTGGCGCGAGCAGGTCAGCAGGCCGTGGTTCTGGTGCAGCACGCCGCGGTTGCGGCCGATCTGCTGGGCCACCGAGAGACCGCTCTCCTTCTCCACCGCGACGGCCCCCGCCGACGCGCCGATCACCGCGTGGCTGTTGTAGAAGGCCGCGGCGTCCTGGCTGATCATGTCGAGCGGCCGGCCGGTGGCGCACCACGCGGTACCGTAGGTGGTGTGCGCGTGGCACATCGCCATCACGTCGGGGTGCTCGTCGTGCACGGCGGCGTGCAGCACGAAGCCCGCCCGGTTGATGGCGTGGCGCCCCTCGACGACCCGGCCCGCGTGGTCGGCCAGGATCAGGTTCGACATCCGCACCTGCGAGAAGTGCACGCACATCGGGTTGGTCCAGTACAGCTCCGGACGCTCGGGATCGCGGATCGTCAGGTGGCCGGCGAAGCCGTAATCGAAGCCCTGCATCGCGAAGGCGCGGCAGGCGGCCACGAGGTGCGTCTTGCGGTACGCGCGCGCCTCGGCGTGGTCGGCGAAGTCCGGCATCTCCGGGAAGATCAGGCCGGCCTGCTCGGGCTGGTAGATCGAGGTCCGCTTGCGGCCCGCATCGTCGGCGGGGAGGTCGAGGGCGAGAGCGGCGTCCTGGGCGTGATCGTCGAGCATGGCGTTTCCTCGTCGGGGCGGGAACGGGAGGTGGCGGGGCCGCTCGTCGACGCGGCACGTCGTGATCCTCCGGCGGGATCGGAGCGCCGGGGCTCGGCCCCCCGCGGGCCGGGTCGTTCGCGGCCGCTCGACGGCACTATCCTGCCGCGCGTCTGCATTGACAAACGACGATTTTTCACGCGTTTCGTGAATGCAGTTCATGAGTCGCCCGATGCGCCGGATCCCGAGCTTCCCCGCCCTGCGGGCCTTCGAGGCCGCCGCGCGTCTGGGCAGCTTCGCCCGGGCGAGCGCGGAGCTGCACCTCACGCCCTCGGCGGTGAGCCACCAGGTTCGCGCCCTGGAGCGCTGGTTCGGGCGTCCCCTGTTCCGGCGGGCGAACCGTCAGGCGACGCTCACCGTGGATGGCCAACGCCTGCTTGCGGGCCTCGCCGGCGCCTTCGACGCGATCGAGGCGGTCTGCGCGGAGCTGAGCCCACCGCCGGCAGCGCTCGCCGCCGCACTGGCCGTCCACTGCACCCCGAGCTTCGCGGCGAAGTGGCTCGGTCCCCGGTTCCCCGCCTTCGTGGAGTCGCATCCCGGCATCGCCATCCGCCTGTCGACCAGCGCCGACCCGGTGGATCTCGGCCGGCACGCGGAGATCGACATCCTGATCGCCTACGGCCGGCCGCCGCGCGGCCCCGGCCTGACGGTCGAGTCCCTCGGACCGGAGGAGATCGCGGCCCTGTGCACGCCGGAGGTCGACCGGGCCGTCGGGCCGCTCGGACCCGGCCCGGGTGAGCGTTTCACCCGGCTGGACTCGTCGTTCAGCCCGCTGCGCTGGCCCGACTGGTTCGCCCATAACGGCCTGCCTGTTCCGACCGGAGCGGCGGGCGCGGCCTTCGACCGGGGCTCGCTGGTGATCGCCGCGGCGGTCCAGGGGCTCGGCGTCGCCCTGGAAACGCTGCGGTTCGCCCGGGACGAGATCGGCGCCGGGCAGCTCGTCCGCCTCGGCGGGGGGCGGGTCGCGAGCCTGTACAGGGATCTGCACTTCATCTGCTACCGCGACCGGGACGCGGATTTGGAGAAGATCCGGGCCTTTCGCCGCTGGCTGCTCGACGTGGAGGCGGAGAGCCGGGCCGGGCAGGCGGATCCGCCGGGCTGACGCGGCGGCCATCGGGGGCCGAGCGGTCACCCTCCGGCCGGGTCTCAACGGGCTCCGGGATCGCTCTAGGTGTAGGTTCAAGCAACACGGGGACGGCGGCGGGGATCGACTCTCGATTCCGGCCGCGGATCGCCCAGGGAGAACGCCCCATGTCCCTCTTCGCCAAGCTGCAGCGGCGCGCCAGCGAGGGCCGGCCCGTACGGGTGGGTCTGATCGGGGCCGGCAAGTTCGGCTCCATGTACCTGTCGCAGGCGCCGCGCACGCCCGGCACCCACCTGATCGCCGTGGCCGACCTGTCGCCGGACCGGGCGCGCGCGTCGCTGCGCCGGGTGGGCTGGGAGGAGGCCGGATTCGCGGCGCGCGGGATGGAGGAGGCCGCCCGCGCCGGCACAACCCTGGTCACCGAGGATGCCGACGCGCTGATCGCGAGCCCCTTCGTGGACATCGTCATCGACGCCACCGGCAGCCCGGCCGCCGGCATCCGCCACGCGCTCAGGGCCTTCGCGGCGGGCAAGCACATCGTGATGGTCAATGTCGAGGCCGACGTGCTCGCCGGGCCGCTGCTGGCCCGCAAGGCGGCCGAGGCCGGGGTGATCTACTCCATGGCGTCGGGCGACCAGCCGGCCCTGATCGCCGAGCTGGTCGACTGGGCGCGCACCATCGGGCTGGAGGTGATCTGCGCCGGCAAGGGCACCAAGTACCTGCCGGCCTACCACGCCTCCACGCCCGACACGGTCTGGGGCCATTACGGCTTCAGCGCCGAGCAGGTCGCCGGCGGCGACTTCAACCCGCAGATGTTCAACTCCTTCCTGGACGGCACCAAGTCGGCCCTGGAGATGGCCGCCGTGGCCAATGCCTGCGGGTTGACGCCGCCCCGCGAGGGCCTCGCCTTCCCGCCCTGCGGCGTCGACGACCTGCCGAACGTCCTGCGTCCCATGGCGGATGGCGGCCTCCTGGCGGAGCGCGGCACCGTCGAGGTCGTCTCGTCCCTGGAGCGCGACGGGCGACCGGTGTTCCGGGACCTGCGCTGGGGCGTCTACGCGGTGTTCGCGGCGCCGAGTCCCTACGTGCGCGACTGCTTCGCCCAGTACGGCCTCAGGACCGACGAGAGCGGCCGCTACGCCGCCACCTACAAGCCCTACCACCTGATCGGCCTCGAACTCGGGATCTCCGTGGCCTCGATCGCGGTCCGCGGCGAGGCGACGGGTGCGACGGGCGACTGGCGCGGCGACGTGGCGGCCACCGCCAAGCGGGCGCTGCGGGCAGGGGAGAGACTCGACGGTGAGGGCGGCTTCACCGTCTACGGCAAGCTGATCCCGGCGGCCGACGCCCTGGCACAGGACGCCCTGCCGATCGGCCTCGCCCACAACATGGTCCTCAAGAACGACGTGCCGGCGGGTCGGGCCGTGCGCTGGAGCGACGTCCAATTCGACGCCGGGCAGGAGGCGATCCGCGTCCGGCGCGCGATGGAAAGCCTGTTCCGGCAGGAGTGGGGCGGCGCCGGGGCGGCGGGCTGATACGGTTCCGGATGAAGGCGGCGACGTTCCCGCACGTCCCCCCCGCAGAGGGGAAGGGGGGGCACGGGGCTCCGACGCGCCGGACCCGTCGACCGCACGGTGATCGCCGACTTGAGCGCGCTATCCGGCTGGCGTCGGTCCGCTCGCAAGGACGGTCGCGCCATCGCGACCGAACCGAAACCCGTCCGACAGAGCCCGCCATGACATCTGCGCTGCGCCTCACCGCCCTCCTCTCGGCCCTCCTCTCGGCCCTCGCCTCCGCGGCGCCGGCGCAGGCCGGCTGGACGGGGCCGGAAGCCCAGCCGCTCTTCGACAACGAGGCGAATCCGAAGGGCTACAACTACGCCCCGAGCCTCATCACCGAGAACGGCACCACCGACATCTGGTGGTGCGGGCAGGGCAAGACCGACGTCATCTATCACCGCGCCTACAACCCGCAGACCGGCTTCTCCCCGGCCCGGATCGTGTTGCAGCCGACGCCGGGCGCCTGGAACCGCCAGTACGTCTGCGATCCGAGCGTGATCAAGGGCCGCTTCACCAACCCGGCCGACGGACAGCCCTACGCCTACGCGATGTACTATTCCGGCGCCGACAACCTGCCGGGCAACAACAACCAGACGGGGCTGGCCTTCTCCAACGACAAGGTCACCTGGGTGGACTACCCGAAGCCGGTGATCGCGCCCCTCAACCCGGTCGTCGCTCAGGGCACTTACGGCGCGGGGCAGCCCGCGACCGTCAACCTCGACGGTGGTTCGGGTCTCCTGGTCTTCACCACCGATCTGACCGGGCCGCAGGGCGTGGCGGGCTTCGGCGACCTCTATGTGCGGCGCACGGCCGACGGGGTGCATTTCGACCCGCCGGTGCGGGTGCCGAACGTGGCCGCCGACGGCACGACCATCAACCCGAACTCCGATTTCGGCTACGACCCGGCGTCCGGCGAGGTCTACGTGATCACCGGCCTCCCGGGCCGCAACTGTGGGCAAGTGGCCTGCAAGGACCCCGCCCGCAACCCCGACCGCGAGACCTACCAGATGGGCCTCTACCGGATGCCGCTGAAAAGCCTGCTCAGCGGCACGCCCGCCCGCTGGATGCCGGCCGGCACCCTGAACGCGGACGTCACGGGCTTCTACCTCAACCACAGCCCCGGCTTTCAGCGCGATGGCCGCGGCAGCCTCACGCCGTTCCTGCCCGCTGTCACGGTGTTCTTCTCGGGCGGCGACCCGTATCCCGGCACGTGGCGCATCGCGACGGCGACGCTCGACCCGGCCTCCGACCGCGCGCCGCTCAAGCGGGCGGTCGGGCCGGCCGGGCACTGGGTCACCACGGGCTACACGGCGCCGGGCTACAGGATCGAATCCACCCTCGGCGCGCTGTTCCTGCTGCCGCGGCCCGGCACCGCCAAGCTCATGAGCTGCGTGGCCGGCACCGACCATTTCCTCAGCCGGGATCCGGACTGCGAGGGGCACACGCCGCTGGGGCAGACCGGCTACGTCCACGAGGCCCCGCATCGGGGCAGCCATCCGCTCTACCGGTGCAACGCCGGCGGGCACGACCACTTCGTGTCGCTGGACAAAGGCTGCGAGGGCCAGACCGCCGAAGGTCTCCTGGGCTACGCCCTCGACTGATCCCGGTGACGACGAAGCGCGGCCGTCGCCCCATGGAGGCCCGCGGGTTCACACGTCGCGATCGGACACCGACCTTCCGGAACAAGGGCGCCTTTCCCTCCCCCGGTCGGGGCCCGGGACAGGGATGGTGCGGAAGGCACGGCACCGCTCGAGCCTGAACCGCCCCACCACCGAGGCCTTCCGCAAGAGGCGGAGAGCGGGGCCGCGCCAGCACGGTGTCGATCCGGAAGCCCCGCCCGGGGCCGCGCCATGACGACGATCGGGCCGTTCCGCCGAGAGGGGCGGCCTCACCCCGCCGCCAGAACCTCGGCCTTCGCGCGGCCCCCGAGATAGGCCGACCGGATCTCGTCGTTCGCCCAGAGCGACTCGGGATCGCCCGAGAGGACGAGGCGGCCGGTCTCCAGCACGTAGCCGCGATCGGCCACGGAGAGGCCCATCCGGGCGTTCTGCTCCACCAGCAGCACCGTGGTGCCGCGGCGGCGCACCTCGGCGATGATCGCGAACACCGCCTGGACGATCACCGGGGCGAGGCCGAGCGACGGCTCGTCCAGCAGGAGGATGCGGGGCTTGGCCATCAGGCCGCGGGCGAGCGCCACCATCTGGAGCTGGCCCCCCGACAGCGTCCAGCCCAGCGCGTCGCCGAACCGGCGGATGTCCGGGAACAGGTCGAACATCGCCTCGACCTCGTCGCGCAGCGCCCGCTTGCCGAGACCGGAGCGGTTGGACGCGCCCAGCATGATGTTCTCGCGCACCGTGAGCCCCGGGAAGACCCGGCGCCCCTCCGGCACGTGGGCGACGCCGAGCCGCACGATCGCCTCGGGCTTGAGGCCCTCCAGGGGCTTCCCCTCCAGCAGGATCGTGCCGGCGGCGGGGCGCACCAGCCCCGAGATCGCCTTCAGGGTCGTGGACTTGCCGGCACCGTTGGAGCCCAGCAGCGTCACGACCTCCCCGGCGCCGACCGAGAACGACAGGCCGCGCACGGCCTCGATCTCGCCGTAGCGGACCACGAGGTCGCGGATCTCGAGAAGGGGCGGGGTCGCGGCTGGCATCATCGCTGGGGTCACACCGGAGCGAGGTCGGTCTTGAGGCTCGCCGCCGGTCCCGCGGCGGCGTCCTCGCCGAGATAGGCCTGGATCACCGCGGGCTCGCGCAGCACGGTCGCGGTGACGCCGTCGGCGATGCGGCGGCCGAAATTCAGCACCGTGACGTGGCTGGCCACGTCGCTCACCAGCGTCATGTCGTGGTCGATGATCAGGATGGTCAGGCCCTTCGCGGCCATCCGGCGCAGGAGCACCGTCAGGGCATTCTTCTCGCTGGAATTGAGGCCGGCGGCCGGCTCGTCGAGGAGCAGCAGCACGGGGTTGCCGGCCAAGGCCCGCGCGATCTCGATCAGGCGCTGGTGGCCGTACGAGAAGCCGGAGATCGGCTCCTCCGCCCGGCCCTCCAGCCCGACGAAGGCCAGGGCCGCCCGGGCGCGGGCCTCCAGGGCCGCCCGGTCGCGGGCCCCCAGCGGGTTGTTGGGCCGCTCGGCGCCGATGACCACGTTCTCCAGAGCGCTCATGGAGCGGAACAGGCGGATGTTCTGGAAGGTGCGCCCGATCCCGGCCGCCGCCCGCCGGTGCGGGGACAGCCGCGTGACGTCCTGCCCGGCCAGCCGCACGGTGCCGCCCGTCGGGCTGTAGAGGCCCGAGAGGACGTTGAGCGTCGTCGTCTTGCCGGAGCCGTTCGGGCCGATCAGCGCGTGGATGCCGCCCCGCGCCACCGTGAAGCTCACCGCGTCCACGGCCTTGAGGCCGCCGAAGTGCTTGGACAGGTCCGACACCTCCAGCATCGGCGCCGTGGAGGCCTCGCCCTGGCTCAGGGTCAGCTCGGCGGCCGGCGGCGGCGCCGGGCGGGTCCGGCGCAGGCGCCGGACCTGGTCGCCGAGGAAGCCCCAGATCCCGTCGGGCATGAACACCACGATGAGGATCACCGCGAGTCCGTAGATCGCGAGGTAGAGCCCGGGGATCTCCTTGAGGAAGCGCAGCCATTCCGGGATCAGGATCAGCAGGGCCGTGCCGATCACGGCGCCCACCGGCGAGCCGACGCCGCCGAGCAGCGCCATCGTCAGGAAGACGATCGACTCGGCGAAGGAGAACTGGTCGGGGCTGATATAGGTGAAGCTGCCGGCGAACAGGCCGCCCCCGAGACCCGCCAGCAGCGACCCGACCGCGAAGGCCGCCACCTTGGTGCGGTAGATGTCGATCCCCGAGACGCCCGCCGCGAGCTCGTTGTCGCGCACCGCCCGCATGGCCCGCCCGAGCCGGGTCCGCGGCATGTGCCAGACGAGCCAGCCGACGATCGCCAGCACCAGCACGCACAGGGCGAGGTAGCTCTGCCCATCCGCGAACAGGGCGGGGCGGCGGATGTTCGGCACGCCGTCGGGCCCGTGCGTCACCGGGATCCAGTTGGTGAGCACCAGCGTCAGGATCTGCTGGAACGAGATCGTCACCATGGCGAGGTAGTGGCCGCCGAGCCGCAGCGTCGAGGCGCCGAGCGCGGCGCCGAGCACCACCGCGAGGCCGAGGCCGACGATCAGGCAGATCCAGAAGTTGAGGCCGCCGTCGACGGTGCCGAGGCCGACCGCGTAGGCGCCGATTCCGAAGAAGGCGGCCTGGGCGAGGTTGATCTGCCCGCACAGGCCGAGCACGACGGTGAGCCCGATCACCGCGATGGCGTAGGTCGCCGCCTGCATCAGGATGTTGAGGGCGTAGCCGCTGAGCGGCGTCGTGGCAGCCACCGCCACCAGGGCGGCCGCCAGGACCGCGTAGGCGAGGCTCCCCAGCGGCAGGCGGCGGCGCACCGCGGGGGGCGACGCCGGCACCGCTGTGGCCGGGTCGGCGACGGGGGAGGGGGTGCCGCTCATGCCTTCTCCGCCACGCGCTCGCCGAACAGGCCCTGCGGGCGCACGACCAGGAAGACGATCAGCACCAGGAACGCGAAGGCGTCCTTGTAGGGCACCGAGATGTAGGCCGCCCCGAAGGTCTCGATGATGCCCAGCGCGAGGCCGCCGATGATCGCCCCGGTGACGTCGCCGAAGCCGCCGATGATGGTGGCGGCGAACGCCTTGAGGGCGATCGTGGCACCCATCTGGATCGACACGAACAGCACCGGTGCCACCAGGATGCCGGCGATGCCGCCCAGCACCGCGCTGTACACGAAGGTCAGCATGATCATGCCGGCCACCGGGATTCCCAGGAGGGCCGCCATCTCCTTGTCCTGCGAGGTCGCCTGCAGCTTCTTGCCGACCAGCGTGTGCTCGAAGAACCAGTACTGGAACGCCACCAGGGCCGCCGTGACCGCGATGATCAGCAGGTACTGGCTGTCGAGGAAGACCGGACCGAGCAGGAAGCCCTGCGTCTCGAAGACCGGCGGCAGCACCTGCGGCTGCGGCCCGTAGAGGGCGAGGGTGGTGTTGGCCAGGAAGATCGAGGCGCCGATGGTCGAGATGATCACCGGCAGGTAGCTGCGGTGGCGCAGGGGATAGTAGACGCCCAGGTTGAACAGGGCGCCGAGCAGCGCCATGCCGCCGATGGTGAGGAGCAGCGACAGCCAGTAGGGCCATTCGAGGTCGACGGCGAAGACCACCATCAGGAAGGCCGCCACCATGGAGAACTCGCCCTGCGCGAAGTTCACCACGTTGGTGGCGCGGAAGATCAGCACGAAGCCGAGCGCCACCAGGGCGTAGACCGAGCCGATACCGATCCCGGTGAAGAGGAGTTGCAGGATCAGGTCCATGCGGTCCGCACTCTCGTATCCCCGTCGGAGGTTGTTCCCGCGTCCGGGCGGTGAAGACCCGATCTCAGCCCTTGTAGAAGTCGATCCGCTTGTCGAAGACGATGCTGCCCTTGTCGTTGCGCACGACGTTGTAGCCGTGCAGGCCGTCGCCGTTCTTGTCGAAGTTGTAGGTGCCCTCGGCCCCCTCGTGGCCGCGCACCGCCAGGAGGGCCTCGCGGATCGCCTGCGGGTCGGTCTTGCCCGCCGCGTTGATCGCCTTGGCCAGCACCGTCACCGCGTCGAAGGTCCAGGACGATTGGTTGTCGGGGGCGATCTTCATCGCCGCCCGGTAGGCCTTTCCGTAGGCGCGGGCGGCGTCGCTCGATTCCTCGGCGTAGTCGGCCACGCCGTAGGTGCCGTAGAGGGACGGCCCGGCGAGCTTCAGGGCGGTCACGTTGGTGATCGACGGCGATCCGACCCAGGGGGCGGTGACGCCGAGCTGGCGCAGCTGCCGGGCGAAGATGCCGATGTCGTTCTCGAAGGTGAAGTACGAGCCGATCACGTCGGCGCCCGACTGGCGGATCGCCAGCACCACCGGGGTGAAGTCCTGGCTCTGGTTGGTGTAGCCCTGGTCGAGGGCGACCGTGGCGCCGCCCTTTCCGAGGCTCTCGGTCAACGCCTTGGCGCCGCTGGTGCCGAAGGCGTCGGTGGAGTGGATGATCGCCCACTTCTTCTTGCCCAGCCCGTTGACGCCGTGCTCGGCGATCACCTGGGCCGAGAAGCTGTCGTTGGGCCGGAAGCGGAACAGCCAGGGATTGCCGAGCTGCGTCAGCACGGGGTCGGTCCCGCCGAAGCAGACCGGTTTGCCCGTCTTCAGGATGTCGGGCGCCATGGCGTGGTTCTGGGTCGAGCGGATCGAGCCCAGGAAGCCGACGAGGTCGGGCTGCGAGGCGAGCTTGGAGAAGGCGAAGACCGCACCGGGATTGGTGGTCTGGTCGTCCTCGGTCACGATCTCCAGGGGCTTGCCGAGCACGCCGCCGGCCTTGTTGACCGCCTCCAGGGCGATCTTGGCACCGGCCAGCGCGTAGCGGCCGGCATCCGCGCCCGGCCCCGTCACGGGGAGCACCATGCCGATGCGGACCGTCGATCCGGCGCCCTGGGCGAAGGCCGAGCGTATCACCCCCGGCGCGAAGCCGACCGCGAGGGCGGATGCGGCACCCGTCAGGAAAACGCGACGCGTCGTCGTCATTGGCGTATCCGTCCCTTCGCCGATGCTGAAGCCCGGCGTTGGCATGGATGCTCCATACCGGATGCCATGATGTCCATCCCGCCGTGGGCCCGGGCTTCACGGAAATGAGAGGAAGGCCCGGGATCGTCACTCCCGACCGGCGCGGGCGACCCCGACGGGGGCCGCACCCTGCGGCCGCCGGCGTAACACCCGGACCCCGCGATCCGCTGGACAGGCGCCGAGGCGCGCGGTTTAATCGTTCTTATCCGGAGCCGCATCCCGGCAGGCGACCACCGGTCTCTGAAGCGGACTGGAAGAGGGCGTGACCGGCCCGGCCGGGTCCCGTCGATGTCAGCCGACGAGGGCCGCGGCGGCCTCTGATCCGTCTGGGGGGAGACCGTGTGGACTGACGCGCATCTCGATCGATCAGCCTTCCCGGCCCAGGCCCGCGTTCGAGACCGCGCCCGGGCCCGTGGGCGGCCAGCGCGCCGGGCGCTCGTCGGGCTGACGGCCGTCGCCCTGCTGGCCTCCGCCGCCATCGCCACGGCCCCCGCGGCGTTCGTCGAGCCCGACCTCGCGCGCGTGATCCGCTTCATGGCGCTGATCAAGGGCGGCTTCGCCCTCGCGGCGCTCGCCGGCTGCTTCTGGCGCCTCGCGCGGCCGGCCGGTCCGGTGCGAACCGCGATCTACGTGGCGGCGCCGCCGGCCATGGCGGCGGGCGCCCTCGCCCTGGGATCGCTCCACAGCCCCGCCCTCGCGGCGGCGGGCCTGCATCTCGGCCTCCTCGCGGTGCTGGCGGCGGCGCTTACCGATTCCGAGTTCCTGCCCGATCGGCCGCGACACCGCTGAACGCCGGTCCCAGCCGCGATGCGGTCGGTGTCCGTGTGATCGCTATCCGTGCGGGTGGAGGACGAAAATCGGGCGCCTCGGCGTGCCGGCCCGGACCGTGGTGCCTGCGGGAATACCCGGCCGGCGCGCTCAGCGGAGGGCGAGGACCTGCGCCGCGTGGGCGGCGACGTGCTGCACCGCCGGCAGATCGTAGGCGTAGACGCGCCCGGCCAGGATCGCCAGGGCCAGCGCCCAGAAGACCGCGCCTCCGACGCGCCGCGCGGTGCGGTCGCCGGCCGCGTCCGGGCAGGCGCGCGCGACGCCGTCCGCGACGGGTTCGCCGAACGGATCGAAGGCCGTCGCCTGTGTTTCTGACACGCTGCGCATGATGGGAATGTCGCGTCCGGAGCATCCCCGCGCAATGGAGACGTCTTCCGTATTTCCACCCAGGTGGAGACGCTTGTTCTCTAACTGCGCTGCGGTGCGAACATCTTCTTCTCTGGCCGCGCGGCAAGGCCGGACGGTGCCGGATCTCAAGCCCGAACGGTGCCGGCCGCCGCTTCGTGCATGGTGTAGTAGGGCATGCGCTCCCGGCGGCCCCGCAGGGGCTCGCGGCAGACCTCGCGCCACGCCGCCGCGGGCTCGCCGGCGGCCCGCCGCGCCGCCTCCGAGACCAGGATCGGGACGCCGTGCAGCTTGGTGGCCTGCTCCAGCCGGGCGGCGACGTTGACGGCGTCGCCCAGGACCGTGAACTCGTAGCGCGCCTCCTCGCCGATGATCCCGCAGAACACGGTGCCGTAATGGACGCCGACCCCGATGCGCACGGGCTCCGCCTGCGCGGCCCTGTCGCCCCAGCGGGCGATCACCGTCACGAGGTCGCGGGCGAAGGCCAGGGCCCGGGCGGCGTCGTCGGGCCGGGGCTCGGGCAGCCCGAACACCACCAGGGCGCCGTCGCCGATGAACTTGTCGACCACGCCGCCCCGCAGCCGGGCGAGGCGCGTGACCCGCCGCCGGAAGGCGGACAGGAACTCGGAGAGGCGGTGCGGGTCCAGGCTCTCGGCCAGGGTGGTGGAGCCGCGCAGGTCGATGAACACGATGGCGGCCTGCTGCCGGCGGCCCGCCTTCAGGCTCCCGTCGTCGTCGGCGAGCCGCAGGACCAGCTCCTGCGGCAGGAACCGCGACAGCCGGTGGCGCCGGTTCGCCTCCCGCAGGGCCGACGTGGAGAACAGCACGAACAGGACGGCGAGGATCCCGATCAGGATCCAGATGGCCAGGGCGATGCGGGAGACCGCCTCCTGCCGCCGCTCCATCCGGTCCGCCTCGCGGGCCTCCATGCTGCGCACGCGGTCGCGGATCGCGTCCATCACTTGCTTGCCCCGCCCCCCGGCCACGGAGGCCCGGGCCGCCGCGCCGTCGCCCGCCCGGCTGAGGGCGACGCTGGCGCCGAGTTCGTCGAGCTTCGCCCGGATCAGCTCGGAGAGGGCGTCGAGTTCGGCCCGCTGCTCGGGATCGCCGACGACCAGGTCGCGCAGCCGGTCGAGCTGGCGGCCGACGTTCACGCGCCCCTCGGTGAAGGGGAGCAGGAAGGCCGCGTCGCCGGCGAGCAGGTAGCCGCGCTGGCCGGTCTCGGCGTCCTGCACCGCTGACAGCACCCGGGCGAGGCGCCCGTCCACCGCCACGGTGCGGCGCACGGCGTCGATGCCGCGCTGCTGGTACACGAAGGCGCCCAGCGCGATGGCGGTCATGACCAGGATCGTGGCGAATCCCACCGTCATCCACGTCACGGTGCGCGAGCGCAGGGACC
>Ga0160429_1001387_pt1 | contig 13563 bp, 8 predicted proteins | sample SolpanmetagenomR_FD_108199 | JGI IMG/M metagenome (GOLD analysis project Ga0160429, IMG submission 108199) | Solar panel surface microbial communities from Lawrence Berkeley National Laboratory, California, USA - R | ecosystem: Engineered > Built environment > Solar panel > Unclassified ...
CCCTACCCGCTGCACCTGGGCGTAACCGAAGCCGGCGAAGCCGAGGATGGCCGCATCAAGAGCGCCGTGGGCATTGGCACGCTGCTCGAAGATGGCCTGGGCGACACCGTGCGCGTGAGCCTCACCGAGGCCCCCGAGGCCGAAGCTCCGGTAGCTAAGATGCTCATTGACCGCTATGTAGACCGGGGCGCCGTGGCCCGGCCCATCCGGCCACTGGTGGGCGAAGAGCCGCTCAATCCCTTCCAGTACCACCGCCGCACCACGCACGAGGTACTGAATTTTGGCGGCCTGAACGTGCCGCGCGTGGTGGTGAGCCTCGCTAGGCTGCCCCAGCTAGAGTATGCCGACCTGCGTGCCGCCGGCCACCTCTACTCGGCGTTTCTGGACAAGTTTCAGATGTCGGACCAGGGTGCCGACTACATCTACACCGGCGAGCGGCCGGTGGCGTTTATGCTGCCCAACGGCCTGAAGGAAATCGTGAACTACCCGGCCTGGCTCGATGCCGGCCAGCGCCCGCACCACTACCCCTTGTTCACGGTCGGCACCTACATCGATAGTCCGGTGCAGCACCCGCAACTCAATTTCCTGCTGGTCGAAATCGACGCGCTCGATGCCAACCTGCTGACCCACCTGCGCCACGACCCTACAATGGTGCTGGTGCTGGCTACTACCAACGCCCACGCCATGCCCGAGCTGCGGCGGGCGTTTTTTGAGCTGCTGACCAACCAGGTTACCTGCCCGGTTATTATCGCCCGCTCGTTTCCCGACCAGCCGCTCGAGCAAACCCAGCTCGAAGCCTCGACCGACGTGGGCGGCCTACTTATCGATGGCCTCGGCGATGGCGTAGTGCTGGGCCCCGAGCTGCTGTCTCCGCGCTCGCAAGCCGAGTGGGTTGAAACCATGAGCCAGCTCAACCAGCTGAGCTTCGGCATTTTGCAGGCGGCGCGCACCCGCATGAGCAAGACCGAGTACATCAGCTGCCCTAGCTGCGGCCGCACGCTCTTCGACTTGCAGGAAACCACGGCCATGATTCGCAAGCGCACCGACCACCTCAAGGGCATCAAAATCGGCATCATGGGCTGCATCGTGAACGGCCCCGGCGAAATGGCCGACGCCGACTACGGCTACGTGGGCGTGGGCAAAGGCAAAATTGCCCTCTACCGCGGCCAGGATGTCATCAAAAAAGCCGTGCCCGAAGAGCGCGCCGTCGATGAGCTAATCGAGCTGATGCGTGAGGATGGCAAATGGATAGAGAAAGAGTTGCTCGACGAGCCGGTGGGGGCGTAACGAATGCTGAATTTTAGCTTTATCTCCGACGAAAAACCGATGCATACCCGAGGCTTAATTCATGCGGGGGCATTGAATACGAAGAATTTGTAAAAGCTCAGGATGCGAAGCTAATTGAAAATCAGTTAGATTACTACGGTAAGTCTCGCTGGAGTAGCCAGCAGGTACGGCAAAAGCAAATGATGCTGACGCCAGCCATTGAAGCCACCATACCTGGCCTAGCGTCTATTCTAAAGCAAGCGTTTGCGGGCGAGTGCGGCTTAGTCGCCAGTGGTGACTAAGCCGCAGCCTGGCTACCTGCACTGTTCCTTTCGCCGCTTGTCGATAGCGCGAGCAATTTTGCCGCCGCTGGCCAGCTTCGCCAGCCGAAGCGAGTGTGGCCGCAGTAGCTGAATCTGATACCTGGGGAGAGCTTGTGGAGTAGGGCTGGCCTAGCGGCGCGGCCGCCCGGCTGGCGGGTAATTCCGATAGACTGCCCGCTGCCCGTAAACTCGGAAAACAACTTGCCTACTTGCCTTTGCCAGTCAGAAATACCCGCATCAATCAGGCGTAGGCCCTGCTGAGTTAGACAGGTGCTATCGTAGCGGTCGCCGAGTAGATTGCCGGGGCACTACTGCGGTGGCTTGACCAACAAGCGGCATGTGGTGACTGGTGCGCGGGGCCACTTCGGGCGGGCTACCTGCCTTCCTCCTTTGGTTGCGTGACTGTTAATAGGTCCTAACGCTTTACCCTAAGCACCACCCAAAAAAGACCGGCTACTGGATGGGTAGCCAACCAGCTCAGGTTCGCGGGGCAGTTGGGACATTACTTGAACGTTAGATTATGAAAGGTTTTAAGCTAACCTTCTGCTCTACTTGCCACTAGCTAGCGTTGGGCGTCGGGAAGAGAAAATAGCTTGAGAAAAACCGGCATTTTTCTAGCCATTTGAGTAGAGCCAAGCACATTCGGTGATGGGATGCTTAGTAGTTTTGTACTGTACAAACTAGCATATAAGCGTGAAAATAATAAATATTCTTAAAATCATATTATTTCAGTTATTTGCTGGGTCCGCTTGCGCACAAACGGCCTTGGGTAGCGGCAGCTACGTCACCGAAATTATCACCTCATACAAGGGCTTTTGGCAGAGTGGGACGGGTGCAACGGGCAATGCCGCCCTCAACGCTGTGCAACCCGACAACTCCCACCTGCTGCTGGCTTATGTGGTGAACAGTGGGGTAGTCACGGTGAATGGCACGGCAACTACGCTGCCGAAGAAATACTTCTCGACGGGCGTCAACGACGCGCTACTCGATAGCAAAGGCATTGCCTATAACGCCACCAGGTACCAGGCCCTGTCGGTGGCCAGCTACAGCGGCACGATTGGGAGTAATACCAAAGTGGGGCTTGGCCAGCTCTACGACGGGGTTGCCGGGGGGAGCAGCTCGCCGCCTCCGGCTAGTGGCTATGCTCAGTACCTGACCGATGGCACCAACGGCCTCGACCTAGGCACGGGCGTAGCTAACCTGCCCGTAGGAACGCTCACGTTCAGCGTCAATTCGATTGCCCCCGCGGCCATCGGCGACGGCGTACCCGACTTGCTCATTACCCAATTTGCGTCGCCTAGTACGACGGTGGCGGACAACTACCGCTTTCTGGATGGCACCGGCACCACCTTGTCGGGGTCCAGAGTCCTCTCGGCCAATTTTGGCAGCGTCGGCTCGGTGGGCAACTGGCTGGCCGACTTCTACGAAGCTTCGCAAAACCCCATGACGTTGGCGAGTAACTTCACAAACACTACGCGCCCCTTGCGCCTGCTAGCGGTTGATTTTGCCGATTTTGGCATTACTAGCAGCAATTATCAAAACGTAAAGCAATTTCAGATTACGCTAAGTGGTGACAGCGACCAAGCCTTTATTGCGTATAACACCACGGCGCTCGTCGTAAACACCAGCCCGTTGCCGGTGCAGCTGGTGGGGTTTACGGGGGTTGTTCAGGGGAAGCGCGTACAGTTGAGCTGGCAAACCGCGAGCGAGTTCCACAGTGCTTTTTTTGCCGTCGAGGCCAGCGCCGACGGCCGGCAGTACCACCAGCTAGGCCAGGTGGCGGCGGCTGGTGCCAGCACCCAGCAGCAGCAGTACAGCTTTACCGACCTAGCCGCCCCGGCGGGCGTACGGTACTATCGCCTGCGGCAAGTAGACAGCGATGGCACCAGCAGCTACTCGCCGGTGGTTACGGTACAGACCGGCGCGCTCCCGGTGCAGGTGTTCCCCAACCCGGCTACCGACCAGCTCACTGTTCAGCTGCCCGCGCTTGGGCAAGCGACGCTTTCGCTGCTGGCCGCAGACGGCCGCCTCCTCTGGCAGCAACACGTAGCGGCGACCTCTGCCCAGCAGCAGGTGGCCGTACCGGGCCTTGCTGCCTTGCCGGCCGGGCTTTACCTGCTGCGCGCCGAAGTAGACGGGCGAGCGTTGGTGCACCGGGTGGTGAAGCAATAGGGGCACGCGAAGAGCGGCCGCAGGACGAGAAGGGCGTAGCTACCAGCTAAGCCAGCCAGTTGGTTGCGGTAAGAGAGGCTAGCGGCGGTTACTGCACCCAGTCGCTAGCCCCTTTTAAATACTGTAAGCCCGTAATCTACTGTGCTAGACTACTGATTTTCAGGCATAGCTTCGTCAGGTTGCGAAAGATGGCGCCGCCAAATGGTTCTACTGCAGCGTAATGGCCCGGCCCTGTAAAGCCTTTTCGGCCGCTGGCAAAATTTCGCAGTTATCCCAGATGCCCGTTAGCAGCGTTTGCGCGTAGGAATCGGGGAGTCCATTCGCTTGCATTAGTTGATGCGCCCTAGCGTTGTCGTAGGTAAAAGCGTGGAAAGAGTAGCTGAACACGCCGTCGGCATCATCGAGCAGCAGGTACCATACCCGCGGGGTGCCATCGTTGGCAGGCATCCCAATCACGCCCGCGTTGAGCCAGCAGTGCTCGGCACGCGCATCAACGAAGGGCAGGCCGGCGTGGCCAGACAGTAGCACCTCGGCCCCGGTAGCGGCAAAGCTAGTTTCTTTCACCGGCCAGGGCGTGGACGCGAATACGAAATCGGCGATGCCGGTGGCCGCCCCGTGCAGCACGGCTACCGCCCGGCCCGCGTACCGGAAAGAGAGTTGCAGCGGCAGGGTACTTAGCCAGGCGACCGAGCCGGCCGATAGGCTCCGCACCGCGTAGGGAAACCAGGCGCGCGACAATAGGTCACACCGGCTGCCCTCGGCGAAGTTGCAGCCGCAGTCGTCTTCGCCCCGAATGATGTTCTGCTCTACATTGCCCTGAATGGCGTGCACCCCCCAGGCTTTCATAAGCTGCACCGCGGCTTCGGGTTGGGCGCAGTAGCCCACGATGTCGCCGGTGCAGATGATGTTGCCCGCCGGAATTTGCAGCTGGCCGGCAATGTCCCGGAGCGCCTCCAGGGCCTGAAGGTTCGAGTAGGGGCCCCCGAAAACGAGTAGCCGGCCGCTACGCGGGCCGAGGTCGGTGGGGAAGGGGTTACGCATGAGCAGGCTTTTTTTGGAGAAGCGCACAAAGTCCGAATACCCCGAAGCAGAATGCCGACGTAAGCAGGTTCGCGCTGAGCAGCCCCCCGTATTTGCCGTCGCCCAGCCGCAGAGCATCGGGCAGGGGAAACAGCGTCAGCAAACCGCCCAGCACTAGCCCCCCGATTACCGACAGGTGAAAGGCCAGGCGCGGGACGGGCACGTTCCAGAACAAAAATACGGGGGCTAGCCCCAGTACCAGCGTGCCGCTGATGGTGGTGGCCGACAAAATGGCCGGGTTGAAAAACACTGGGATGGTGCCCAGCACCGTTAAAACTACCATGGCCCACCGGCCTCTCGCTACGCTAGGCTCGGCCGCTTTGCTCAGGTCAATACTAATGAGCTTGGAGAAGGAGGCCATGGCCGAATCGAGGGTTGACGAGGCCGAGGTAACCATGATGAGGTTCATGAGCAGCAGCATGGGCACCCCAAAGTACCGCGCCACGGCCACCGGGGCTTCGCCGGTTAAGGCATTGAGCTTGGCGAATATGCCCACGAAACTAAAAAAAATGATGCAGCCCGCGCCGATAGCCCCCGCCCAGAGGTAGGACCGCCGCGTGGTGCGTGTATCGGAGATAAACCCCCGGTCGGTGAGCACCGGGTCGTGAAACGGGTAGCTGAAACACTGCACCAGCGCCACCAGCAATAAATCGACCCCCTGCCCCAAGGTCCACTTCCCGCTGCCCAGAAAGGGCTTCAAGCTACCCCCGTACTGCGGCAGGATAAACCCCAGAATAACTGTGAGCAGCACCACGAAGAGCGACAGCTGAATCACGTCGGTCATAATCGAACTGCTCATGCCGCCCTTGAGTGTGTAAGCTAGCGTGAGCAGGGTGAACACCACAATGGCTACGTAGTAATGGGGCGTGCCCTGCCCGCCAAAATAAGAGCCGATAACGATGGTGTTGGACCAGATTTCGTTGTATAGCCGAATGATAATCAGGAAGGTAAAGACGACGACCGCCCCCGCGCCATATTTTGATTCCAGGAAGTGGTGGATGCTGCGGTAGCCCCCTTTGTTGCGCATGGCCACGATGACAAATCCGGCCACCAGAAACGACAGGTAATACCCCGCGTAGGCCACGCCCCCCACCAGCCCGAAGCTCTGACCCAGGTTGGCGGAATTGGTAATCGACTTGGCAAACAGCCAGGAGATGACCAGGCTACTCGTCAGAAAAACAGTATTGGGGGTACGCTCTTTGCGGGCTCCTCTGAAAAATTCGGGCGCGGTGCGCGACAGCGGCGATACAAAAAACAGCGTGATGCTGGATGCCAGCACCAATGCCCACTGCAATAGGGTTGTACTCATACGGGGGTGATTCAGCGCGCCCACCAAACGGGAGCGTTGATGCTGTTATTCTGGGTTTTATCGGCCGCTATTTTGTACTGCGCCGCGTTTAGCGCGCTCTCCGTGGCGGGGTAGGGCATGCGCACGGGAATCAACCCGTTGTTGAGGCTGGCCGCCACCGTTTTCAGATGGGGAAAACCCGTCCGGCGGTACTCGGTCCAGCCTTCGTAGGCGTTGTTGATGTTCCCCAGCCATTTCTGCGTCAGTATCTGCTCGATGGGGTTCTGGCCGTTCTGCCCGTAAGCTACCCGGCTGCTGGTGAGGTAGCTGGCGGGCAGCGCCGTGCCCCAGTAGGCAAACGACTGGGTAATGCCCTGTTCATACAAGGTCTTGGCCGAGGCGGACACCATTCCCCGCTGGGCGGCTTCGGCCAGCCAGAAACTGGTTTCGGCCGCGGTCAGGTAGTTGGCATACAAGCGGTCCGAGTTTTCCCGGAAGATGGTGCCCGTGAGCGAGTAGTCGGCCACCGAGATGGAGAGCTTCGAGGCATCTGGTCCGTTCAACAGGCCTTTGTAGGTACCCGGGCTAGCCGCCGTGGGTCGAAAATACGTCGCTATTCGGGGGTCGCTCAGCCCCATCAGCAGCTCCTCGCTGGTTTTGGACATGATAAAGAGGTTGAAATCGCCGACGCGGGCCGTGGCCATGCGAAAATTGTTGGGCTGGGCCAGCGAGAACCGGTAGGCGGCATTGTCCGCATTCGCCTTGATGTAATTGCCTTCGGCCACGACTTTTTGAAGAGCGGCTTGCACGTTTATCTTGCCCGATATACGCATCAGACATCTGATTTTAAGTGAGTTGGCAAACAGTATCCATTTGCTGCGGTTGCCATTGTAGAGGATGTCACCGTCGAGCGCCGTGGTGCCTTTGTAATTGTTGATGGAGGCGATGCCCTTGTCCAGGTTGTCGAGGATGCCGCCGGGGGCCGTGTAAATGGCTTCCTGGCTGTCGTAGGCCGGCGTAATCATCCCTGCTTTGCCCTGGAGCGCTTCGCTGTAGGGCACGTCGCCGTACAGGTCCGTCAGCGTGGCGGCCAGGTAGGCTTTCATAATCAGGGCTGGCCCTTCGTACACGCCGAAAGCCGCGTTCGCGCGCGCTTTTTGCAGCAGTATCTCGTTGTCGCGCAGGTTGCTGTACAGAAACGGCCAGGGGTTACCACCGTACTGCGGTTCGCTCAGGCTGTGCCGGTCGAAGAGGTTGAAGTCGATGGCCGTGAAGTACTGCCCTAGCAGGTTGCCCGCCACGAAGGCTTCGTACGACATCTGTTCGCCGTAGTCGAAGATGATTTTGCGCAGCAGGAGCGAAGGTTGCACATCAACCGGCGCGTTGGGATTCGTGTTGATTTCCTTGAATTTATCTGTGCAGCCGGGCAGCAGGCTAGCCAGCATGGTCAGCAGCAGGAGGCTGTATACTTTCCGTTTCATGGGCTGGGGGTGGGGCTTAGAAGTTCGCGCTTAGTTTCAAGCCCAGGTTGCGGGTGGTGGGGTAGGTCATGTCCTCGACGCCCGTTTGCAGCTGGTTTTGCTGAAACGAGGTCTGCTCGGGGTCAAAGTGCGGGATGTGCGAGAGAGCCAGCAGGTTGCGCCCCACTAGAGCCACGGTCAGCCGCTGCGTGCGCAGCTTCTTGGCCAGCCAGGCCGTTTCGGGCACCGAGAAGCCGATGGTTACTTCGCGCAGCTTCACATAGGAGGCGTTGTAGGTGCTGTTCTCCTCGTTGTTGCGGTCGTAGTACATCCGGTAGTAGGTTTCGGCCGGAATGGCGAGAGTATTGGGCTGGTAATTCGGGTTTTGGTCGGTGCCGGTATTCACCACGCCTTTGGCCACGATGCCCGCCGCGGGCCGGTCGGCCGTTTCGATGAGCTGCCCCGCCACGCCAGCCAGCGCCAGCGTGCGCGACACCAGGATGCCGCCCTGCCGCCAGTCGAGCAAAAAGCCGAGGTTAAAATTGCCGACGCTGAACTGGTTCGACAAGCCCATCATGAAATCGGGATTGTAGTTGCCCAGTTTCTTCAGGGTGTTGTCGGCAATGTACTGCCCGTTGCTGGCCACGATAAAGTCGCCCTGGGCGTTGCGCAGGTAGCCCGTGCCCCACATGTCGCCCACGCGGTCGCCCTGCCGCACCTGGTACCAAACGGTTTGGTTCACGTTGTCGTAGATGCGGTTGTAGCCCAGCGTCAGGGTGCCCACTTCTTCGGGCAGCGACACCACGGTAGTCCGGTTGCGGCTGAAATTCAGAGTCGCAGTCCACCGGAAGCGGCTCGTCTGCACGGGCGTGGCGCTCACCACCGCCTCGATGCCCCGCGACCGCACCTCGCCCCCGTTGATAACCCGCTCGCTGTAGCCCGTGGGGATGGCAATGGGCAGCGACAGAATCTGGTTGCTGGTGCGGGCCTCGTAATAGGTCAAGTCGAAGCCCAGCCGGTCGTTGAAGAAGCGGACATCCGCCCCTGTTTCCAGCGAGGTAATCGATTCCGGTTTCAGGTTGGTATTGGCAATGGTGCTCTGGTCGCTGAACGCCGGCTGCGAAAAAACCGGGTTTCGGGCGTTGTACACCCCCGCCGTTTGGTAGGGGCTAGTGTCGTTGCCGACGTTGGCGACGCTGGCCCGCACCTTGGCAAAAGACACCACTGCAGGCAGTTGGAACTGGTTCGACAGCACCCAGCTGGCCGCTACCGAGGGGTAAAAAAAGGCCGTATTGGCCGTAGACGTGGGCGTAGCCAGGGCGCTCGACCAGTCGTTGCGCCCGGTGATATCCACAAATAAGAGGTCCTTAAAACCCAGCTTGGCTAGGGCATACAAGCTGTTGATGCGCTTGCGGCCACTCTGCTGGTACACTTCCACCGGTGAGGCGGCGTTGTTGAGCTTGAACACGCCCGGCTGCGCCAGCGTCAGGGCCTGGTACTGGTCAAACGAAGTCGATTGGTCCAGGCGGTTGCCCCCCACCGATACGTCGAGCGACAGCGGCCCTAGACTACGCGTGTAGTCCAGCAAAAAGTCGGTATTGATTTCCCGAAAAGAAACGGCGTTCTCGGCGTAGGCGCCGTTCTTGAAGCGGTTGCTGCTGAAGGCCCGGCGAAACTGGCGGTTCTCGCTGGAGTAGTCCATGCCGCTGCGCACCAGCAGCGTCAGGTTGGGGGCTAGCTCGCCCGTCACGGCCAGGTTGCCGATAAGCCGGTCGCGGGTAAACGAATTCCGATTTTCGTAGAGCGTAAAATACGGATTGTCGAAGTAAGTATAGTTATACGAAAACTGTTGAATCCCCTCCAGCCCCGGCTGCCAGTACTGCTTCATGGGGTTGACATCGGTTTGGCGGCCTAGCCAGGCGCTCAGCGCGTAGTTGGTGTTTTCTGACCCATACTTGGTGGCGGGGCGGTTGTCGCTGCTGCTGTTGATGTAGTTGAGCGAGGAACTGATTTTTAGCTGCCTGATGGGCTCAAACTGCAGCCTAGCGGCCAGGGTTTTGCGCTTCAGGTCCACCCCCGGAATAATCGACTGGCTGTTGAGGTCGGTGAAGGAGAGCCGGTAGCTGCCCTTGTCGTAGTTGCCCGACACCGCCAGGTTGTTAATGGCCGTGTGGCCCGTCTGGTAAAAATCGCGCAGGTTGTTGGGGTGCGACACAAACGGCGTCGGGGTGATGGGCAGGCCGCTGTAGAGCTGCGTATCGGCGCCGCGCACCACTTGGCCGTTGGGTAGGGTCACGGGGCTGTCGTACTGCGGAATCAGCAGGCCGGCATCCAGCCGCGGGCCGTAGCTGTACGAGATGTTGTCGTTGACACCCCCGCCCAAACCATTGACGTACTGAAACTTTCCGCTATTACCCTGCCCGTAGGTGTTCTGGAAACGGGGTAGCTGAAACGGCTGCTCGGCGTAGAACGTGCTGTTGAAGCTCACGCCAACGCCCTTGCCCGCCGCCGAACCGTCTTTGGTCGTAATCAGGATGACCCCGTTGGCGGCCCGGGTGCCGTAGAGCGCCGCTGCGCTAGGGCCTTTGAGCACCGACACCGACGCCACGTCGTCGGGGTTGATTTCGCTAGCCCCGTTGCCGAAATCGATTTCCTGAAACCCGTTGGCATCGTCGTTGACCCGGTTGACCACCGTGGCGTTGTTAATCAAGATGCCATCGACCACAAACAGAGGGTTGTTGTTGGTGAAGGACGACTCGCCTCGGATGGTAATGCGCGACGACGACCCCACCCCCGTTGAGCCGGCCGTGACCATGACGCCCGCTACCTTGCCCGCCAGATTATCCAGAAAGTTGGCGGCTTTCACCTCGCTAACCTGCCGGCTATCCAGCTTCTGCACCGCGTAGCCCAGGCTCTGGGCGTTGCGCTCCAGCCCCAGGGCCGTCACGACGACCTCATTAAGGGCAAGGCCCTCAACCAGTGCCACCGTCAGGTTGGGTTGACCCGTGTACTGAATTTCCTGCGGTTTGTAGCCCAGGTACGTGATAACCAGCACGTCGGCGGGCTGGAGGTTGGTGAGCGTGAACGTTCCCGTGGCATTCGTGAGCGTGCCCGCTTTCGTACGTTTTACCTGCACGGTAGCCCCCGGTATCGGTTGGGCCAGGGCCGCGTCTAAAACCTGCCCGGTGAGTTTCTGGGCAAAGGCGGATACGGATAACGAGGAAAGAAAAGTAATGAGTAGTACTACTCGCATTTAGGGAAAGTATTGGAGAAAGGAAATTTTGGCAATTTACAGAACAAGGTGTTCTGGAGATGGCGGACAGCAGAAAGGTGCATAGCGCTTCTGGGTATGGCAGCATGACAGCCACAGCCACCGGGGCGTTGCCCGACAAACGACGTAGCTGCGACGACGGATTTAAGGCCCCAGCGCTGCGCCCTTAAACAATATGCTTCTCTGCGCTGCTACGGGTGCAAAGGTGTTTAGATGACAGCCCTTTAAAGCCGCTTAAATGCCATCCTTCCAGTTGGTAAGCCGCTCGGAAGTACAGCGCTAGGCTACTTGCGCCGCTCCTGCCTGCGCGTGTCGATAATCAATGTTGCCCGTTGCTCAATCGGCGCAAGTCATCGCTTGACAAAGCGCGTTAATCTTGCGCGGGTGCCTCCGCCTCGGGCGCCACTTTTACGCGGGGCAGGGCGGCCACCGGCGTGGGGCGCTCGTTTTCGGGCACCGAGCGGCCCTGCAAGGCTAGCTGGTGGCGGGCTTCGTCAAACTCGCCCTCGCTTTTGGCCACCACGAGCGTGGCAATGCCGTTGCCGATGACGTTGGTAATGGCACGCGCCTCGCTCATGAAGCGGTCTACGCCCAGCAGCAAGGCCACGCTTTCTACTGGAATCACCTTGGTGGCGGCCAGCGTGGAGGCCAGCACGATAAATCCTGAGCCCGTGACGCCCGCCGCACCCTTGCTCGTGACGACCAGAATGGCAATGAGCGAGAGCTGCTGCGAAAGCCCCAGCTGAATGTTAAATGCCTGGGCCAGAAAGATAGCCGCGATGGACAGGTAGATGGAGGTGCCATCTAGGTTGAAGGAGTAGCCCGTGGGAATAACCAGGCCCGCCACCGAGCGCGAGCAGCCGTAGCGCTCCATCTTATCTATCATGCGGGGCAGTGCCGACTCGGACGACGAGGTGCCGAGCACCAGCAAAATTTCCTCCTTAATAAAGCTCAGGTAAGGCATCAGGCGCAGCTGGTAGGCGCGCAGAATGAGGTTGAGCACCACGAAAATGAACAGAAACATGGTGGCGTACACCACCAGCATGAGCTTGCCCAGCGGCAGCAGCGTGGCAATGCCATACTTGCCGATGGTGAACGCCATGCCCCCAAAAGCCCCGAGCGGGGCCAGCTTCATCACCATTGCCAGTACCGCAAACATGGCGTGCGAGAGCCGGTCGAAGGTTCTGACCAGCGGCTGGGCCGTTGCTCCCATCTTATTGAGGGCTAGGCCGAACAGCACCGCGAAGAGCAGCACTTGCAAAATGTCGCCCTTGGCAAAGGCGCCCACTACGTTGTCGGGCACGATGTGGGTAAAAAATTCGACCCAGTTCATTTCGCCGGCCTGCGAGGTGAATTTGGCTGCTTCGGCCGTCTGCCGGCCGTCTTGTAGCACGGCCCGCGCAGTTTTTTGCACGCCCGCGCCCGGCTGGGTCAGGTTGGCCACCCCGATGCCGATGGCCAGGGCTAGTGTGGTCACCATTTCGAAGTATAACAGCGCTTTACCACCCACGCGGCCCACTTTCTTAAGGCTGCCCATGCCGGCAATTCCCAGCACCACCGTCAGGAAAATGATGGGAGCAATCAGCATCTTGATGAGGCTGATAAACGTATCGGCCACCGGCTTGAGGGCTGCGCCGAAGGTGGGAAACAGCGCGCCTACCAGCACCCCCAGCGCAATGGCGGTGAGTACCTGCATGGTGAGGTTGGCAACTAAGCGTTTCATAGGTAAAAAATCAAAATCAAAGGAAAAAGCGCCCGGCCCAGCGTGGCTAGCCCGGCAGCCACGCTGGGCCGGGCGCCGGTCGGCCCGCTAGCCCTGCCCACACCGGATAAGCCGGGGGCGGAGCCCCGCGCTGCGCCGCCGTGCTCAACCGCGTAGGGGCGGGCTAGCGCGGCGGGGCTTAAATTAGTAGAATCTGAATGCGCACGGGCGAGGGCGGGAGCGGCGTGCCAAACGGCCCTGGTTGCAAAGCTATTCCCGCGGGGGCTTCGCGCCGGCGCGCCGGCTGGCCGTTTTGTGAGCGGGCCAGCACGATAAATCCGGGTGTTTGCCAATCTTTCTGGCGCCGCTGGTGTTACCTTGGTACACCCAACTTCCCGCGACATGAACGGCAAAAACCTGTTTAATTTTGGCCCCGCCTTCGGTTATTTCTTCCGCAAAGACGACCCTAGCCGCAAGTCTAATTTCAACCTGCGCACCATGCACTTCATCAATAAGCTGAGCATGGCCATGTTCTTGGTGGGGTTGTGCGTGCTGCTGTACCGCTGGTTTTTGCGCTAGAAAAACCCGCTGGCATGAACATCGAAGACTACCGTGACTTCTGCCTGAGCCTGCCCGGCACTACGGAAGAAACGCCCTTTGGCCCCGATACGCTGGTGTTTAAGGTCGGCGGCAAGGTGTTCGCCCTCACCAATTTGCAGACCTTCGCGAGCTTCAACGTGAAGTGTGAGCCCGAGCGCGCCGCCGAGCTGCGCGAGCGCTACGACTTTGTGCGGCCCGGTTTCCACATGAATAAAAAGCACTGGAACACCATCCTGATAGGGCTGGGCGCTACCGAAACCCAACTGCGCGAGTGGCTTACCCATTCGTACCAGCTGGTGGTGGCGGCCTTGCCCAAGGCCGCACGCGCCGAGTTGCAAGCCGCCCTCGACGCTTTGTAGCCAGCTAGCCTTATGCAAATCAGTAGTCGATTTTCGGTGGCC
>Ga0160429_1001388_pt1 | contig 13561 bp, 22 predicted proteins | sample SolpanmetagenomR_FD_108199 | JGI IMG/M metagenome (GOLD analysis project Ga0160429, IMG submission 108199) | Solar panel surface microbial communities from Lawrence Berkeley National Laboratory, California, USA - R | ecosystem: Engineered > Built environment > Solar panel > Unclassified ...
ACCACATGGCCGCCGCCGACCGGCCGCCTTTCAATCGCTATGCCTGAGCTGCGCCGCATTCTGCTGACGACACTGGCCGCCGCTGCGGCTATCTGGCTGGCTCTTCACCTACCCTAGCTATTTCATTAGTGTGACGCCTCAACTCATTGCCCTGCTCTCGCTCTCGCTGGCTGCCTGCATGGCGGCCTACAACATCTTTTTCGTGCCCAGCCGCGCCGACCGCGCCGCCGTTGAGGCGCGCCTGCACAAGCTCGAAGTCAGCGACGCCAACCACGAAACACGCCTGGCCGGCTTTCAGCAGTCGGTCGAGAAGCTGGCCGACGGCCTGCACCAGCGCTGCCAGGCTATCGAGCACCAACTAGGCGAAGTGGGCCGCATGCGCGAGGATATGGCGGGTGTGAAAGCCGAGCTGCGCCACGTCGTGGAAGGCTACAATAACATCAGCAACAAGCTCGACCGCCTGCTGGAGCGGCAAGTAAAGTAAGTTTTTCACCCTTTCCTTTTTCTGCTTATGCAACCAACTACCCAACCCCCGCCCCGCAAAGGCTGGCGCATCATCGTGATGGTGGCCATCGCCGCGGCCATCTTCTTTCTGGCCCCGCCGGCCCTGCGCTGGTACACCGGCTACGCGGGCCTACCCGCCGCAGGCTCCTTCGACACGGGTACACTCAACGCCCCCGTGCTGGCGGCGCTGCAATTCTTCGCCGCCGTGAGCATGGCCTTCGTGCCGTGGCGCTTCCTGTTTCCTGGCCTCTACCGTTACGTGCGTGACTGCATGGAAGATAAGCTGCTCGAAAATGTAACGAAGTCACTTACCGATATGCTGCCCACGCCTGGTAGTGAAGGCTGGCTAGGGGCCCAGACTATTGAGCTGGCTGCCGAGCGCCGCCGCATTTCTCAATTTCAATTTACTATCCGATGTGTGCGCTTACTCTTTTGCTTGCTGCCCTTTTTTGCCTTCTTGGCGCTAGCCCAGGCTTTTCTCAACACCGCCCTGACAATCGTACCTCACTAGAAAAACGGGCCGCCCTGCGCGCCTGGTACTACTCGCAGTTGCAGGTGCGCGAAATCGGCAAAACGAACCGGGGCAAAGAGGTTGACGCTTACCAGTTGGGCGCTGGCAAGTGGGCGCTGGGCACCTACTGGTGCTCGTGGTTTGTGTCGGCTGGCTTTCGAGCTGCTGGCATGAAGACGGCCTACTTCGGCCGAGCACGCAGCTGGGCAGATAAAGACCATATTATTCTCGACCACGGGCGGCCAATAGGTGGCGCTGGGCCACCACAGCCCGGCGACCTAGTGTGCTATGAGTGGGGTAGTAAGGCTGTAGTACACGTGGGTTTCAACGACCTATGGGGTAGCACCTCGATGTGCCAGACGGTAGAAGGCAATACCGGTGGTGGCAAGCTCAGCCGCGATGGCGACGGCGTTTTTAAGAATTGGCGACTTAAAAGCCAAGTGGCTTACGCAGTCAACGTGGTAGACCGGCCTACTTATAAGCACCGAGAATAATGCTCTTCGCCTCCTTCCTCAGCAGCCAGTGGCGCTGGCTGGCCTACGCCCTGGCCATCATTTTCGCCGTGCTGGTGGCCACGCAGGGCCTCGACTATACCAGCACTTGGCTAGCCCGGCGCCGTGCCGGCCGCGTGGTAACCCGCGCCGAACAGGCCCAGGCCGCCCGCGCCGCCGCTGAGGCTGCCCACCGCCACAATTTCGACAGCGCCTTTTTCAGTTTGGCCGGCCAGCACCGCGAAGCCGTGCGTGCGGGGCGCCTCAATCAACATCGCTATGACTCGCTCCGCGCCCTGTTTCCTGCTATTGCTCCTGTGCTGCCTGCTAACCCGCCCCGCTACAGCGCAAGCCATTAAGCCCTTGCTACCCGTGCCCATCGCGGTGCAGCTGATGCCCGGCGACGTGGTGCGCGAGCGGCTTATCGGCCTCGACTCGGCTTCTTACCAGGCCGGCCGGCAGGCGCTGGCCCTGGTGCCGGCGGGCGACGCGGTGCAGGCCGACCTGCGGCACCAGGCGGAGCTGGCCAAGCAGGAAATAGCTACGCTTGACACCGAGCTACGCCGCAGCCGGGCCGGCCAAGCCGCAGCCGAGGCCGATGCCGACCGGATGCGGGCCGCCGCCCGGGTGGTGCTGGCCAGCCCGCCGCGGCCACCGCTGCTGCTCGATAGCCATACTTATAAAGGAGTAGGGGCAGGCGCCGTGCTGGCCGTGCTACTCAAAGTATTTGTTTTTCACTAACCTTTTCCCTGCTTTAATTATGAAACCCGCAAACCTGCTGCTCCCTGTCGCCGTCGCCGTAATTCTCTTCGCTATTTTCGGCTGCCTCGTCGGCCCCGCCCTCGGCTTCACCGCTTCCGCCGGCACGGGCTGGGGCTGCCTCTGCGGCCTGGTGGCGGGCATCCTGTTCGCCGTGTTGGCCAATTCCGGTAAGCGCTCGTAGCCGTGCCCGTCCCCACCCCGCTACTGCTGGCGCTCAGTGGCTGCCTGCTGGCGCGACATTCCTAATCTTATGGCTACCTACACCATCCGGCAAGGCGCGCACTATCATCGCGTGCCGCCCCTTTCTACGCTGCCCTGGGTGGGCAAGCAAGCAATGGCGCGCTACGTCACCTTCGACGCTAGCTGCGCCTACGACTTTGCCGCCTACAATGCGGAGGACGTGAACAAGCTATTCGGCCTCAGCTTCGGCTTCGGCGGCGTGCACCATAACAGCGCCCGCTTCGGCTGGCGGTGGAGCAAGTCGGCGCAGTGTATCGAGCTGCTGGCCTACGTATACACGGCGGGCGTCAAGCAATGGGATGTGCAGCTGCGGTTCCCCGTGGTGGCACAGGTGCCTTTGGGCCGGCGCGTGCGCTGCTACATTGACTTGGAGGACGGGGCTGACGGCCCCGCCTACCGCTTCACGGCCGTACTCGATGGCAGCTACGGCGCAGACTGCCTGGTGCCCGCACCGGCTGGGCTGGCGCATTTTGGCCTTACCCATGGCCTCTACTTCGGCGGCGCGCTGGCGGCCCCTCAACCTATAACCGTTCGCATAGACCAGGTCTAATTCAACACGTTATGATAAGAGCCGCTGCCCTCGACAGCTCCACCGTACGCGGCCGGAGCCACTGCCACACCTACGACCTGCACCACTCTAATAACGAGTTTCGGGCTGATTCACTCGAATCCACCTACGCCGCGGCTAAAGAAGCAGGTATCCAGCTGCTGCGGGTGGGCGCGTGGATGCAGGAAACCAACCCCGCCCGCGAGGTATTCAACTGGGCCTACCTAGACCGCGTAGCCGAACTGGCGCGGGAGCTCCCCACGGTGCTGGTGCTGTATCACTACGACTGGCCGGCTTGGCTATCGGCCACTGAGGTACTATTGCCAGGCATGGCCAGCGCCCACATGCTGCGAGCCGCCCAACAGGTAGCCAAGCGCTACCCCGGTGTCTTCCACTCCTACGTGCCAATGTGCGAAGTAAACTTTCAGGCGCACATGATTAATAGTGAGCGCTGGTTTCCGAACGCAGGCGGGGGTAACACCAGCCCAGAGCAAGTGTGGGTGACATTAGGCCGCATGCTCCAATGCACAGCGCAAGGCGTGCGGTGGGGCGACCCAGCGGCCCGCATTGCAACCAGCGAGCCCTTTGAAGTGGGCCTGTTTGACGCCCATGCCCACCCCATGAATTTACTGGCCAGGCTGGATATGCTTGACATTGTGGGCCTTAACAATTACCATCCTGACCAGTACGCCGCCGTGCACACCGAAGCCGCCCGCCGCTGGCCAGACAAGCCTATTTGGCTAGCTGAAGGAGGCAATATTTTCCAGCAGCACCGCCCACCTAGTGACTGGTACGAGGCTGCGGCGGCTGCTGGTTTCGACGCGATGGTCTACGGCCCGGCCCTACCGATGCTGTGCTTCGACCACGGCCACCTGGTAGGCCAGCCCTTATTTTAGCCCCCGCCCTGGTAGCGGGCGCTGCTGGCTTACTAGCTATCCACTTTTCTAGCAAGCTATCCACTTTTCTAGCAAGCTATCTACCTAGCTCTCCACATCTCCCACAAAAAAGCCCCGGTCGTGTGGTCGGGGCTTTTTTGTGCGCCGCTACTTGCGCACCAAAATATTTATTGAAAATTATTATGCAAAACGCATACAACTTCAACTAACGTTCGTATATTTGTCATGTCGAACGCACTATCGCACTCGACTCACCCCAAGACCCCGCGCTGGCGGCTACCAGCGAGATGTCATGTTTACCCTAATCGGAACCCCAAAGCACGCTTACATTATTGTGGCAAAGGATATTGCTGAGCAATACAATATTAAGAAAAACCCCTGGGCTAAATTAATTTGGGAAGGCGAGTATTTGGTTGGTGCTGAAATTCAAGTGAATGGCTCAACGACTTACCTAGCACGTGGCACCAACGAGTTTGAAGTAGCCTGAAATCAAAAACCGCCACCTGCGGCTACAGGTGGCGGTTTAATCTTCCCACTGGTTCGATTGAATCCTAACCGGGCCGATTGAGGCCACAAGTTAATGGAAAATCCGCAACCCCGCGACCTCGCCAACGAAGTAGCGCACCTCAAAGCCTGGTGGGCCACCCGTCCCAGCCTCAAGGCCCAGGCCGTGAGCCTGGAGGCTGGCCGCCACCGCAACACGCTGCCGCAGGTGCTCAGTGGCCAGACCGCCGCTACGGCTAGCCTACTCGACAGCTTCTACCCGATGCTCGGCAAATACGGCTACGAGCCGCTTACGAACGACCACCAGTTTCTGTAATGCGCCCCGCCCGCCGCCCGGCTCGCAGCGCTGGAAGCACTGCTACTACCGCCACCCGCTTAGCCCTAGCCGCCCCCGTGTCAGCCGATGCGGGGGCGGTTGGCATTTGGGGCTGTGGGGGCGAAATTACGCAGCCAGCAGGCGCTCGGTAAATTCTCGCAGAAAGGGCTTGCGCTGCTGACTCATACCCAGCACTTCCAGCCCATACACCTTACTCAGTTCTGAGTGCACCGTGTCGGGCAGCACGCTGGCGTAGGTGCTTTGCGTAATGGAAACCGAGCGATGGCCGAGCACGGCGCTTACTATCGTCATAGGCACCCCGTCTTGCAGCAGCACCATACCCGCCGTTTTTCGCCCCACGTGGGTAGTGAGGTGCTGCGAGAAGCCGCAGAGGTAACCGATTTGCTTCAGGGCCCGGTTTTGGTATTCATTGCTGGGCATCGGCAACCGCTCGCCGCCGTAACGAGCCAGTAGCTCAATAGCCGGCGCAAAGAAGGGTATCATAGTGACAGTGCCCGTTTTCTGGCGGGCAATGCGAATGAGTAGCCCACCAGATGGTTGGGGCACGACGTGCTCTGAGGCGCGAAAATTAGTAGCGTCCTGCCAGGAAAGGCCCGTAAAGCATTGGAAAAGAAACATGTCAGCAGCTTTTCTCAGCCCCGCTGCTTCAAAGTCGTAGTACCATAGCTTTACTAAGTCGGCAGGTGTAAGGAAAACGGCGGGCTTAGGCGGTTCTTTCTTAGCTGAAAAGCCCTCCATCGGATTGCGGTCGAGTAGCTCATGCCTGACTGCCCATTTTAGCGCCGCTCCCACCGCGTCGAGCACCTTAAGGGCGTAGTTCTGGCTTTTGCCGTCTGAGCGTAGATGCTCCAGCAACTGCTCTGCGCGGCGAATGCTCATTTCGGCCGGCCGCATCTGCAAGTTATTCGTGTCTGTTAGCCAAGCTTCGAGTCGGGCGAGGCGCACCCCATCGGCTTCGCGGGTAGCAGCCGTTATCTGAGCACTTTCTACCTGCGCCGTGCGGGCTGTGAGGTAGCGGCCAACAACCTCAAGTAACGAAGCCGTGCGACGTTGCGGGGCCTGAAAACGAACCACCACCTTTTCAGGTGTGATGTAGCTGCCTTCACGCTCCAAGATATTGAAGGCTTCGCGCAGACCAGTGGCTAGCTGCGTGAGGCGCTGATTAGCCACCTTGACTTCATCCGTGCGCCCACGCACCGCTTGCCGAGCTGCATCCCAATCGTCCTTTTGCACATAGACGCCTGTGCTAAAATTATACTCTGCTTTGTCTACCGTAACGCGGCACTGAATAGTACCAGGCCGTTCACGGGCGCGGGTGTTTTTACGAAACCAGTAAAGAAGCGTCATGTAGTGGCGAAGCAGCATAAGCGCGCCGGTTGCCTCATGAGTGTAGCAAGCCCGGGCTTAATGATACTAATTTTATTAGCAGCGGTTGCAGTAAAAAGGGGTGTGTAACCCCAATTCATGAAGTGCGAGTGAATGTGCTAGCCTCACGTAAGGCTGCTGAATGCATTGAGAGGGCCGTTTGCAGGCCACAGAGCACAAAAAAGCCCGCCGGGATACCGGCGGGCAATCTGCTAATCTTATTCGCAGAGAAGGAGGGTCAGGGAACCCGTCCCGTAAACGATTAATAATTAGCAGCTTGCTCGCCTTGCTGTTGGGTTTGTAACTGATTACGACACCCGCTATGGTGCCAGACGGGCAACTGAGTAGCCTAGCCCGCGGCGATTAACCGACCGGCCCGCGGGCCGGTCGGTACTAAGCCATGCAGGGCTGCTTCCAGGCTACCCCCGAACTTTCCCAGTTCAGCGTTTAGGTAGGCAACCAACGCCTTGTATTTGGCTAGCTGCTGCGCCTGGGTATTTATCTTCTCGTTTTGCTCCTCGATTTGCTCGCGCAGCACCACGTTTTCAAATTGAGCCAGGTTCTCAGCTTCTGGGGCATCGGCCGGGGCTACCCGGCGGGCGGGGCTTGCTGGGCTCAGGAACACAGAAGCATCCGTGCCTAGTGCTTCGGCTAGTTTGCTCAGCGTAGCGCGCCGGGGGGCATCAATTTCATCGTTCTCTATGCGCGAAATCTGTGGGCGGCTTACGCCCGACTTTTCGGCTAGCTCGTCCTGCGTCATACTTTTCGCCTCTCGCATGGCGGTAAGTTGCTGACCTAGTGTCTTTTCCATAACAGTGAAAAAATAGTGAGCAATTAAGTTTGTAAAGCTTGTACGCCTTTGTATCTTTGGTGAATCTTTTAGCGTTCTAAGGCCGTGCGCCTTTGCCTTTTTAACTACAAGGCACTACAAAGGTTGCAAAGAAATATTTATTCTACCACTATGCCTCACACAAAAAAAATAGCGCCAGCTACGCCGCAGCCCTCTTACGAGGCTGAAATGAGCGCTTTGCGAGAAAGGCTAGCCGGCCGGCCGTACGCAAAAGATATTCACAATTTGCTCCCAGAGTGCTCAAAAAGCCACATTCGTAACGTTATGAATGGCCGTTGTAGCAATCCGCTCGTGCTGGCAGCGCTCAAAATAGTTGTGCGAAAACTGGACTCCAGTGCTGAGCAGGCAAAAAATCGGTTATCAGAATTAGAGATGCAGCTCGAAGATTTAGGGCTCGCAGTGTAGGGCTGAAAAAATTTTGCCCGCCTTTGTATCATTTGTACGCTTTTGTAGTATAGATTTGCAAAAGATTCAAAACGCACAAAACGCACCCACTTCCATGCACCTCGACGACTTCACCACCGCCGCCCTGGCCCTGCTGGCTGCCGCTGGCAAAACTGATTTTGAAGTAGAAGCCCAGACTTCGCGCAAGCGCAGCGGCGCCTACCAGTTCTGGCTCACCACCTGGGACCCATCCGCCGAGCGCAACCCGCTCGACTGCCACTTCAGCCTCGACTACGGCGACACGGCTGATGAGGTGCTGGGGTTGCTAGCCGCCCGGCTGCACGTGGCTTATCCGCTTTTGCCTGTGGTATTCGCCACGCAGCAGCAGAAAGAGGATTTGCAGCGCCTCTACAACAGCTTCTATTGCAAGCGCTGGGAAAAGACCAAGATGCTGCTCAACCTCGACCGCTACACCCAGGCCCAGGCCGAGAAGATGCTGGCCGATGGGTCGCTTTCCTTCCGGCAGGAGCTGCGGCGGCGCGAAGCTGCCAGCCGAGGCATGGCCGTGGTGGGCTCGGCCGAGATGGTCCAACCCCCTGTCGCCTAGTCTTCCCCTCTCACGTCTTCGCTGCCCGCCCCATGCTGTCTTTCGCCTCAATTCCGGCCCCTGTCGTGGGCTTAGCCGCCGAACAGCTGCTAGCCAGCGGCCGGGAGTGCGCTATGCACCGCGCCGCCGCCCGCCTTATTCTCAAAAGCCTCTGCCAAGAACGCTTGGCGTGGGCGTGGCGATGGGCACTCAAACGAGCGAATGTCTTGAATGACTATATGCCGGCCGGCTTCGCCCTGCCGCTTGATGCCTGCGACGAACTAAGCGACCGGCACCATAAGGCCAGCCCAGTCTACCACTTCCACTAGTCTCTTTCCTCCCACCTCTCTACTGGCCTGCGTAGCCGCCTAGCCCCATGAATAACCTCTTACTGCGGGGCGTGCGCAATGCCTTGCTCATCGAAGCCGCTGCGGTGGTGCTCATCATCGGCTACCGCTACTTCCACTAACCCACTCACTTCCTGGATTATGCAACCGCCTTAAGCCGTGGCTCGCCGCCGCATTGTCAATTCCACCTCAACCGCCTACGGGCAAACTCACAAAAATCATGACAGCTTCTTTCGTTCCTGCAAACTACGTAGCACCCACCTCAACGGGCGGCGGCAATTTCACCAAGCTCGCCGATGGCGATAACAGCTTGCGCATCCTCAGCGAGCAGCCACTTATTGGCTTCGTGTACTGGGGCGCCGATGGCAAGCCCAAGCGCTCGCTCCAGCACCCTGGCCAACCCGCTGACATTCGCATCGGCCAGGACGGCAAGCCCGAGAAGGTAAAAGAATTCTGGGCTATGGCCATCTACAACATCGGCACTAAGCAAGTCGAGCTGTGGGAGGTAACACAGGCCCAAATCCGGGATGCCATCATCGGCCTGTCAAATGACTCCGAGTGGGGGCACCCTAGCCAGTACAGCCTCAAGATTAAGAAGTCGGGCAAGGGCCTCGAAACCAAATACGCCGTGATGCCGGGTAAGCCGGGCCCCTTGCCCGCTGACATTCAAGCGGTAGTCGATGCAAGCCCTGTGAACCTCATGGCCCTTATCGACGGCGGCAACCCCTTCGACACGCAGCCCAAGCCGGGCGCCGCGCCCACGCCTGAGCAGGCCAAGAACCTGGCAGTAGACGACAGCGACTTGCCTTTTTAATCTGAGAAGACTATGCAATTCTTAGTAGCAGACTCTCAGGCCAAGCTTTCGGGCATCTATATTATTCGCAACACTGTGAATAATAAGGTGTATGTGGGTAGCGCGAAAAACCTGCACCAGCGTTTTCGTCGTCACCTCAGTGAACTGAAAGGCAGCAAGCACCATGCACCTCAGCTTCAGAATTTTGTGGGTAAGTATGGTGTCGAGAGTCTGCGCTTTGAATTACTTGCGGCTTGTGCACCCGAAGAGTTGCTTCAGCGAGAGCAGTCTTTTTTAGATGCTTATCAGTGCTACCTGCCTAAGCTTGGCTTCAATACCTACCGTGTGGCTGGTTCGCCTGCTGGCACCCTGGTTTCGGACGAAACGCGAGCGAAAATAGCCGCCTCTAAGCTTGGCAAAAAGCTATCGCCAGAGCACCGCGCAAAGGTGGTAGCTGCAAATACTGGCCGCAAAGCTTCAGTTGAAAGCATTGCAAAACGAGTTGCTACTAATAAGGAGCGCCGTGCTGCACTAGCCCCCGAAGAGCGAAAGCCATCATCTTTTAAAGGCAAGAAACACACCCCAGAAGCAAAGGCGCTACTAGCTGCCAAGGCTCAAAGCCGCAAACCAACCGCCGAAACACGCGCCAAACTATCGGCTGCTAATAAAGGCAAGGTTATCAGCGAAGAGCAGCGGGCTAAACTCAAAACAGCCAGCACTGGCAAAAAGCACACGCCCGAAACAAAAGCAAAGCTGAGTGCTGCCCGAAAAAAAGGCTACACTGCCGAGGGTAAGGAAAAGCTAAAGGCTGCTGCTAAAAACAGGGTTTATAGCCCTGAAACGCGAGCCAAGCTAAGTGCAGCCGCCAAAAGCAGATGGCAATGAGTCAGGCTGATTTTGCGGACTGGGTGCTTACCCGACTGGATTTAGATACGTGGTTTAACTGCGCCACGCTCCAAAGAAGATTAGTTGGCATTCACGGCCACACTTTGAGCGCTAGCCGCCTGCTCGGGGCGCTGCGCAACGCGGGCTGGGTCGATGCCCACCCCACTTACCCCGAGACCTATTGCCTGGCCTCGAAATGTTGGTGGCCGGCAGAAAAACCAAAGTCAATTTCTTAATAATCACCGCCATGACTATTGTTGAAAAAGCAGTTTATGAGCGCCCACTGACGGCCGCCGAAACCACTACCCTAGAAGTATTTGCCGCCATTGGCACCTACGCTTTCGGCCGCTGCGGTAAACACGGGCTTATTGCCGTGCTGGATGCGGCGGGCGCTCTTCGCGCCGCCCAAGAAATAGCTTGCCCCAACGACAACTGCCGGGCGACAGTGGTCTTTATTGCCAGCCCGCTGGACTACGCAAAAGAGCGCGAGATTCCGCGCCTAACATTCACGCAGATAGTCGAGCGCATGAAGGCCGAAGGCATTAGCGTAAAGGACTTTGTGCGCCACGGCAACCGCCCGCAGTGGATGGGCGATGTAGAGTGGGTGACGGAAGAAAGCTACGACCGAACCAAGCGTGAGTGCGAGTGGCACGAGGTGGTATTTCACCTGCCCCATCACGGCCTTTTTGTGCAGGCCCACGGCATCAAGGACGGAGAGAAAGGCAACCGCAAGTGGGACTATAAGCAGTACGGCCACTTCCGTCAAGTTGCGCCGGTCGAGCAGCCGCTATCGCCTTCGGCCTATACGGTCACCTACGAACCCATTCCTGCTGCCGCCTAGAAACCAAAAGCCACCGCACGGACGAGGTGCGATGGCTCTCAATCAAGTGCCCATTCATAATCAGAGCATCACAAAGTTATGCAACCTATTGTAGAAAACGAGTTAGCAGTCATCGTGGCCCAGTCTGGCCTGACTGAAAGCAAATCGGCTGTGATTGCCGAGCGCTTCGCTGATTACGAGGCTAAGGCCAGCGAGTGGGCTGAAAAGTCTAAGGCGTTGACTGTTACCGACGAAGGCCAGAAAGCTGAGATGAAGATGGCGCGCGAGGGCCGTCTCTTTCTGCGCCAGCTTCGCCTCACGGTAGAAAGTACTCGCAAAGAACTAAAAGAGGAATACTTGCAAGGTGGCCGCGCCGTCGATGGGGTGGCGAAATATTTAGTGGGTCTCATTCAGCCAATTGAGGACCACCTGCAAGAGCAAGAAAACTTCGCGGTGCGTGCCGCTGCCGCTCGCAAGGAAAAGCTAAAGGCAGAACGGCACACAGCCCTTGCCCCCTACACGGCTGACCCCAACGTGTATGCCCTAGCTGACTTGAGCGAAGAGGCTTTCACTGAATTACTTAATGGCTTGCTGGCGGCCAAGGAGGCCCGTGAAGAAGCTGCCCGTAAGGCCGAGGCCGACCGGCTGGCCGCGGTTGAAGCCGAGCGTATTCAGCTAGAAAAAGAAGCCGCTGAACGCGAAGCGCAACGGGCAGAAAATGAGCGGCTGAAAGCCGAGGCTGCCGAGCGCGAAAAGGTGCTGGCTACCGAGCGCGCCGAGGCTGAGCGCCAGCGGCAAGAAGTTGAGGCAAACGCTGCTGCTGAGCGGGCTGCTGCTGAGCAAGAACGTGTAAAAGTGGAACGTGCTGCTGCCGAGCAACGCCGCCAACTAGAAGAAAAGGCCGCTGCCGACCGCCGAGAGATTGAAGCTAAGGCGGCCAAGGAAAAAGCCGCTGCTGAAGAACTTCTGCGCCAGGAGCGAGCTACTGCCGAAAAGCTGCGCCAGGAAGCTGCGGCTAGAGAAGCTGCTGAATTGAAGGCTAAGCAGGAGGCTCAGGCAAAAGCTGCGGCTGATGAAAAGGCTCGCATAGCGGCCGAAAAGAAAGCAAAGGCTGCGCCTGACCGCGAAAAGTTGCTGGCATTGATAGGCACACTCAATGCCGTGGTGCTGCCTGAACTGGCTACACCCGAGGCCCAGCAGATTATCGCCAATGTGCGCGGGCTCATTGGAAAAGTAAATACTTACATCCAATCTAAAGCGGAGGAACTGTAAGATGAGTGTACAAGCAATCCTTAGCCCCGCCGACCAATACGCCATCAGCCGGGGCATTGTGCCCACGGGTGGCCCCATTTTCAAGGAGGTGGCCTACGCCCACGAAACTGGCTACGCTGCTGGCTTCCGCGCCCGCCCCGTTACGGCCCACTTTCCGCTCAGCGGCCAGCGCGAGTTCCTGCGCCGGCTGGCCCCGTACCTGGCCGAAGACATCACGGTCTACCACCCCGCCACCGGCCGCTATGGGCTGCTGCGCGGGCTGCCCGCCACGTACGAGGGCCAGGGCGAGCCGCTGGCCGACGTGGAGTTCTACGCCGATGCCGAGGCCCGCGAGGAAGGCGGCGGCGATGCGCTGGATGATGTGAGCAAGATTCTGCCGGTGCTCTATTCTTTTGAGGACCTGGCTAGCGAGATGACGCTGGCCGATGGACGCAAAGTGGTGCCAGCAGTGGAGTGTGCAGAGGCAGCTTTGCTTGCTTGCGGACGCGTTTTACACACGCGACAGTTTACGGCGGGCTGGGCTGAGGATATGTCCTTTTTATGGGTAGAGCTTAATGCAGGGGCTGACCTGATTTGCATTTATGCCGATAGCTGGGCTGTAGATATAAATTCTCAGCACGCAGCCCCCTACGCAGCCTACGCCAAACTACTGGCCTACCACTTCGCCGTCGGCCTAGCCCCTCACCAGTATAAAAGAAAGGAGGTGGCCAATGCTACCGTCTAACGCAACCTTAGCCCGCTTTTGGCAAAGGGTAGATAAATCTGGCATGTGTTGGGTTTGGAAAGGTACTTTCCATGAAAACGGGTACGGGGTATTCTCTTATAAGTCGTCTAAGATTAGAGCCCATAGATTCTCTTTCTTGATAGCCAATGGCTCAATTGATAAGGGGTTGTCTGTTTGCCATTCTTGCGATAACAGGGCTTGCGTAAACCCAGCACACTTGTTCGCAGGAACACCTAAGGAGAATACCCAGGATGCTTTAGGTAAAGGCCGGCTTCACAATCAAAAAGTAACGCATTGCCCTAGTGGGCATGAGTACACGCCTGAAAATACGTTTGTTACTACCGCTGGCAGGCGCAAGTGTAAGGCGTGCGGCAAAGTTTATCGCAAGCGTCAGTATCAAGAAAAAGAAGCTGGGCATCCACGCAATCGCAGTATTGACCACCGCCGCGTGGTGGGCTTCGACTACGCCAGCGGGGCGCGGCCCGAGAAATGCGCAGCCTGTGACCGGAAGGAGGTGTGCCGTGCATAGCCTCACCACCCGGGCCCGCGCCGAGCGCCACATCCGCCAGCAGCTGCTGGCCCAGAAGCCCGCTGCCCAACCCCAGCCTACCCGCCAACTCAGTGCCGCCGCGCGGTGGGTGCTGACCCGCCTGCTGGCCATCCTAGCCCTGGCCATCCTCGGCTGTGCCCTCTGGCCCGACGGGCAGACGCGGCCCCTTTCCTACTGTCAACCGAAGCCCGCT
>Ga0160429_1001390_pt1 | contig 13533 bp, 8 predicted proteins | sample SolpanmetagenomR_FD_108199 | JGI IMG/M metagenome (GOLD analysis project Ga0160429, IMG submission 108199) | Solar panel surface microbial communities from Lawrence Berkeley National Laboratory, California, USA - R | ecosystem: Engineered > Built environment > Solar panel > Unclassified ...
AAGAAGGGCTGCCCGGCCAGCGGCGTGCGAAAGCGCAGGCGCACGCCCCCGCCCCGACCTGCCGAATCGGCCGCCGGCCCCTGGCCGGGCCGCCGCAGCAGGAGCTGGGCAAAATACTGGCTACCGGGGCGGGCTTCCTCGGCGGGCTGCTCGGGGGGCACCAGTTGCCAGGCCACCTGCGAGAAGTGGCGCAGCAGGCTTTCGTTGCGCAGCAGGCCGGCCCGGCGGTCTTCGGCCAGGGTGCCCAGCAGGGCGTTCCAACCCTGGCGCACGTCGGCCAGCACCGTGAGGCGGGCCAGCGGCTGGGTTTGCTGCAACAAGGCAACTTGCGCGGCCGAGCGGCTCCACACCTGGCCGGCCACCACCTCGGTCAGGTAGGCGCGCAGGATGGTGTTGTCGCCCAGGGCCAGGTACTCGCCCACCATGGTCGTACTCAGCGGGCTATCACCTGCACTTACCGCCGGGCTAGCCCCCAGTGCCCCCAGTAAGGCATTCGCCTGAAAACCCGCCCCATATACTTCATAAGTGCCCACTCGCCCAAAAGCTGGCGAGGCGCCGCCCGCCCGCCGCAGCCGGGCCAGCCACTGCGCCGTGCGGGCCGGGGCCGCGCTGCGCACCAGCGTGAGGCGCGCCGGGGGCTGGCCCGGCGCGGGCGTGGCCAAGTACACCAGCGTGGCGCCCGGCGCCAGGGTAGCGCGCAAGCTGTCGAGGGCCAGGTGGGCGGCGCGAGCCGTATCGGCGGCGGGTGTGGGGGCTAGCCGGCCGGCCACCGCCAGCACCAAGGCGGCGCGCAGGGGCAGCACGCCGGCCAGCGGGCGCGGCGACTGCGCGGGCTGGCCGCGCAGGGGCTGCTGCCACGAGTTGGCGGCGGTTTCGGGGTTGGCGAAGCCGGTGAGCGTGACCTGGCCGGGACCAAATTTGATACCTAGCAAACTCTCGTGGGTGAGGGCCAGCGCCTGGTCGAGCAGGGCGTGGGTGCCGGGCTGAAAGAGCACGTCGAGCAGCGCCGGCACGCGGCGGAAGTTGATGAGCAGCGTGGCGTCCACATCGCGCAGGCGCAACAAATCGGTGGCCCCGAAGCCGGCGCGCACGGTGGGCGCGTCGGGGTGGGCTAGCCGTTGCACCACGGCCTCAATCAGCGGCGCGTGGGTGCTCAGCAGCAAGTGGTTGCGGTAATTGAGCACCGTGAGCGTGCCGCCGGCCCGGGCCGTTAGCTCCTGAAGCTCGTAGCCCTCAACATTGCGCAGGCTGAGGTGGTAGCGCGGGTCGCGGCCCAGGGTTTCGAGCAGGCCCCGCGCCTGGCGGTACTCGCGCACGCTGGCCAGGGGTATCTGGTAGAGCACATCTACCTGCCCCGGCCCGGTGAGGTGCAGCGAACTGAGCACGAGCTTCTTGCCCAGCAAGCTCAGCAGGCCGCGCGGGCGCCCGGTCACGGGGTTGGCCACCGCGGGCCGGCCGCCGTTGTCGAGGCTGTCGGCCAGGGCCAGCGGGCCGGCTACTTGCTGGAAGTAGCGCACGCCGGTAATGTTGTCCCACACGCCGGCTTCCTGCAAGTGCTGCACCAGGGCGGCGTGGTCGCGGGTAGCCAGCACCAGCACCGCATCGTCGGGCACCAGGGCGTAGGGGTCCACGGGCCGGGCGGCCAGCGTGCGGCGGTAATAAACGTAGGTAGCCAGCGAGAGCAGCAGGAAAGCGGCCACCAGCAGGGCCAGAAGCTTGCGGGACATGCGGCAAAAGTAGCCCGCCCGGCGCGAGGTGGGCCAGCCTAGCGCACAAAAGTGAGGGTGGCGCGCAGCGTATCGGGCAGCGGCGCGGTGGGGTTCTGGATTACCAAGGCCACGGCCGTGTCTTTCTCTAGGGCACCCGTAGCGCTTGAGTTATAATAGTGAAACTTCACGCCCGCAGGCGGCAGGTAGAAACCCCGCAGATAGGCTAGCGTGTCTAAGTTATTGCCGCGCAACGTTTGGTAGTCGAAGCTTAGGCGCTGGTAACCGGTATTGCGGCTGCGAATACGCACGGCTATGGTGCGCAACTCACTGGGCCTGAAATCAACGGTGTTGGTTTTACCCACGGTTACCTCCCGGCTGCCGGGGCCTAATAGCTGGTCACCGGGCTGACTATCATCAAACGTGTAGCGCCGCACGCCCGAATAATTTGCCTTAGTATAAGTTTCCAGGGTAATCGCGTAGTACAGGCCCTTGGTATTGCGAAAACCCAGCTCGTACTTGCCCTGCGCATTGGTGCGGATTGAATCGCCGGTAGGTACCGGGTAAGGTCTGCCAATCAAGCCCCGCTGAAACTTCCCCACGCTCATCAGCACGCCGGGCACCGGCCGGCCGGTGGCGGCGCTCGTCACGGTGCCCTGCACCACGGTGAGTTGGTCGGCTGGCGCATTGTTTTCGCAGGCTACCAAGCAGGTCAGGCAAAAGCCACTGGTCAAAAAGAGTAGAATAAACCGCATAAAGTAACGAGGGTGAAGACTTTGGCCAGGAATGCCCCAAATATGACCAAGGATGTATTTGGGCTGCCTAAGGGTTGCATTGCGAGCGCCGGTAGTTTCTTTGGCAAATAACCGCCCTTTCCACCTTCTCTATGGCTGATACGCTACCACCTCCCTCCGCTCCCACCGACGCGCCCGGCCACTTCAAGCGTGCCCTCACGCTATTCGACTCCATCATGCTCGTCACGGGCTCCATGATTGGCTCGGGCATCTTCCTCGTGTCGGCCGATATTGCCCGGCAGGTGGGCTCGGCGGGCTGGCTGCTGGTGGTGTGGCTGCTCACGGGCCTCATTACCATGGCCGGCGCCATCAGCTACGGCGAGCTGGCGGCCATGTTCCCCAAGGTAGGCGGGCAATACGTGTACCTGCGCGAGGCCTTTGGCAAGCTGGTGGCGTTTCTGTACGGCTGGACGCTTTTTCTGGTGATTCAAACCGGCGTAATCGCGGCCGTGGCCGTGGCGTTTGCCAAGTTCACGGGCGTGCTCAACCCTTGGTTTTCGGTGAAGAATGTGCTGTTCAACGTCGGGCCTTTTCCCTTCAGCTCGGTGCAGCTGCTGGCGATTATTCTCATCGTGGCCATCACGGCCGTGAACGCGCGCGGCGTGCAGTCGGGCAAGCTCATCCAGAACGTGCTGGGCTCGACCAAGCTCGTGGCGCTAGCCCTGCTCATCCTGTTTGGCCTGTTTCTGGGGCTGAATGCCGAGGCCGTGCAGGCCAACTTTCACGACCTGTGGCACGCCACGCGCTCGCCCGCGCCGGGGGCTAGCGGCGGTATTATTCCGCTGGGCACGGGCAGCCTCATCATTGGCATTGGCATGGCCATGACGGGCTCGCTGTTCTCGTCCGACTCGTGGAACAACATTGGTTTCGCGGGCGAAGAAATTCAGAACCCCGAGCGCACGCTGGTGCGCAGCATGGCTATCGGCACGGCCATTGTTACGGTGCTTTACATCCTCATCAACATCGTGTACCTGCTGGTGCTGCCCCTGCAAGGCTCGCCCGAGGCCACGACCCTAGCCGGCCGCGGCATTCAGTACGCCACCGACGACCGCGTGGCCACCGCCGTGGCCGAGTCGGTAATGGGCCCGGTGGGCGCCTATGTGCTGGCTATTCTCATCATGCTCAGCACATTCGGGGCCAACAACGGCATTATTCTGAGCGGCGCCCGCGCTTATTTTGCCATGGCCAAGGACGGGCTGTTCTTCCCCTCGCTCGCCACCCTCAACCGCGCCGGCGTGCCGGGCCGGGCGCTGTGGGTGCAGTGCCTGTGGGCCTGCCTGCTGTGCCTGAGCGGCAGCTACGGGCAGCTGCTCAACTACGTGATGTTCTCGGTTATCTTGTTCTACCTCATCACGATAATCGGCATTTTCGTGCTGCGCCGCACCCGGCCCGACGCGCCCCGCCCCTACCGCGCCTGGGGCTACCCGGTGCTGCCGGGCATTTACGTGGCGCTGGCCTCGGCCTTCTGCCTCATCCTGCTCATCGCGCCCGACACGGCCGAATATTCGCGCTACGGTTTGGGTTTGGTGGCGCTGGGGCTGCCGGTGTACTTCCTCTTCGGCCGCCGCATGGGCAGGGCCTAGCGGGGTAGGTTTTTGCCAAAACAAGCGTGCCCCTGGCTTCTGATTGAAGCCAGGGGCACGCTTGTTTTTCTGTAAATCTATCGCCCGTTCACTCGGCTACTGGGCCTCATTCCGCGGGTCGGGCCGGGGCTTCATCTCGTAGTTTTGGGGCGGGGTGGCGCCGGCCAGGTTTTGCACGAAGTAGTCCCAGCGGCGGCGCGTCATGTAGGGCGCGTACTGGCCGAAGCCGTGCTGGGCCTGCGGAAACACCACCAGGTCGTAGCTCTTGTTGGCCTTGGTGAGGGCGTCGATTACCAGCCAGGTGTTGTAGGGCGGCACGTTATTGTCCATCAGGCCGTGGGCTAGCATCAGCTTACCCTTCAGGTTTTTAGCCAGGGGCACGTTGGACTGCGAATCGTAGTTGCTGGTGCCGTCGGGGCCGGTTTTGAGCAGGCCCACGTAGCGCTCACCCCAGTCGTCCTCGTAGTTGCGGTTTTCGTGGTTGCCCGATTCCGAGATGCCAACTTTGAAAAAATCGGGGTAGCGGAACATGGCCGCTGCCGCCGCAAAGCCGCCCCCCGAATGCCCCCAGATGCCGGCCCGCTCCAGGTCGATGTAGGAATATTTCTGGGCTAGCTGGCGCATGCCGGCCACTTGGTCGCCGAGGGTATTTTCGGCCATGTTGCCGTAGCAGGCATCATGGAAGCTCTTGGAGCGCAGCGGGTTGCAGCTACCCTCAATCACCACCACCACGAAGCCCAGCTCGGCTAGGGCCTGGTTGTCGTTGCGGGCCGTGGCAAACGACCAGTTGCCCACGCCGCCCCCCTGCGGCCCGGGGTAGATATAGTTGATAATCGGGTATTTCCGGCTCGGGTCGAGCGCGGTGGGCGTAAACAGCAGCCCGTACAAATCAGTCTGCCCGTCCTGGCCCTTCACCGTGATGGGCGTGGGCGCCTTCCAGCCGGTGGCGGTGAGGCGCGAGATGTCCATCTTCTCCAGCGGAGTGATGAGCTTGCCATCGAGGCCGCGCAACACACTCACTTCCGGCACGTTGGGCTGCGAGTAGCTATCTACGAAAGCGCGGCCCGAGGGCGCAAATGTAACGCGGTGGTTGCCGGCCTCCGGCGTCAGCAGCGTCAGGCGCTTGCCATCGAGCCCGATGCGGTAGAGCTGGCTGAAGTAGGGGTTAGCGGCCGCGCGGCCACCGGCCAGGAAGTAAAGCTGACGGCCTTGCTCATCCACTTTCAAGAGCTGCGTTACCAGCCAGCTGCCCTTGGTAATCTGGTGTTTAACCTTGCCCGTAGTGGCGTCGTAGAGGTACAGGTGGCCCCAGTTGTCGCGCTCCGAATACCAGATAATTTCTTTGGTTTTCGGCAGGTAGCGCCAGTTGATGGCGCGCTGGCCCGACTCGTACTGCGTGGCTACAGTTTCCTGGAACACCTCGCGCACGGCGCCGGTGGCGGCGTCGGCCACGCGCATTTTCTCCTGCTTATGGTCGCGCGAGGTCGACACGAAGGCTAGCTGCGTGCCGTCGGCGCTCCAGTCCACGTCGTCGAAAGTGCCACTGCTCGAAATATCGTCCGAGAGCGAGCCACGGTGCGGGTCGGGGGCCACCTGTAGGCGCACCACCTTGGCCGGGTTCACGTCAATGATAACCCGCTCGATGGTGATAATATCCGGGTCGCCGGGCAGCGGGTACTTCCAGCTGTCCAGCCGCGGGTGGCCCACATTGGTCGTTACCAGGTACATAGCACCCGCCTTGCGCTGGTCTTGCTGAAAGGTGGCGATTTTGCGCGAGTCGGGCGACCAGCGCAGCACCGGCGCGGCGCTGGTAGTCCAGCCAGCGTTGTCGGTGGCGTAGCCGTAGTCCTTCACGCCGTCGGTCGTGAGTTGGGTGAGCTGGTTGGTTTTCGTGTCGCGCACCCACAAGTTGTAGTCGCGGATGTAGGCGGCCAGCCGGCCGTCGGGCGACACCACCTCGTTGGCAGCGTTGGGGTTGGCGGGGGAGCTAGCCTCGGGCGCGGCGTCGGGCGTTAGCTGGCCGCTGGCCAGCTCGTACTGCCAGCGCTTGCCCTGGTCGGTGAAGGCAACGGCGCGCCCATCGGGCGAGTAGCTGAAGCTGCGAAACGGCAGCCGGGCCGCCGCCACTGCCCGGCCGCTGGCCGTGGCCAGCGCGGTGGCCAGCTTACTTTGGTCGAAGGCGGCGGTGCGGGTTTTGCGCACCGGGTCCACCACGATAAACTCGCTGCCCTGGGCCGTTTGGGTACGGTACCAAAACCGGCCATCGGGCAGCCAGGTAAGCTGACCCAGGCCGTGGTCGACCAGCGGCTGGGTGTTATAAATCATGGCGCGCTCGGCCCGGGCATAGTCCTGGGCCGTGAGCACGGGCGGCGCCTGGGCCCACGCCGGCCCGGCTAGGGTACTAGCCAGCCCGAAGGCTAATAAGAGTTTTTGCATAGAAAACGGCGGTAAAGCGGCTTTATTAGGAAGCGAAAGGTAGTATCGGCACCCGCTTACCTGGCGAGCGGGCCCGGTTGCCGCTTGCCAGGCGCTCACAAAAAAGGCAGGCCGCGCCGAGCGCAGCCTGCCTTTTTTGTGAGCGCTCCGCCGGCAAAGAGCGAGCTAGCCACCGGGCTAGCAGCGCCCCGCCGAAGCACGTTACGCAACTAGTCTGCCTGGCGCACCAGGCGCTTGCGGATGGTTTCGCCCCCTAGCTCAAATTGCAGCGTGTATACGCCCCCTGGCAGGGTGCCCACGTGGAGGCTGCCCTGGCGCACGGCGGTCGTTAATACCAGCTGGCCCAAGCTGTTGAAAAGCTGCACGGCCGTGCCTTCGAGGCTAGCCGGGGCACGCAGCTGCACTAGGCCGGTGCTGGGGTTAGGATAGAGGCCGACGGTGGCGGCGCGGGCGCTTTCGCGGGCGGCGAGCGGCGTAGCAGCCAGGCGGCTCAGGGTGTTGAGGCTCTGGGCCAGGTTGGTGAGCGAGTCGGCGGCCACGGCGCGGCTACCGTCGAGCGGGGCGTAGATTTCGAGGCTGGATTTTAGCAGCGAGTCGGCGGCCATCGTCAGCACCTCGCCCTCGTTCATACCCGAGCGATAGAACATGAAATCGCGCAGCTGTACCCTGGCCGGGGCGGCGTTGCCGCCCAGGTCGAAGCGAGTGGGGCGCAGGCGCTCGGCGGCCGTGCCTTCGGCCGTGCTGTCCACGTAGAGGCGCGTGAGGCCACGGGCGTAGTAGTGGGTGAGCACCAGCTTATGCCAGCGGTTGTCGTTCACCACTTTAGTGCCCGCAATAGTGCGGCCCTTGGCCGAGGTGTAGAGCAGCTTACCGCTGCTGGCTACCTGAATAGTACCGGCCTGAAGGCCCGCGCTATCGAGCACTTGCACCAGCCGGCCGGGGCTAGCGGTGCGGAAGCGCAGCGTGGTGGTGAAGGGATGCACCACGTCTTCGGGCACCAAGCGCACGAGGGGCGCGGGCGCGGTGGCCGAGTTGCGCAGGGTGATGCCCGCGCTGGGGCGGCGCTGGGGCTGGGGCTTGGCCGCGGCCAGGGCATCGAGCAGCGAGGGCACGATGGCACGGGCCATTTCGGCGTGGCCGGCGTCGTTGGGGTGCAGGGCATCAAACCAGTAGCCGGTGGTGTAGCGGCCATTGCCGCTGAGGTCGTCCACGGCGCCGAGCAGGTTCACGGTGGGCACGGCCCAGCCATTGAGCAGGGCATTGATGCGCTGCACGTAGCCGTACTCGGTGGCCGTGTAGTCGTTGCGGCCGTAGTTGCCGGCCACTATCGGCACCAACCCATTGGCGCGGGCGTGCTTGATGAGCGCCTGCATATTGTCGCGAAACTGCGCGTACGTGTTGTCCTTATTGCCATTCAAGATGCCCTCATTGCCCAGCGACAAGCCGATGAACACGTACTTGCCGTTCTGCGGAAAAATATCGTTGTCGAAGCGGTTGGTAACGTCGATGGTGTTGTTGCCGGGCACGCTCACGTTGGCCGTTACCCAGGGGCCGCCCAGGCCGGCGGTCGCACGCGCCGCCAGCACATCGGCATACAGGGTGGTGTAGCCGCGGTTGCCAGTGGCCCCCGTACCGAAGGGCACCGACGAGCCGATGTAGGTCAGCTTGTTGGTATTAACCGGCACGTAGGGCTCCACCGCCAGGTCGTCGAAATACACGCTGGCCGTGGCTAGCCCGCCGCTGTTGCGCCACACGGCGGCGGCTTTCACAAAGGCCGTGCCCGCCGGAATAGCCCCCACGGCCGAGAGCCGCACCCAGGTATCGGTGGGCGTGCCGGCCTGCACCGAATCAGACTTGAAGCGCCCGAGCAACGCATTAGCCGAGCTGTAGAACAGCAGCTCCAGGTGGGTGGCCTGGGCGCCGCTCAGCGCGCTGGCCGAAGCGTTCAGAAACCAGCCGTTGAGGCGATAAGTGCTCACGCCACTAGCGGCCTGGTAGCTGATGCGCTGCTCCAGCACCTGGTTGCTAGCCCCCGTAAGCCGGGCCGCAAACGAGCCGCTGTGCCGCGGCGTCTGCACGGTGGTGGCGCCCCCGGTGCTGCCTCCCACGGTGGTCCAGTACGTTAGGTTACCCAGCTCAAAACCAGGGTTCTGAAAGGTAGTGTAAACGGGCGGCGTAGTAGTGGCGCGGCCCGGCACAATGTCCATCCGCATCAGGTTGATATAAGCAAAGGAACCCGCTAGCTTGCTCAGCTCCATCGTAATACCGCCCGCCGCATCGGCCGTCAGCGTATCCGACCTGGTGATGGTGTTGTTGTTGCCGGGGTAGCCATTGGCCCCCACGCCGGCGCCCGACGTGGTTTGGGTGATGGTGCTGACATTACCGCCCGTGAATTTGTACTGCGAGGTACGCGTTTCGGTCGCAGTCTGGCGCGAGCCAAACACGTGAAACACGTAGCGCCGGCTGGCGCTCAGGCCACTAAAGCGCAGCGTGGCCATGCTGGTGCTGCCCGTGCCCTGCACAAAGAAATAGTCCTGGGTGGCGGTGGCAATGGCATATTCGCCCAGCAGCGCGGCGCTCGGGGCTAGCAGCCCACCCGTTTGAATGCCGTTGGTGAGGAAGTTGGGACCGACTTTCACCTTCACGCCAGTAGCCGCGTTTTGCTTGTCTACCAGCCGAAACGTGTCGGCTACGCCCGTGTTGTTCAGCAGGTTGTTCCAGTAGCTGCCGTTGGCATCGGGGCTAGGGGTGATGTTGCCGTTGGTGCCGTCGTTGGGGCCAAAGTCGATGAGCATCGAGCGTACGGCGGGGGTTTGCGCGTGCGCCTGGCTTAGGCCTGAGGCCACCAGGGCCATGAGTAAAATTTTTCTCCGCATAAGGGTGGGAAAAGAGTGAGAGAGAAGGCAGAATAGTGCTGGTGGCAGCCGGCTCCCCTCCGGGAGCCGGCTGCCACCAGCACTCGCCATAATACACTTCTACCCAAGGCTCACCCTTAGTTCCTACAGCAAAAAAAGCCGTTTTTTTCAGACTATTACGCCTGATGCTCAGCTTACAAGTCCCCGTACCGGCTGCGCCAGCCCGTTGACGGTGGGTGCGTCGCCAGCCGATAATCTTCCCATTTGCAGCTAGCCGCCGGCCACTTACCGGACATTACAGTCCACCTTCCCTGGCTAGGCAACCGCCTCGCTGAGCACTTGCCCCAGGCCGCCGGGCCTAGCGCGTTGGCGAGGCTAGCGCCGCCCGCGGTGGCCCTTAGCCGGCGGGCGGGGGCTAGCGGCGGGCACGGGCAGCAGCGTCACAGTAAGGGGCTGGCCGTCGTGGCTGCTGGCCATTTCGTTTTCATACCCCGCGTAGCCCATTACGAAGGTGTTTTCTCCCTTGGGCACTTCCAGCATGTAGCTACCAGTGGCATCGGTGCTGGTGCCGTAGGTGCTGCCGCGCAGTAGCACAGTGGCGCCCACCAGGGGCTGCCCACTTTCGTCGAGCACGCGGCCAGCCTGGATGTACGTGGCCCCGCGCACCGAAGCTGTGGCGGCGGGCAGCGGGGTGGCTAGGGGTATCTCCGGGGCCAGGGCTGGCGCTGTGGTGCGCGCCACGGAGCCAGCCGATGCTTGGGCTGCCGCGCCGCTGGCGGCAGGCGCGGGCACCGGGGCCAGCACTGAGGCCCGCACGGGGGCGCTGGCCGGCGCGGCGGCCGCCAGCTCGGGCCCACGGCTGCAGCTGGCTAGCCCACCGGCCAGCAGCGCTGCCCCAACGCGCAGGCCACGTACTAAAAAGGATAAATACATAAAAAATGTGAAAGTTTACCCTGGCTGCCCAACTCGTTTTGGTGCCCCAAGATACCGCGCCGCCGCGGCTGCAAAACAAAAGCTCCGGCAACCAGCCAGGAGCTGGTTGCCGGAGCTTGTACCTTACAATAAGCGCGGCCCTAGCGGCTGCTTTCGTCCTGGGTGCGCTGCACCGAGGCGCCGGGCTTATCATCGCCGAGCTTCTGCTCGTGCATCCGAATGCCTTCGCCCTGCTCATCAAGCTCATAGCTGCCCTCCTCGGTGAAGCCCGGGCCCTGGGCCTGCTCGCCGGCAGTCGTGTGGTTATTGCCACCCTGGGGCTCGGTTTCTGAGCCGCCGATGTGCAGGTTGGCCAGCTGGTCTTTCTGGTCGCTGCGCTGGGTGTAGCTATTGGCGCCTACGTTGCGGTGGGCACTGGCGTCGTCGCTCTGCTTATTGTTGCTTTGGTCGCGCTGGTAGTCGGCTTGCTTCTGCAGTTCCTCGTTGCCGGGGCCCACCTGGTTGGTAGGGTTCTGGTTGGGGGCGTCAATTTTCTGGCCGTCTTTTTTGGGCGTGGTGCCGTCTTCTTCGAATAGCTCGTCGCTGAGAATCATAAATCGGGGTGGGAGGTTTTACGTAGTGCTGGTTAATGGCCCTACCCCACGCTCCTAACGTGCGCCGGGCGGCCGCCCCAACGTGTACGCGCCAGCCAGCCCGAAGTTGAGCCCGGCCGTACCTTTTCTTTGCCTTCCGTTTTTTTCGCCTTCCCCATGGATTTTGCCAAGCTCTATCGCCCCAACCACTTCAATTCGTGGCAGTTTATTGCCTTCACCGGGCTGCTGATGAGCGGCGGGGCCGAACTGCTGATTCGCTACTTGGTGCGCCGGCCGCTGCCCGCCGGCTATGGCTGGCTCTACGTGTGCTGGGCCGCCCTTTTTGTGGTGGGCGCGCTGGTCAACATCTTTGGCAAGCCCGCCGAGCCGGGGCACCACCACCATCACTAGGCCGGCAGCCGGCAAAAGCCGGGAAGGCTGCGTTGAAAACTAAAATTCAGAGGTTGCGCCTTTTGGCCTTAAGCAGCTATCGGCTAGCATACTACGATAGTATGAGCCAACGTAGTTATGGCCGAGCGCTCAACTTTCGGGTGGGGCGGCGGTGGCCGCCGCAGCCGCCCGCACTACTTCATTGCTACCTCATAACTCTTCTTGCCCCGTCGGCCGTATAGGGGTTTCTGCCGGGATAGTTGGGGGCCTCGTCTTCTGAGGAGCGCCTGGCCTAGCCGCCCGGCCCGACTTATCCGTTTCATGACGATGCACACTCGATTACCGGGCCTCGCCGCCGGGCTGCTGGCCCTGTTGAGCCTAGCCGCCTGCGGCGATAAAGACAAAGACTCCGCCGACGGCAAAGGTGGCAAAGATGGGCCGCAGCCCATCAAAGACTACCCTGTGCTGGCCGTGAAGCCCGATACGGTAACGCTATACCAAGACTATCCGGCCACTATTCAGGGCCAGCAGAATGTTGAAATCCGGCCCAAGGTAGATGGCTTCGTCGAAGCCATTTACGTGGATGAGGGGGCTAGCGTGAAGAAGGGCCAGAAGCTCTTCCACATCTCGGCCCCGCAGTATGAGCAGGAAGTGCGCACGGCCCGCGCAGGCATCAAAACCGCCCAGGCTGAGGTCGATGCCGCCCGCATGGGCGTGCGCAAAGTGCAGCCCCTGGTGGCGCGCGGTATCATCAGCAAGTACGAGCTGGAGGCCGCGCAGTACACCCTCGAAAGCAAGCTGGCGGCCCTGGCCCAGGCCCAGGCTACCCTAGCCAACGCCGCCACCAACCTCGGCTACACCACCATCACGAGCCCGGTAAATGGCGTGATGGGCAGCATCCCGAACAAAATTGGCGCGCTGGTAAGCAGTACCTCGGCCGACCCGCTGACCACGATTTCGAGCATTGGCAATGTGTACGCCTACTTTTCGCTCAGCGAAAAGGCGCTGCTCAGCTTCACGCGCCGCCGCGCCGGCAACACCCTGCAAGACAAGCTGGCCAAGGTACCCGATGTGCGCCTGGTGTTGGCCGACGGCACGATTTACCCACGCCCCGGCCGCGTCGAAACCGCTATTGGTCAGATAAATACTGAAACCGGGGCTAGTAGCTTCCGCGCCACGTTTCCTAATCCGCAGGGCTTTTTGCGCAGCGGTAGCAGCGGCTCGGTACGCACGTTTCAGCCCATGGACAATGTCTTGCTGATTCCGCAGAGCGCCACGTATGAGTTGCAAGGCAAGCGCTTTGCCTACGTGGTGGGCACCGACACGGCGGCCCACGCCGTGCCCATTACGGTGGTGCCCACGCCCGACGGGGCCTCGTTTGTGGTGCAAAAAGGTCTGAAAACCGGCCAGAAAGTAGTGCTCGAAGGCATCAGCGGGCTCAAAGAAGGCACAAAAATCCGCCCCAAACTGGTGCAGAGCGCTAAAACGGAAACGGTGGGCTAGCTTCCCCCTGCGTGGCACGTGGCACCGGCCCCTGGCCCCCCACTTCGAGGAGTGGGAAAGCCTAGCGTTAAAAATGTCCTTCAGAAAACAAAGAAGTATTCCTACCCCATTCAGCTCCCCGCTCCTCTTCGGAGCGGAGCCGGTCCACGGGGGTTTCGTGAGGCGCCACGTTATCAAACTCTTATGCTAAAAATATTCATTGAGCGCCCCGTGCTCTCCACCGTTATCTCGGTTATTATCGTGCTGCTGGGGGTGCTGGGGCTGCTGTCGCTGCCCATTGCGCAGTACCCCGATATTTCGCCGCCCACGGTGCAGGTGTCGGCCAGCTACGCGGGCGCCAACGCCGATGTGGTATTGAAGAGCGTGATTGTGCCGCTGGAGGAGCAGATAAACGGCGTGGAGGGCATGACCTACATGACGTCCTCGGCCACCAACGACGGAGCGGGTTCCATCCAGGTGTACTTCAACGTGGGTACTGACCCCGACCAGGCGGCCGTGGACGTGCAAAACCGGGTGGCCAGCGCCACCAGCCTCTTGCCGCAGGAGGTAACCCTAGCCGGCGTGACGGTGCGCAAGCGCCAGAGCAGCAACCTGTTGATTTTTGCGCTCTACTCCGACAGCCCGGCCTACGACCAGACCTTTCTGCAGAACTACGCTCAGATTAACATAGTACCGCAGATTAAGCGGGTGAATGGTGTGGGCGACTCCAACGCTTTTGGCTCGCGCGACTACGCCATGCGGGTGTGGCTCAAGCCCGATGT
>Ga0160429_1001391_pt1 | contig 13523 bp, 8 predicted proteins | sample SolpanmetagenomR_FD_108199 | JGI IMG/M metagenome (GOLD analysis project Ga0160429, IMG submission 108199) | Solar panel surface microbial communities from Lawrence Berkeley National Laboratory, California, USA - R | ecosystem: Engineered > Built environment > Solar panel > Unclassified ...
GCATCAAATTCGTTGTAAACTTGCAAAGCTTATCATTGGAGGTCAGTCCAAAGATTACTCGTCTGTCCGTGGAGAGGAGTCAGCAGTCCGTATACTACCAGCGAGAGCAGACTTGCCTATCTGGTCTGAAAAGGCAAACATCTCCGTCAACCGACCGTCTCTCTTGACAGTTTAGTATGGCCGCAATAATTGAGCCGGACACCATCCAGCGGAGATTGCGTATTCTGTCATTCTTATTGCTCTGAATGTGCTCTACTAATACGGCGACTTCTCAACGCCCTCTTCGAAGCTTATCTCTTCTTCCTCACTCACGTGCATCATGCCCACTTCCAATGTCCCCCTTACGCACATAGTGCTCTTCAAGTACGCTGCAGACCTATCATGGACCGAACTCGAGACCCATTTTCATAATTTTCAGGCCCTGTCGACGTCTTCGTTGCATCCGGTCACTGGGAAGCCGCTGATTCAAAGTATGAAGATGGGCAAGAACCGCTCATGGGAACCTTATAACAGGGGCATGACGCACGCTTTTGTGCTGGAGTTTGAGAGTCAGTCGGATCTCGATTACTATCTCACGAAGGATACGGCACATCTTCAATTCTCGAAGGCTGCAGAGCCACTCATGTAAGTGCGATGTCATGCGGACTACGGGATCCCGCTGCAACTCCGGAAGAATATACTTGAACCACCTTTAACAAGCTCTGCATATATGAAGATCTGACAAGCGCATAGCGAAGATTCGGTGGTAATCGACATCATTGATGGGCAGCTTTTCGGACCCCCAGCTCCTGCCCCAAACGGAGTTCCATCTGAAAATCAGAACGCCTACCGTGGACGATGTCACTGCGGCCAGGTCACTTGGACAGCGCGACTACAAACGGCAGAGCATGTGCTATGTCATTGCGACACTTGCAAAGCGCTCGGTGGTGGCCCCTACTCTTGCAATCAGATAATTCCTCGAGAAGATCTGCAAATCAGCAAAGGTCAAACCGGCATAAAATGTTACGCATACACAGGAGCCTCTGGAAAAGACGTGCGGTGTTTCTTTTGTGGAACTTGTACAAGTCATATCTACCATCACCAAGACGCAATGCCGGACAAGTTCATCGTGAGGACGTTATTGCTGGAAGGCGGCGACAGGATGAAAGCTGGAGGAGAAATCTTCCTAGAGGGTAGGTTAGCGTGGGTGAAAGAGCTGCAAGTTCATGGCGGCCCCTGAGATTGAGCACTACTTTTCTCGGAATCAGTCTAGAGTTCTACTGAACCACAAAGCCCGTTGGTGACGACGATTTGTTCGTTCGTCCCACTCAGTCTTTTAAGACGCTTGACATGTGACGAGACGGCCATTCATCCTCTATACCCAGTTGTTGCTACTCAACACCAACGCCCGCGTCTTCGCTCGGCTGCCAGACGATGTAGACGCAGAAGACAACATCATCTTCTATCTTCTGGAAGGGGAGGGCTACCGTCCCGGCTACCCTGACGCTCCCGATGCCGATCAACATCTGGTGCTCGGCACCGTCGAAGCACGTGGAGATTGCAAGCTCGGCGGCATTGCGATTTCTTTCGCGTGATGTGGCGTGGAAGGCGCAGCTTGAGTGGGACGTCTAAACATATACTCAACGCCATCAAGTTCAGTAGTTGGGACGTGAGCATGGCCTACGCGCATGAAACATGGTTCTCCTGTACCATGTAAGCTCATAGGAAACAGAGATAGTGCGAGATGGGCACAGGAAGCATAACTATTGTAGCAACAGTAACTAATTTTGTTACGGTGCTCTGCTGTGGCACTACTATCTAGCGGTGCTTTTTAAGTTCCTTGGCTACTCTGGCAAGTCATTGTCGACGCTCCAAAGTGCAAGCTCGAGTGAGCACTCTCTCTGTCCAACCCGTGGCTGTATGCGGTCCACCAACTGTCCGACACAGTCTTAGCCACGGACAGCGTGTTTGCTGCATTATCATCGAGTCAGTTGTATCATACAGAATGCAATCATCTCAGCTCGTAAGCCGTCCATTTACATTCCGAACCCACCGGGACCGCCACGACCTTGTCCCTGATGCCTGCCTTGAGCCATCATCAACTCCATAAATCCAGGTGGTGGCAGAGGACCCGGTCCAGGACCGGGTGGACCGCCAAAGTAGCCAGGCGGCGGCATGTTGAACATGCCCTGTGGCATGCCACCCCGCGGCTGGCCTTGCTGGCTTGGATGACCTTGTGGGACAGCCAAGTTAGGGTGTGGGAGGCCAGGCGCCTGCGGCTGTGGTGGCGCGGCCTGAGGAAAACCGGGCGGTACGCGAAAACCAGGAGGCGGCGCGCCGCGAGGCATATTACGATTCATACCGGGCGGCCCGTCTCCATGCATCAATAGAGGATGGTCACGCGTGTCCTGTGCATGATTCCGCTGCTTCATGAGCTGTTCCCGCTCACGCTCGCGGTGGACAGCGAAATCGTGCTCGGAGAATGTTGGCTCTCGATGGTGCTGCTTAGGTGCGATACTATCGAAGACGGAGTTTCTGCGTGCACTAACGCTCTCATTGGTTGAACGACGCGGCAAGTCTCCCTGCTGGCCTGCGAGGGAAATAGACGGATTGTCAAAGAAGCTTGATGGTGGCGGAGGGCCTTGCTGTTGTTCATGGCGAGAGGGCTGCTTGCGGGCAGGTTCGCGTATCTGACTGGGGTTGCTGTACGTGTTGAAGGAGTCAGGAAGGCCAGGCGGTGGGCCTGCTCTTAAGTTTGGCTTTTGCGACTGAGATTGCTGCGTAACAGGGTGTTGCTGGTCTTCGAGAAAGATGTTGAAATTGTCTTGTGATGGTGGGCGCGGTGTGTGATGCTTTTGTTGGGTCGGGGTGCGAGACTGCTGCATCAGGTTCAACAGAAACTGCTTGTCTCGGCTCGGCGCTTGCGGTTGCGTGCTGGGCGGAGGACTGAAAATATTTTGGAAAGTTACTGGAGTGGATGCCTGGCCATTGCGCAGTGGTTGGTCATCTTGCTGCCCGTTGGCATAATTTGGCAGCTGGGCCATGTGAGCAGGATCTGGACTCCATGGCTTGCTGTCACCGCCGAAGAAAGACGGGAGTCGCCGCGGTGCAGCATCTTCACGAGTTGGGGACGTGGGTCCCTGCGGCTGGTCGAAGAAGGAGCTTGGTGGTGGTGGAGATTGCAGACCGAACAAGGCTCCGCCACGAGCATGCTTCTGCTGATCCAATTCCAGAGTACCTGGTTTGCCCAGCATCTGCAGAATACGTTGAAAGCCCTCCTTGTCTGCGTCCGGAGGCATAGCGCCTGGGCTCGCAGGCATAGGGTTCGGCTCTTCGGCTGCAGGGTTTTGAGCTTTGTTACCGAAGAGGCCTGCAAACTTCGACTTTCCCCCCGGTGTCTTGCCCGGGGTCGGCAGTGCCGTGATCTTCTTGTCGTCCCACTGAATCAGGTTTTTGAAGCCGTCGCCTTCGAAGGTCAGAGGTGTCTTAACCGACTTCCCAGCGGCCGCTATCTGCTTCACCTTTGGAGGTTCTTCCGGCGCAGGCTCGGTCTTCTTCTCTTCGGATACTGCTGTTGACTTGTTCCCCGCCTTCATCGCCTCTTTCCATTTCTGAAATTCCTCCTGTGTATTCGCCGCCTTGCTTTCGTTCTTGATGGTTGGTGTATCCATCCATTCCGGTAGCTCTTCTAACTTGTCAGGTAGTCTACCGCCCCGAGTCCACTCCCGTTCGTCTTTGCGCTCTCTGTCGCGCCATCCTCCGTTACGGCGATTTGCGTTTGTATTTTCTGTGTCCGGCGCCGCAGATTCTTCGCGGCCCCAAGGCTGATCAAATTTGCCTCCTCGTCCTAGGCCATTGCGTCGCGGAGGCTCGCCGTCCCCCTCTTTGTGCCGCCTCTCTCTATCGTGATCTCCGTTGCGTTGCCAACGTTCGCTGTCTTCGTGACCGAAGCTCTTGCGCGGCTTCACATTTTGCCAACCCTCTCCATCTTCACGCTGCCCGCGCCGCGATCCCAATAGGCCGCTTCTATCGCGGTTCCTTTCAACTTCTTTGTCTACGCGCAAACGACCGCCAAATGCTGCTTTGTCGCTCGGTTGGGTCTCATCGGTGTAAGGAGCGAGGGGCAATTTGTCGGCGGTATCGGTGGCCTTGTTCTGATTTCGCGCGGTTGAAGGAAATGAGAATTTGGGCGGCCCGAGAACGATGTCGTCTGGAAAAGTGAGCTAAATGATCGTACGACTGTGGACCGCGCTTCACGAACCTGCGTTGCTATGGCCTGTGAGCCTCTTCTGAAACAGCGGCCGTTGCGCACCGCTCTCTAAGCTAATGGCTTCTTCTTCGCCACGGACTGACTGAATCCTGGGTTGCCTGTTGCTTTCTTGCTTGGGTGCTCTGGAGGCAACGTTAGCGTAGTTCTGGAATGAGCCAGACCTCAACACTCACTCCATCCATTGTGCGATTGAGGGCAAACGGTCTGGCTTCTTGACAAGGGGAGAATGTTGGATCCTTATCAGCTCGTCGTAGGTATACCGCGCCGGGCGTACCATCGCAATTGTGGTGGGGCAAGCGGCTGAGAGTCAGTGCTTGACCAGAACTGGAACTACGTCGAGAACCCTGACGTCTGGCAGAAGACGGCCTTATAGTCCAGTGCTCACACTGTTCAGCTAAGTGCAATGAAACAGAGACGCGCGATTTGTGTTGATGAGTCCTACAATAGTGTCGAGCCGGTTAGCGGATCGTAATCGTGGAGAAGGCAAATCGATCTTCAACGCCGGGAGATCGAGGTCGTCGAAGCGGAACTGAAGCTCCCGACCATGGGGAGGCCTTGAGTAAGTGTTGTATGTGCGAGCGGCAGTGGAAGGTTGGGTGGTCCAGGGCTGGTGCCCACGGGAGGGCCGGAGGTGTTGACAGAGACACAGAGGCTCTGGGGAGTGTGACGCGGTTTCCACTACAGCATTAAGAGGTGTGGCCCTTTGTGGGGGAAGAGTATGATGGATTGTACGTAGTTCTTGCTGATGTATGAATGTTCCGATGTGTACGCGGATTTCGTGGGCTCGTTTCTGTCCTGCCTTTCATTTGATTTCAGCGCGTAGACACCAGGTCCGCCTAATGCCAAGCCCGAAGTACATCACGTGATTGCAGCTTATCGGAGGTTTCTCTTATCATCGGGCCCGCCAAGCCTAACACACTACGACTCCATCTCAAAAGCGTGCCAAAAGAAACTTCTAACGTCAATCTGCCACACAAGGCACGGATCTGTGTCTGATCCCACGGCATCTCTGCTACCATTTTCGAGCTCACGATGGACCAGATGGGAGAGCCGTTCAATGCATCGCTTTCCCAGGCCACGTGCATGAGCATGCGCGCCCTTCAGACACATTGTCATCAAAAGAAAGGTCTAGGCCGACAAGTTTGTATCTCACACCGTTCCGTTTCTTGTATCTCCCGCTCGAGCTACGTGATTACATATACGAGCTTGCCATCACGGAGAGCCCCCTGATTCTGGCCGTAGAAGGTGGCCTCGGTGCACATATGCCCGGGGCTGTGTCCGGGATGCTTGCAACGTGCAGGCAGCTACGTACTGAGGTTCTGCCTACTTTGCTGTCCAACTGTCGTATTTACGCGTTCTCTGGTAGTACAACGTGCTACCTGGATGGTGGCCCATTGGAATGGATCAGAACGTTGCCCGACCAACTCTGGAAACGTGTGACCCATCTGAGTGTCGAGGTATGCTGTGAGGCCAAGCTCATGGACCGTCGCGCTATGATGCTGCAAGAGCTCGGGCAAAGAATGATGCACGTGGAGACTAAGCTGGAAGAGGACAAGAAGGAGCTTCTCATCTGGTCAAGTCAACCTATTGACGACGTAGAAGCGGTAAAACTCAGGAATCTGGTCCAGGAACTTAGATCAAACCGTGGGGAATCGAGTTTCAGCGCCAACGATCTCTTTCACATCGTTCAGTGGCTTTCCACGACTTACAGCCAGAAAAAGCCATTGCAACTGAAGCGTTACTGGAAAGAAGGACATGCCTCTTCGGCAATCATTGGTGATGTTCGATCCATGTTCCCCAGGACGCGCTATCTTTAGACGTAGATTGAGCGATTCAGGTCCTCTGAACACCTTGCCTACCTTATGCACAGAACGATCGGGCATCCAGCGAGCCAATACTAGGACCGGTAACACTGATAGACCTACCGAGAACACGCCTTCTTAGGACCCCTCGATCTTCGCTCTGGAGAACCGTGACTTCCACAAATTTGGAGTTGTACTGTAGGTATTCAATTACGCGCCGCCGCCTTCCTCATGTCTGCGTACTTTCAGGAGTCCCTCGTATGTTCGAGAGAAAGTCCCTTCACGCCCCATCCAACCTTCACATCTCTGGCAGTACGCATCCCTATCGTTACAGTTCTCCAGCCCAATTACACGTCTCCCTCAGCTATCTGTCACTTCAAGTATCAATTAACCAACGAGAGAAGCTGCCTCGCATCATCCTCGATATGTCGATAGCTCACAAGGCATCATCTCCGTTTCCCCATCATAACAAGATCGTGCTGTAGAAAACCCGAATCTGCTATCGTTGTCATTCCTAGAGAAAGAGTGGGCACGAAAGCGAGCGAAACCTATTCTACGAGCGAAGCAACTAAGCGCATGCTGCATTTCTCGGCAAGGGAGCTCTGAATGTCTATCACTGTATCTCGCTGAATCCTTATTTTACGTCAAAGATACGTTTTTCACGGACAACGTTGCCACAAGACGGCTACGTCAGATTTCCTGTACCATGCACCTCTCGCCTGTCCGCCTCGTACTCACGCTTAACAACGTTTGAATTTGGGCCTGTTGGTTCCCTCGCATCGTTGACCACTTGATGAAGGCCCAACGATCGAGGGTGAAGCGGTAGTGGACGAGCGCTTGATCAAGAGTCCGAGGATCTGCTGCGCTACCAAAATGCGGAGATCATTACCCAGAGAAGTACAGATCGACTTCTGAGCAGAACATAGCGCTATAGCACTGATGATGTTCGATAATGCTGTAGTCTGACGCACAATTCGAACCATGATACGCTAAGTAGGTTGTGCTGAAGATAAGTGGATCATCTGTCCCTATACACAAGTGCATTTGCGTACTGTCATTATTACTTGACCGCTCAGAGCACGTCTGCCTATAGGTTGGAAAGTACCTTCCGAGATTCAAGACTTGCGTAATCCCGTGTATCTAAGCGAAGTCAATATGTGAAGCGAAGTCAATATGTGATAAGAAGTGGTTATGCCGTAGTGTAACACTGCGAAGTCACCTGTCAACCGTCACCGGGTAATACACCGAGCTCTGTACTTTTTATATCGCTTCAAAGTTCAAGAACACTAGTCTCCAAACTTTCGTCGTCCTCCACGTTCTAACCCAAGCCTATCGCCTGAATCTTGGAAAGTTGACGTAATATAGGCTTCTGCGGTGCAAAGTGCGGTAGCGAATTCGGCTCTCTTTCTCCGCTGACCTTTTTTGCCAGCATTACTCTCCGACAATGCCTGAACTGACGATGTGCGAGCACCCCAAGAGGACCATTGAAGGCGTGACGAGGGCGTGAGCTGCCAGGGTCAAGAAGGGACTCGCACAGGCAGAACAGGTCAAGTCGAAGAAGCAGCAAAAACGCGACGCAACACACTAAAACCGTCATGAAGCCAATGCTTAGCTAATACAAATGTCGGAGCCTACGGTGATGCGAGGATGGTCCGAGCTACGCAGCTGCAAGAGCTCGAAATGGAGAAGTGGGCCACTATAGAGATCCGGCCTAGCAACATGCGAAAGAAGAGGAGCATCGCTGGCGGCAGCGACGTGGCCTCACCAGAAGAACGCTGGGTTTGGGGAAAGCAACCAGCGGCAAGAGCAGAGAAGCACAAGCCCAGTTGACAGGTCCTTTGGGAACCCTGCGCACTCACATCCTGAATTACTCGGCCTGAGTGCTGACGGTCAGGAGACGTTGGTCGACCCCAAAGCCATGTAGTGTAGCGAACCACAAGCCAAGGCTCGCGATAGCTAAGGTAAAGAAGCAGGCTGCAAAGTCCGATCACTCAGACGCGGAGGGAAATGTTATCAGGCAGAAGGGTGCATACGAAGAGCCATTCAGTCGGTATGGTGTGATACGGTTGCTCGACCTTCCGGCCGAAATCCGCAACAACATCTACCTCCATGCGATATATCGAGAAGACGTCCGGTTACTATTCGACAGCAGCGGCGTCCCGAAGCCACATCAGGCTGTCATCACTCGATCAAGTCGACAGGTCCGTGCTGAGAGCTTGCATACGTACTATGACAGCGATTGATATAAAAACTGCACACAGAGCCTCCAGCCCAGCAACACCAGGCCGAATTGCGATTTAGTACATCTACAATGACGCGTGAGTCACGGGATCCACAGCGCATATCTTCGTCAAGAGATATACCATCTTGCAGCCGTTGTTCGTGGACCGCATAACTTGTATCCGACTCTCCCTTCTGTCTAGCCGCTCGAAAATCCACATCCTTATCGAACATCTTCTCATCTTCAATATCACCGTGCAGGCGAACCACATGGCAGCCAGGGGGGTCGCATTCGACGCTATCGGTAGGAAGCTAGCCGGCAAGGACCTTCCAGAGTAATGAATGTCATGGAGAAGACCGCCTGATATAGATACGAAGCCAGCAGTGGGTTCCTGCAGTAAGAGGGTAGTATGCGGATAGCTCAAGTGAAGGAGTAGGGCAAGTAGCTTTAGTGCGTGATGTATCCGGCGACTCTGCACCAGACAGATGTAGTCCTATTGAAACCACAATCGTGCACAGCGCATACTGGCTGAACCGAGGGCGTATAGAGCCCGGAGTCTACTAACTGTCTGTGTCCGCCCCGCTACCACTTCGTGGGACTTCAGATTCGGCAAAGAGAACTCAAGCCAGTCGTCCACGATCAGGCTAGAGACACGGCTAGAAGTTCAATGCGTCTTTCATGAGATAAGATAGAGAGACCGATGCGTGACATAGTGCTATTGAATTTGAGGATTGGGATTGTTTAATTATGGATACGACAAAGAGATAGGTACTGAGAACACTTTAATCCACTGTGTGCAAGCCATACAACGTAGTGATTGGTTGCTAGTAGAGACAGTCATATCACAGACGACTTCTGGAAGTTGTCGCAAACGTAGTTGGAGTACGAGAAGGACAGCAGAAAGCAGCATGCTTTTCCAGGCACCCGCATCCGCGACCAGAGTATGCGTGCACAGAGCCTACCGGGACATCTTATCCTCGCTAGATATATGCGTACGAAGCGCAGGCGCAGGCGCAGGCGCCGTTCGCTCTGCTTCAACGATCTTGCGATATGAGATCCATCACCTAATCGTTGCAGAGAATGGAAGAGGCGGCGCAGGAGTTCCTGGGCCTGTAGAGGGCATCGCCAGCCGTTCAGTGCTGAGCTATCGCCTCTTGCGCTGCTTGCAGCAGTCCCGACAATGCGAAAGAATTCTCTGAGAGAAGCATTCATCCTCTAACCCCGCATCCTGTCTTCGTGGTGTTGTGCTACGGAAAGAGTGGCTTGGTGAGGTTGCTTTATGTCGTCGGGTGGCAATAATAATGTGGATTTGCGGAACAGGCTCCGCACCACATGTCTAGGCGGTAAATTTCCGTCTCGAAAGTTTCCCAGCACCAGAACGCTCACTGCTCTGCTCTGTGGAAAACACAAAATTCACTGACAATGTCAATACCTCCACCATGAACAAGCGACCAGCTAGGGATCAAAGCGGCGAGGATGCCTACCGACAGAGAAAACGCCAGAGAATCGAAGACACAACCGATGCACCGTCTCATGCGGAGGAGGTTTTCTCCGCAAAGCAACTTTCCTCCCTTGTGAGCTTCGAGCAGGATGATGCGCCGCGATCCAGACATGGTAATTGCCTCTGGGGCCACGATAGTGCGCAGCTCAATTGACATGCTATCGCAGGCATCCAAAGTCTCAAAAACTTCCTTGACTCCATCCTCTACCCTCCCGATGAAGCTCGCGACAATGTTCCCCGCCTGAAAGCGATCCTTCGCGATTTCCTAGATTCTCAGAAGCCTCGCGATCTTGAGGACAAGCACGCTGCCTATCTCTCAGGAATCATACAAACCTGGAGTTTTGCATCCCAGGCGAACAATGAGCACCTGTTCGCTGCCGTCGCAGCTGTTCTGGCCTTGTTGCTCAAGGCTATCAACAGCGACCTAGAACTGCGGGAGTATGGTATCTTGCTCTGTCGGACGCTATTGCAGATAGAGCAGCTAAAGTTAGTAAGGAGAGGCTTGTCCGCAGAGAAGCATAAAGAGTTCATAATCTCACCCTGTCTGAGACTGCTTACTGAGATTGTATCCTTCGACGACACGAAGATAGCAAGCAAATTGTACGCTAGACGAGACCTCACCTTTGATGTGCAGTTGCTTGCCAGAAATCTTGGCAGCTTTCGAAGCAATGGGGATGAGAAGGACCGGAACAAGCCCTCGATCCGCTCAAACGCCGTGCGCTATCTGCTTGCTAACTTGAAATACCAAGCCGAAGGCGAAAAGACTGATATCCTCAAGCAATGGCCGGTATTTCGAACACTTTTTGCTCATCTGGGTGTCGACCCACCTGGCCTTGCAGCTGAGGTACTGAACGTGCTTAAGGACCATGTTGTCGCGGATAGCTTGATCCCACGGAAGATCAAGACCAATATCTTCCGCAACGATACGATGGGCGACCTACGGAGCCTGTGCGATGTTCAACAGTCGAGGAGTGGTCTTCCGGCGAACGTACGCCCACTGAAAGAGACGGCTTACGATTTCCTGCTTCTTGTCTGCACCAACAGCAGTGCCGGAGTTTGCTATCCCTGCACCGGCTTCTACCCTCCAGACACGCTTCGCATCGACCAAAGAGATCAAGGAGTACCAGCAAACGATGAAGTTGGCGTTGAATCCACCACCTGTGACGACAGCTTAATCCCCTCCACGCATGTCGATCTCGGCCTCGATGACATTGAATGGTACCACCAATATCACAATGGCGTCCCTGTACACAATACCATACTTGCCGCATTCGTTCAGACCCTGCGACCATACTCAAGCAACATAGACCGAGACTTGATTCTTGCCATCCTTAGAGCGTCTCCTGAGCTCGTTGCGGACTACTTCTTCAAAAAGACAGCTTTTACTTTCGCCTCGAAGCTGACTGCGACTTGGTTTGGTTATGCGTCGTTTCTCTTCGAGGTGGTCAGGCTGCCACTGCCAAACCACTTTGGAGCGCATGATGGGTATGCCGATGTACCTCCACCAACGTCTCTACTGATTGAGTGCATGTTGCCTATGCCTCTGACTCAGAACATCCTTACGAAATGCTTATGGGAAAGTCCGGGAATCATTGGTTTCTTCGCTATCAGAATACTCGTCCTGTCCCTCCAGAAATTGCGAACTTGTCTCCAATTGTTCCGAGAAGCGGGACAGGAACGGGTATCCGGCTTATGGGAGGAAGCTGCGGACCGCTTGATTACTGAATTTAGTAGTCGGATACCGAATGCCCAAGATGTTGTCAGTGCAGCACAGAAGGCGCGAGAGGATCAGCCAATGCAGCGCGACGCTGTTCTGAAACTGCTCAGCTTATACCACGAAGTGCTGCCCGAAGATGTGGCTAATGAAAAATTCGACGTTAGCGGCCCGCTTCTCGGCGTTTTGGAGATCTTGGAGAAGAAGACGGTAGATGATGATGAAGAGTATGCCGAACTTCGCGGCCTACACGTCCTTATGGTTGGCCATCTTGTTCAAATTGCCAAAGCCAAGGAGGGTTTACCTTGGTTCAAGCGACCTGCATCATTAGCATTCTCGCCCTTCGTGACCCTATTGCGACTCGTCCCTACGGACGCAGCCTCTTCGACAGGGTTACGTGTGCTGCTTGCCGGTATCGTCGAAGAACACGAGATCCTGCAGAGCGAAACTAAATCGTCCGGTTTTGACGGACTTCTCGCAAGTCTGTATTCGGCTTCGGAATCTGAGCGTTTACCGAACGGACTCTTCGAGTTCCTTGATGAGTGCATTACTAGGCTTACTTCACGGCGTATTAAGTATTTGGACGATCTGGATGCTATGATGACAAGCTCGATGGCCTCCACTGCATCCAGTCACGGACCCCGCAGTCTGCTCGTGATGGTACTCTTGGAACAATTGCCGTTCGCCTTTAAGAAGCAAGCCGACTCCGCTCCCGCTATCGTAATATTCATCGCTCGGCTCTTAGCAATATTACTGCATGTTGGAGAGGACCGGCAGTATCTAAGTGCAGTTCATAGAGCGGTCGCCACTACGCTCGGCGAAAGAGACGTTAGAAACCTCTTGCAAGATCCCGCGGTCGTCGATGTATCACAGCATATTGCATTTATTGCGAAGACTGAGACATATGCTCGCGAAGGCACAAATGCCATCACCCTTGCAGAAGGTGCTGGTCCTACGAAGTTCGTTACTGTCATCGAAGCGCAAAAGCCAGCTGATGAGAGCGAGAACCATCCAGAGCTCACGCGCTGGTCGAAGAAAGACGTGGCCGATGTCATCGACGACGGTGATTTAGATGCCCTCATTATATGCCTCTCGTCTCAGCACCACAGCATCCGGGTCCAGGCACTGAGCAATCTTACCAGATTCGCTACAAATCTCAAAGACTCAAAGTACGAAGAAAAAGGCCAGATCTGGCTCCTCCTTAGCGAGCTAGTTGAGACCGCCAGTCCGCTCGTCAATGCCTCGTTGCGCGTGCCATATACTCCGACATCGTTCGCTGCTTCTGCTCTTGACATATTGAAAGATCCCTCTCATACCATGTACACCAAAGTCAACAACTTCCTCACCCGCTTGCCTTCCTGGACCATCGAGAAGATGCCGAGCTATTGGTGCGATAAGGTACTCCTCCAACCACCCTCTGAACCAGAACATGACGGTCGGCGACAGGAAGCCGTGTGGCTACTTGCGTGGCTACACGACGCTCTGAACACAGAGCAGGACATGGAGATATTCCGTCAGTCTGGAGTTTGGGAACGAATCTTGGGCTTGTACACCCACCCTTTCGCAAGTCAAGGGAATAAGGGAAAGCACATGAGAGAGAGTATCATGCAATTGGTCATCAGGGCAATATGGTGTAATGGAAGCATGACGTTAGTAACGAGGTGTGGGATTTTGGAGTGGTTAAAAATGAGGATTGCATTGAAAGACGCTGAGGAGGGCTTGGTAAGGAATATTCTGCGGAAGCTTTGGGAGACTTGCGACAATGCCAAGGTCACTGAATGGGGTAGAGGTGGCGTGGTCAAATATATGGAGGACGTGCTAAGGACGCAGATTGCTCCGTAGTGTCTTCCGCGGGCAATTGGTGCCCTATCGCACATACACCATAGCTGTGTTACATCGTATATATTCAAGTCAGAACACTGTACATCCCTAACTTGCCAACCTCTCTCTGCGTCAAGCGTTAAAGTTTTTAAGCAGCAACACGTGATCTTTCACGCTAGTTGATCTTCCCTTGCGATATCAACCTCGGCACGCGC
>Ga0160429_1001392_pt1 | contig 13521 bp, 14 predicted proteins | sample SolpanmetagenomR_FD_108199 | JGI IMG/M metagenome (GOLD analysis project Ga0160429, IMG submission 108199) | Solar panel surface microbial communities from Lawrence Berkeley National Laboratory, California, USA - R | ecosystem: Engineered > Built environment > Solar panel > Unclassified ...
CAGTATGACTTTATTGCGGCCAACACGGCGGCGTTGCACGTTTAGTGCGTTGGGTGTGGTTTGGTTGAGTGGTGGTGCTGAGGAGTAGTGTTTCTTTTTTGCAAACAGAGGGATAGTGGACCCTCGTCTGCCTGCTATCTTTCGTCGGTACTATTATTACAAAAACAATATAAAGTCGCCTTCCTCGCTGTCTCTCTCTCTTATACTACAACGAATCTTTCCTATATAAGTTCAATACGCTCGTTCTATGAGTTCCATCAACATATAAGGAATCCGGGGATGGTCAATCAATAGCTAACAACACCCTACCACGTAACGCGATCCACGAACTTCCGCGCTCCTCGACAACCGTAGACCCGCGAAAACCCCCCCCCTAACCCGAAACAAATGTCCAGTCGTGAAACGAACCGGTCGCCTTTTCCCTTCGTCACCAGGTCTTTCTACGACACAGACACTTCCGGAGTTGTTGAGTGCCCTCGCGGATTTTACCCTTGGGATCCGAAGCCCCGACATCTTAGACCTCCGACCACCAGCTACTCAACAACGCCCCCTTTGAAGACTGGGTCTGCCTCACCCGCACGCCTCCCCCAGCCATCTACTCACCCGCAGTCGACCGTCCGGCCGGTATATATGCTTTGCACGTCTTCACGGCGTGTCGTGTCATAAGCTACAGCCGAGCCGCGGTTTCCGGATCCTCTAGCGTGCTCACGTAAACGGGGAGCCTCTGTAGTGGCTACGGCGCCGGACAACCTCTCCGAAGCGCGTTGCAGGAAACGTAGACACATAGGGGCTCGTCCGCATCTACAGTTCCTTGACACAAGGCAGCAACACGATGACGATGTTACAGTAGCAGCGGTACGGGCTGGCGTCGAAATCCTGTAGGTCTGTTATGATGTCGATCTTGGCGGTCCTCAAGCTGGTGGTAGGTACCGATTTGATGGTTGCGCCGAACCCATTTGCGCCGTTAAGAGCTGGCCCCGCCACCATGGTTTTAAAAGCTTTGTCGCGTTCCATCCAGGCCTCGAAGTGGAAGACTTGAAGTCGCCTGCAGGAGAAAGATGACAGGTTTGGAAACGAATCAAAGCGTGGCTCTAGAGATTGGCACCATGCGCGCCCTTGCCTAGTCGATTTCGACATACTACATGACGACCCTCCGGTGTAAACGCCGTTTCGAAATTCTCAATTAAGCTTGTCTAAGGAGTCTTTAAACGTCGCGAGGTAGCCGCGTAGGCGAGAGACGCAGGACTTTACTGGACTCTTAGACGTGCTGTATGTACGTGGCTGACCAAGTCGGGGGAAGCGCTGGACGAGACTGACCCTTAAGTGATATGTCCTGTAGAGCTTTTCGGATGGCAGTAGTATACCAGCTGTCTCGATATGCGCAGCAGGCTAACCGCTATTTACCCGCAGCTGGGGCGTACGGAATAGTTAAATTGAATGAAGTGATGCACGGGAAGAGAAAGACTGATGAGAAACCAAAGAGTCCTAGCAGTCTAGGGGTGAAAGCCGACAGAAAGCTTTCGCCTAGGAGGCTCTCATCAGGGACTAGTATAATGGAGTTTAAATATTCCTCTACCCGTTCGCGTTGCTGGTAATCGGCGCGTAGAAATGCAGATCGACTTGATATTTTACGCGCCATGGCGTCGGCGGGTAGAAGACGGTGAGAATGCTTATAGCAAACCTATAATACTGATTGGCTTTTCAGCGCAATGACTTTTTTCCACATGTATACTGAGTGGTGCAAGTTGAGGAAAGCCCACTTAACAAAGTGGTTAAGTGTATAATATACACACAAGCAAGGTCAAAATACGCATTAATTGAGGCGACTTTAAACTCGTACCCTCACTTGTTGATCATGTATTATCAACCCAATATAGCATAATTCAGGACTTCCTTGTTGCTTTAAGCAATATCGTTATGAAACCTCGTTGTCTAAAAAGTCATCGGTGTTGGTTATATTATTGCCTGGCATTTTACGTTCATGCTTGTTCGCAGAGGCGAGAATATCCCTCCAGTCTAACTCCGTCCAGATAGGTGGTCCATACAACCAGTAAGCAAACGAAGAAAAGGTGGCTTCAAGTTTGTTCAAATTTTGGCATATGGTTTTTGCATCGGGCCTTTTGTCCGGATCTCTCTGGAGGCTTGCACGGATAATTAGGGCTAGAGTGTCCGGCATACTCAAATCATCCCATGTTTTGTTCTTTACTTCTTCCTGCTCCAAGTCACCTGAGCTCGTTCGTCGAGTGAAGATAGTCGTATCTGGCTGCTTCTCCTTACAGATATGCTGTCGGAGTTCCAGCGTTCGGCAAAGCAAAACTCCAAACGCAAACACGTCTGCAGAGCTGCTCCACCCTCGGTCTCCACGAATTTCAGGCGCTCGAAAATCCTTGCATCCGTAACTTGCGCCTCTAAAGACGCGGTTTTCGCAAAAGTTATCCTGAAGAACCTTACCTTCACCCATGTCCGCAATGACGGCGTGGAATTCGTGTTCCGATTCGGCCTTCGATCGGATTGTAACCAGTACATTGTTCGGATGCAAGTCACTAGATTGACATCCTTTTAGCATGTCTTAGTTGCAACAAGTTCGTCTCACTTACCGATGCAGTACACGGTGTTTGTGTAGTGACCACAAGCCATTGGCGGCGCTGGCCATGAGGGTGACTAACATTTCCCAACTTTGGAGGTATGAAGCTTTGATTATTACTTTGCTTATGTGATCGAAAAGGCTGCCAGAAGTTGCGCGCTCAAAGACTAGTCTAATCCTGTGTTGCGGCAGGTTTGGGTCCATGGTCACTTCATACTCAGTGGCCACTGAAGTAAAGGATGTAATTCCAAAGAATTTAACGCAACCAACAGCTGCTCCTGTTAGCCCAGCGAATGTAGTCTCAAGCTGCATAAAGGTTTAAGCCCTAACTTAATAAGCCGTTGTGGCTGCTGCGTACCTCCGCTATGATCTTCGATACCTTCCTTTGGCCGTTCAACAACAAAGTGTCCTTCAAAACTACGTCCACATCTTGAGCGTTAGCCCTTGAAGTAGCCAAGACCCCGTGCGGTCTACGCCAGATCCCAGCAAAGACCTCCCCGTTGGATCCGCGACCTATTGGCTTGTCCTCCATCGCGATGATTTGCTCGCGTGGAATAAATCGAAGCGAATCAATGTACTCGGACCTAAGGTATTTTTGGCCGAGAACTTCGTCTAAAGCCTGCGCGGAAGTCTTGGATGACGCTGCTCGGTTCTCAATCACGTTGCGAAAGTATTGTAAGCCAGCATCATGATCTTGATACTGGATACGATTGCGAAACTGCCGACCTGGGATCGTCTCCAGTACGAAGATTTGATTATCCCATGGACGCACCGTTAGTGCGCAGTCGTTCTGTACGATATTAGCCGTCGTCCCAAGGGAACATCTCACCTCGTACCCAATCAGTCCAGAATCGGTCCAATGCCCCCAAAAGCTTACTATTCTGAACCGAAGTCAAAGAAAATATGATGCTTTCATCATATAAGTATCCTGGTAAACACCAATTCTGGACTAAGCAGTACTCAAAGACTTCATCTTCTGGATGTAGATGGTGACTCCATCGCAAAAATGGATGCGGAGGAAGCCACAATACCCACTCCGTTTGTTGTTTCTCCTCATGTGGGTCTTGGTAGGGGAGCTCAATGACCGCTCGATTTTGAACTATCTTGTCACTGACATGTCGGAGTTCCGCCCAGGGAATAAAATGTAGGTACGACCGTGGATCCGCTTGTGTTTCGAGTTTCTCTGCTTCCGTGGTATCCCATTGCTACATGAATGGCATTAGCTGGTAACAGATCAGAATCAAGGTGCAGACCGACAACGTAATCTTCGGTCCAATTACCGTCTGCATCCGTCCGGGAGACTTCTTCTGGCCACTAAACAACATAACGATGTAAGCTTTCACACAATCTAACATATTGGTCTGGCGTACGAGCGTCCGTGTTGCTTGCTTTTGAACGTCCACTAGCTCAAATACTACGCACCCTCCGACTTCACCGTTACCGCCAGATTCATTGGCATCAGACGATTGTGATTCAGATCTCTCCGCCTCCATCAGTCCGCACTCCGAAGGATCAAGTACTTGCAGTGCCCATAGCCGAGTAAAAGCCGGATGCTCGAATAGCAAAGTATAACCTTCACTAACATTCGACATAATGCCGGATGTTAAATAATACGTTCTCACAATCTTCCAGATTTCAAACGTGGATCTAGCGTAGACAGGTCCATGCTCAAGCGATAATTTGTTAGGTTTCAAGAACGTAAATGCTCCGTTGATGTACATCGCTACAAGCTCGCTCCACGCAGTTAGGTCGGTAATACACGGCACTACCGATATCTCCAAGCTAATACCTCGCCCTAGAAATCCAGCGAAATCGGTGTTTTCACGTTCTAGATTCTGACTTCTCGACAGATGCCGAGCCATGGGTTCGTAGTTTGCTATTGTGTGAAGGAATTCCTTATACGCTCCTAACAAATCAAGATGGATTTGGTCGTCCTCTTGTCCGCCTTGTAATTGAGCTTCAACCTCATGCTCGATTCGATACGTCCATTCCCAGTGGTGAAAAGCAGTATGACGAAGTGTCTTGGGATCCTGCTCTTCGCATACTGTCTGGCTGTGATTGCGAAGAGCAGGCTGCAACGCGGAAAGCTCTTGCAGAAGTATACGCTCAAATGGACACATGGATATTTTGAAGCATCCGTCCATCATAACTGTCAAATATTTGTGGTCAAAAGTAGTGCATTCTAGGAAGGAAAATAACCATGCTATCGCCGGTATCCTCGGCAAATCATCCATGTGATCACCCCGCAGTGGTACATACAATATAGTAACTGCGGGGTTAATGCTTCAAGCTCTCGATGACTGTTCGCTTTGCTCGAATTGAAGTGCCATACACAACTCATACCATGGCAGACGGCCTCGCCACATTTGACGCATCTGTCACATGCATCAAGCTGCTCATCTGGATCATCAAGACCTCCCAGGAAGTTAAGAGGTTCAAGAATTACTGCGAAGCCGTCCATAGTACTTGCACGGTACTGCTGTCCATGCTGGAACGCAATAAGCAAGTTTTGCAGCAAGATGTTACAGCAACACGGCTGGCGGCTCTTCTCAAAGACATATCTCGATTTGTACATCTGTGTACCAATGAGTACAATATTATTCAGCAGGCATGGGAGGTGATGTGGAGGAAAAAGTTGGCCGGTATGCTGAGCGACTTGCGTGAGTGGGTAATTAACGTTATATTAGAGACTTCTGTACGGCGCTTCACAGTATTAATGCAATCAAAGCTAAGATTTCGCATAGATTGAAACACGCACGGAACTAGCTGGCCAGAGCGCTGATTTTAAAAACATTGAACAGTCAATCAGGGAACTTAAGGCAGGATTGTCAATGAGTCTGAAAGAATCCGTAGAGGAGAAGGCTGAACAGCGGGCCGCAGTGGAAGCTATGCTGGAGATATCCCGGGAACTTAGAGCGGAGAAAACCAACCATAGTCCTGTCTCATTCTTGACTATCGATTTTGACGAAGGCGATGAGTCACTACAAAGCTCAGGAGATGTAGCTGCTGGGGTGGACTCCTTTAGTGGTACATTGAACGGGCGAGGTGTTATATGCTACCATATAGAACTGGTTGCCGGAAAGCCGACCAAAAAGGCGTCCAGGCATCTTAAGATCTACGAAAAGATCACTGATCGGACATCTGTACATCCATTCTACGGCATTGCAAAAAGAGCTAACAGGTACTGGATGGTGATGCAAGATCTGAGTGGTTCTCCTACGATAGCCAAGTTCTTATCAGATGAGACTGTGGAACTTACCTATCATGAACGCGTCAAGATTGCTTATGAAATTAGCAAGACTATCGCTTATCTTCACTCCGTTGGCATTGTAGTGAAGACTATATCTGACGACAACTTCGTACTGGTACGGGTTGGGGACCATTTGCAACCAGTACTTCTAAACCTGTACAGAGCACGCCTGGTCAGCCGCAGATATGGTTAGCTTGAGAATTGATTGTCTGCTAATTTTGATACAGAGTATTGCTTGGACAGACTCTATCACTTATGATGTGCGTTATGAGGCGCCTGAGTATGCAGAACTGCGAGAGCATGGATTCACAACAGATATCTGGAGGTACGTCCGGCTTTCGCCGATCATAGTGCACTAACTTATCTCTCGTTGTTTGCGACCTTAGCTTAGGGCTAATCATTTGGCAATGCTTAACGTCAAGAGCGCCTTTCGGTCGGCGACAACCAATCGATGCTCGAGAAGATGCTGAAGCGGCATCAGAGATTCGAAGACAACTAAACGCCGAATTCACTTACCCTTTGTGCAACCTTGATGTAGGAACCGCTTTCTCTGCCGAGCTTCAATCTATCATTAGTGCTTGCTGTCAAAAAAGATCAACCCTGAGACCTTCGGCTGTAATTGTCGCTCAACAACTTTTCGAGCATCTCCCCTTCGAGACTCCGTTCAACGCTTCAAGACGTGTCTTGGAACTCGAAGACGCCAAAAAAAGAGTTTTTGACATATTTAATGATGGCCTTAGTGACAACAAACTAAGCGAAACTCAATTAAGCACTCTCAAAATGGACTTGGTCATTCTCCATGGAGCGGCTAACAAAGGCGATCCCATGGCATCTTTTCTCTTCGGCCGTACAATCTGGGCAGGTTATGTAGACGTCGAAAGTAGCGGCGCTGCCGATAACGGTCAGTGGGCCTTGACTGTAGCAACAGCCTTGAACGACGAGCGATATACCAAGTTTCAAAGGGCTCAGGCGACCCAGAAATATTTTGAGTTCGCTATGCAGGCAGGGATAAATGATTCTGCGCTGTACCTGAAAAGTATCCATGCGGCGCTAGGACAAGCGTATAGAGATATCTATCAAAACTTAGAAGCTTAATCGGAGATGGTTAAAAGCAGCTTCATCTACAAGTTTCTTAGAGATCCTAAGGTATTTTGAACTTTTTGTTATATTATTAAAAAAGATGTTTTATGAGTATCTACTAGCTTTGAAAGGCCGATATGTAGATCGACCGTAACTTAAAATAATAGTACGTATAATATATATATACAACTCCCCCTCGTCATTCAGGCCCGAATAAATTTCTCCTACTACGACTTCTACTTTACGAATTTGGCCACAGCAGTGGGGAACTGAGAGTAAAAGAAAAGTCGTTTTCGTTTGCTGACATGGCATACATAAAATCAATCCACATTGCGAGTCGAAGGCGTCAACTACAGAAACTCGGTGATCACGATAGCATTCACTCTACTGCGTCGGAATACACAAGTCTTCAGACGGCGTGGCTGCAAGAGTTTCGCCATATGAGAGAGCCCATATCATGAGAACAGACCTTTTCGTATTTTGTTTGCCTCTTTTCAGCGATACCCTAGCACGTAACCATATTGCTCTGCACCCTCGAGAAGCGGCTCAAACTCCTTAAGCTCGGCAATATCCAATTAAAGCTAAGTATAACTATATTAATCTCAGATTTAAATTAGAGCTTAAAGCTAAAGAAATAGGAGCTATTAAAGAAGCTATTAAGTTAAAGTCTATAGTTAATACATAGTAATTCGTAGATGTATAAGGAGGGTAAAAAAGAGGTAATGTTACATGAAAATCTTGGCATCGATGAGCCTGAATTAAATATTACCGCTTTTTTAACCTCTACGAATACCCGAATAGGTACCTTAGTATTTACAAATTTATCTTATGCCTAAGCGTATTACTAATGCCTATTATTTCTATACTAGCTTTTGATTCTTTCTAATACGTAAAATTAGTAAAGTTATAATAGGGTGGTTCAGACATGATTTTGGCGGTGCACGCAGGTTCCCATTTGTATACTCACAATCTAATACTATGGCCATTCCCATACCCGCATAATACCACTATAACACTCTCCTCTTCAGTCTTGTTAGTCCCTACCTACTAGAAAAAGTGTTGTCGATCGACGCAAATCGAAGCGTTAGCTCGCTCCTGCGCTGCTCTAATAATTAAAGCTACTTAGTTCTAGAACTAGACATACTCAATCTCGGCAATTGAAGATCTTCTCAAGGATATAGCCAGAAAAAATATCCAGGGTCATGTCTCACTCAGGCCCATAAGTAGAGTCGAGCAGCTGATGAGCTTCGTAGTACTGCTGAATGTCCTTAGGACCGTACTTATAATTATGGGTGTACTGGGGAAATTCTAAGAAATTCTGTTAGAATGCTCTGCAATAATGTTAATACCATTCTGGCTTACACAAATACTAAGAGACAAACATAGCATTATTGTTATGTTCAAAATATCAAAGTCGGTATTCGAAGCGCTAGCTAAGAAAATTCAGATGCCTCGACACCGAGGACAGCAGTTAAACCCTAGGATCTTCGCTTTGACGTACACAAAAACATACAAGATCCTGCTATGGCGACTAGTATCATCCAAGCCAATAGTGAGGCTCCTGATAAAACGGTTAAAGACTTATCCAGAAGAGAAGTGATGGTCAAAGAGGACATCGCCCGGTGCATAATACCTTTTCAGCACACATCTGCCAATGGCTTTATAACTACTTGCTTCGATTAATTGAAATAGCCCTAGTAGATATTTCACCTCTAATTGGCCATGAAGTTATTAAACTTTCATAGATCCATAACATATACGCCCAAAATGTGATCATCGAACTTTGATTAGATATTTTCTATATGTTTCTCAACCACGGAGACACTTAGACTATTGTATAAATTGAAATCCCGTAAAATCTGCACTGACTTCCACAGTAGGTGTCTGTTTCTGAGTTACTTTGTACGATTGCACTCCTTGTCTTCTAGGCCGTCTTTGATTGCACGCTGGTAAAAGTTGTGGCGGTGTACTTATTTCCATTATCGTCAAGTGGGCTATTGTCTGGCATTTGACAAGCCTGTCCGTGTTTAAGAGTATTCTAGTTGCTAGACTTCTCATTGACCCACCGCGATGTTTGTTCTTGAGCAAATTAAGGTAAGTTACCTAAACTGCTGCCAACTGCAGAACGCCAAGTAACATTTTCGGTGTGAGGGCGCAAACAGGGATTTGACGGTTTGACACCTTGGTTGTGGCGGACAGTTCGGGTGCCGCGCTGGTGTACCAGTCGTTGTAATCTAACTACCGCCTTCTCTCTAGTATCCCTCTCAGCACGAAGCTTTTTAAGCTACCATTTAGGTACATCACGGAAGCCGATCGTGTACAAAGTAGCCAGGTCCGGCATCTCGTGGCGGAACATGCAGCCCGTCTGGATATAGTTGCATTCGTCACCGCGTATCTAGTAAGTACAGTATACCTTTTTCCCGTTAATAAGCCATAAAGACGGCGAAGGATGACGTTTCGGCCCAGCTATATGGTCTACGCTACGATCGATACGTTCTTTTTTACGTAGCTGCTGGAGGATTGTTACTGAAGTGACCCAGCTGACTTGGTGATGTAACTGACCTTGACGTGCTCCCTGCCGGCAGTGTTCTCGTAGAACAAGCTCGACTGCTTTGTGGCAGTTATCCTAAAGATAGTGGCCTCAGGACTATATTTGTCAATTGGATTAGAGTTTTGTACGCTCGACAAGGACAATGAAGGAACAATCAACGTAGACGTGCCGCTGGATATACGTCGACCGCTCCGTGCAGCGAAGGAAGTATCGCTAGTGAAGTCTGTAGCGCTATCGAGAAAGACTGAACTAGGCTTATATGAGTTAGAAGGTCGAATAATAAGCGTATAGTTAAACTTGCCTAAGCATAGACCAATCAGTTGCTGTCGAGACCTGGAATCGAATGGCATTTTAGCGCATAGCAAAAATTATTCATAATGGCATAATTTGCTGAGAACCAAAGCCTGTGCACAATCAGCATCGCGACCAACTACGCAAAACGACTGCAGTGAAGGCATGACCGGCATTATGCAAAGCACTAGTATTGCGTTTTAATTCTAGCTAGTTTTCATTCAATTCCGACTTTGATTGACCGAGTTATTAAGCTTATAAATTGATACCCTCGTTGTCGGAGATATGCGGATGAACCTTGGTGGAACCAGTTTCTTAGTACGTGTATATGCGTACTTGTAAGAAACGGATCTAAGGCTGATGTCGCTAATCGCAAAACGGACGCACGCCTAGCAAGGCGTTTCTGTTGGCGTCTGTGCGATGCTTAGATGTGCTGCACAAAGGTTCGAACAGTAAGACGTGCTTTTTACGCGAAACAGGAACGCTAAATATAAGGCGGTTTGCGAGGTGCGAGTGGATGTCAGCGGTAAATTTCGCCGCCCTCGTTAAGCATTTTCTAATTACGGATTTGAGTTCAGCCTAATGGCCTGATGGCTTGACATAGCCTATTAGGCAGTACACTCGCATAGCTAGGTTACTGTAGAGCCCAGCGATGGAGCCGTTTACAGCAGCTTGCTTTGCTATCTCACACACATCGGCAATAGGCTCAGCTATTTTGGATGCGCTTAGCTGATAATGGTGAGATAGATGCACTAGCCTTCTTAGCTTATCACGTGGCTATACACAATCCACTATAAAGCGGGTCTCCCCTCTCAGCAGCTGCTTGCCCTCCTGTCGCTCAAGTATATCTACAATCTTAGTCCACATACTAGACATCCTCTATAGCCAAAGCTATCGCTTTGAGCGCGGCTCTTCTCGACCTAATTACCTTAACATTTAACACTAGCAAGAAACTTTACGACAATGTCCTAAGCTATCGTAATCAGTAGAAAGCTGTCAGAGATGTGCTAAATGAATTGGAGGCTCTGATGATAGTGCTAGGCGTAGTCCGTGACTATACGAAAGCCCGTCCGCAAGATTCTAAGTTGAGCTGTCTAGAGACGCCGGTAGAGTCGTGCTTGACGATATGCCAAGAAATGGGCACTATACTAGACTAGTGCACGATCCATTCGCGTGATGGGTAGAACAGTATCCGCGACTGGTTGAAGCAGTAATACCGGGTAAAGACGCTTGATGGAATGAAGCAGCGCCTCGATAGCTATAAGTCGACGCTTAGTATTGCCTTCCACGCGGTTGAGATGTAAGCGAGAGCTTAGGTTCATCAGTCCATAGAACACCAAGTACTAATTTTAGTAGGCAAGACAGACCCGCGACCCAGGAAGGGCTAGAAACTTTTAGAGACCTAATTAGGGACACTAAGGCGGATTTAGAGGATCACCTGTCGAACGTAGAAGAACGACTTTAGAGTACAGACGCGAACTTGCGCGTAGCGCTACAAGAGGAGCGGGCGCATCTATAGAACAACATCGAAATCATTATCCAATCCCAACGAACAGTTAATGCAGCTAGACCCTACATCAATGTCGATCGTAATATCGGGGCCGCTAGTTCTCGAACTGTCTTCGGAACTAGCTTTCAAAACCCAAACATAGATCTAAGTGTATCCGACAACAAAGCTGGCTTCGGTACGACGATGGCCGCCGGAGTCCTTAGTGAGGCCGTGTTTTTAAAAGCGTTAGATAGTGCTCAAACGCCAAATATAGCACTGGTCCGTCAGATGATACAAAATCCATGCTCGTACAGCCATCCAGGAAGCGTAGAGGTTGTGATGACGCAGCTCATGATGGAAAGCGACGGTAAGCGAAGTGCTTCATCGGCCGGGTGCCGAGCGCTCCTATTATCTTCGCAACGACTACCTCAAGGATTTCAGTAACTAGGAAGCCTATTGATCGAGGAGGACTCGAGCGACGAGAAGGGAACGGTACCGCAACAGAGGGAGCGATTGTAACGGGGACGCACGCTCGCGTAAACCAGGTCGATAGTCAACGTGACCGTCCATTTACCTCTAATACGGCCGTGTAGTAACAATAATCGGATATATAGCTACGATTGAATGTCGACCATATAGTCTCGCATTTTATTGTCTAGGGTAGGCTAGTATGTTACGCTATGTATTCCACGCTTGTGTAGGTAGAGACAGACCACGACCCTTTGTGAATGCTATGGTCCATTGTTAACAATTTTCATACTAGAACAGTTACGACAAAAACACTAGTATTGGGCTGGTTGGTCCGAGGTGCTGCATTTATTGCCACAGTTATGCATGTAGTTAAAAACACAAACACATGATATACATCCTCGGTCGCTTCTGAGCCACGTTAAGATGTTAAAGCATATTTCTCGATTGATGTCTAGTGTGAGCCACGTTAAGATGTTAAAGCATATTTCTCGATTGATGTCTAGTGTATAACGATATATTTAACGTGGTAAAGTATATACAAACCCCGATAATATTTGTCCTTCTCTGTCTGCACCTCGTACTCCCAAAAGACCTCAATCTTGTTAGTTGTCTTCGGACCAATGTCCTCAATGAAGTATCACGCACTAGCGTTCTGAAGGTTCAGTAACTAGCGATTGCTCCAAGCTAAAAGGGATCATAACACGCACCGTGCACGTAACCTTTAACATTTGAATGCCCCACTCCCCGCATTGAAGTAAATATTCTCGGGCGGCCAAAGACAGTGCGTCGTGAATAGAAAGGGAAGCTAGACCATATCGTAGTTGACACATGAGGCAAATAATACTCTATATCCCTTTATAGTTGTGTACGTGATGTTACGATGAGCGCTACGCACACTATGACCGGATTTTGATCGAGTGCTAGGAACTATTAAAGAAGTCTAAGCCATATTAGCATATACATGAAGCTAGATCGCCATTTTCGACGTCCTCGTTGTCCAATTACGTAATCTCTAAGTAATTCACTGAAGTAGAGTGTCTAAGTTTCTACACAAGCACATCGAGAGGGAAGTTCGGTCATTGTTCATATATAGTAAAGCTCGAATATGGAAGCCAGCAGATGATCACATAGCACTATCACACGCCTTCAAGCAAGTCTCGTTCGATTACCTTCATAACCAATAGCAAATCCACAAACTACTTCCTTCGCGGCTGCGAATCCTAATGCCATCACAGTCAAGGCTCTGTCGGATATGGAGCAAGGAAAGAGCTCCGATGATAATCCGCTCGCAAATCCGCCGATCGCACCTTCTAGAGCGTTCCGAAAACAGGCGTGGGCGGACGATTGTACAACGAGTGGTTGTTCTTAATTTCCGAGCCTTGCAGTTACGGCGTATCGCCGCATTGCAAGGTCTATATTACGCCTAGCCTCGAATGAATCCCCCGTAGGGACACACCGTTATAAAACGGCCCTGATGGATCAGACGCTGAGTCGTTACAATGAGCATGAGTGGAGGAGGAATATGTGGATTTCATCTAAGGTGCCGCCAATCTGCTACCAGAATAGCCGCACGATCAGCGTTACTATACATAGCGCCAGCTAGATCATCCAGACGTCGCATCTTGAGATATGGAAGATTGAGAGGAGAGTATAATTCGACATATACCGAAGACAACTTGGGGCGATACATCCTTCTTCCTCGGAGGGTAGTCCGCGCCGAGTCTTCGATGGAGAGCTCAGCAAATGGTCTCCCAATCTGGCAGCGGTGGGAGTAACCATCAAAGCCATGGAAGCTACCGAGTGTC
>Ga0160429_1001393_pt1 | contig 13520 bp, 8 predicted proteins | sample SolpanmetagenomR_FD_108199 | JGI IMG/M metagenome (GOLD analysis project Ga0160429, IMG submission 108199) | Solar panel surface microbial communities from Lawrence Berkeley National Laboratory, California, USA - R | ecosystem: Engineered > Built environment > Solar panel > Unclassified ...
GCATACTGTTGATGATAACGACGGTCCCAACGCTGCTACCATCGCATTGCTCCAAGAAATGGCAGACTACTACAATCAAATCCGGGATACCTGGCGTCCAATCGCTTATCGAAAAGCCATTGCGGTATTACGCCAACATCCCACAAAAGTATGTACCAAAGAAGAAGCTCAGAATTTACCATGTGTAGGGGAGAGATTAGCTGCCAAGATTGAAGAAATCGTCTATACGAACCATCTCCGTCGATTAGAATCTGCAAAAGCAGATCCATCAGATCGAATCCTCCAATTATTTCTCAAAATCTATGGCGTAGGTTTCAGTGAGGGAATGAAGTTAATCTCTCGTGGTTATAAATCTCTATCTGATTTGAAGTCGGTCGCTGATAAAGAATTGACGACGAATCAAAAGATTGGTCTCGAGCATTATAACGATTTCAATTCTCGTATCCCTCGTTCGGAAGTAAAGTTACATTCTGACATTGTAGCTTCCGCAGCAAAGATCATCAACAAGGATGTTCAAATCTACACCATGGGCTCTTACCGTCGTAGAGCAGACACTTCGGGAGATATCGACCTGATCGTCACTCATCCCGATTGGTCTCCTACTAAAATCCGAGAAATGGTACTGCAGAAATTAATCCCGCGATTATTCGACGATGGATTCTTGAAATGTGCATTGGCTACGACATCCAAAGCAGAAGGAAGTAAATGGCACGGAGCATCGTGCCTCCCATCAAAAGGTTCAGAAAAGAAGAATCCTTGGCGGAGGATAGATTTCTTACTCGTCCCGGCTGACCAGATCGGTGCAGCATTGATTTATTTTACCGGAAATGATATATTTAATCGTAGTCTAAGACTTTTAGCTAGTAAGAAAGGAATGAGATTGAATCAAAGAGGGTTATATAAAGACGTGATGAGAGGAAGAGGTAGAGAAAAAGTTACAGAAGGTGAATTAGTTGAAGGTAGAAGTGAAAGAAAGATTTTTGAGATTCTAGGTGTACCGTGGAGAGAACCATGGGAAAGAATATGTTGAATTGATATTGATTGAGCTCATGATGGATATGATGAATATGATGGAATGGAATTATGAATCGCTATGTAAAACTAGTAATGCTTGAAATGCTTGATGATCGTTGAAAAACATGAATATGAGAACCCGGTCTGGTAGGGTGGTTATATCATATCGCTGACCCAGGAGAGATATATCCCCTACCGGCATAAGTTTGATTAAACCCTAGACCCAATTGATCAAAGTCCATTCCTCTCTGACCTACTCCTTCATTCTCGATAGAATCTCCATTCAACATTTGTTGCGGACTAATTCTCTGCCCTGCCATGTCCGCATTCACTATCAGACTTATATCGTCCTGCGGTAGAGAAAGGGCTTGTACAGGAATATTATGATTCAGACAAACATCCACCAACTTTCTATACTGATCCAATTCACTCTCGAGGTCTGTTCTCGCATTCATCGCCAGCTCTTTGAATTGCAGCGTTTCGTTTTCGAGGTTCCGGACGTAATTATCCTTTCTCTCCCGATGAGTCCTACAACAATTAGAACATATCACCAAGTATACAAGTAGAAAAGAAAAGAGTGATCATACCGCTGCGCTTGACGATTCAATTCCTGTCGTCGACTCAAAGCAGGTTTCGTGCCCGCTTTCGGTCCCCGGCGTTTCTGCGGCTTTCCATCTTTTTATTTCATTTTAGTCACGGTATACTTCTGCAATGTTGGCTGGTGAGGGTGTACTTTTCCCTACCCGCGCGCCGTAGTGTTCTGCTGCGGCTTTACGGCTCGCTTCCAACGCTTCGAGACATCCTCGTTCTGGATCGTAGAATTGTGCGGCTAGAATTGTAAGAAAAAGATGTTAGACTCGATCGCGAACGGAGAGGTAAGTGACGGACGGACCGAAATCTGCATGGCCGTCGCCGGGGTTATAGGATTCTTCGGAAAGATCGTAAATGTCCATTTAATAATTGGACGAAAGAATAATTGGGAGAAGGATTGATAAATAAAATATAGAATAGCGAAACAAGACGTTTGATAGTGAAACAACATGTCAGCAAAAAGCTTATATTGTATAAACTCCAGCTTAACAATGGTCTTCACCTGGACGAATACACAGGCAAAACGTTTGTTCATTAATAATACATTAATACATTAAGTTTATATTTATAGAAATTGATATCTATTCAAACTCATCAATCATCAGTCGTGGTTATTATACATGATATGGCGTATGTTCATCAACAAGTACTTCTGTTATGTGTATGAAATGACGACATTTGACCTGTAGAGAGACATGACTTCATCAACTTTTAGAATCATCTCGTGTCTTCTATAACGGTTGATGTATAGACTGCCCTACGGTCTTTTCTTTTCTCTTTTTTCTTTTTTTCATTTCCAGTTCCATGTCATATCTCATTTCTAGTTCTCCCAAGGCTTTTTCCAACTTCCTCTAAACACATGTCTCATCAATTGCTGCGGATGATTATCTGGGGGTGCGTCTGGAATATCGCTACGCATTGAAGATGGCGGCAATATCAAAACATCCCCAATCAACTTTGGACCTGTCAAATTCATAAATTCCGACCAGGCAATGTCTCTTTTATGTATTTTTGCCAATGCATCCATTACAGAAGTCGTCCAAATCTAAAATAATCATCAGTAGGTGATTGAAAGATAAGACTACTACTCAATAACGTACCCTGGGACCCGTCCACTCCAGAACATTAATCAGTTCTTTCGCAACAACTTGGCCATTTTCATCCTGTACGCTGGTGAGTTTCTTTATTACAGTTTCGACCACATGTGCCATGAGTGGATGCTGCGGTGCAGCTGCAATAGTCCATTGCGCAAATTGAACCGGAAAGGGGAATTCATCCACATCCGGATGGCCATCAACCTCAATTCCAATAATCATTTTGACTTTGTTTGCATCGGCGCCCAACTCTCGCGACCACAAGTCGATTGATCGACAGCATAACGTATCCATATCCGTATATAATCCACCTTCAGATAATATCAACAGGTAACGCAATAGATCGATTTGCAGAATAATGTCCTTTATCGATTCGTATATTTTTACTATGTCTGGTCGATGACTATACCGTGATCGGATGAAATCAAGGGCCGCTGTATCGTTAAGCCGTTCGTATCTATAATTTGGATTGCGATCGCGCCATGTCCGACTTAGGCCTTGCAGGTCCTCGTCATTCTCTGAAAGGAGGGGAGCATCCGGACGCTTATTATTGAACTCGTCATGGTCAGTCGGGATTTCTGAAGTCTGCCAAATCACACGTGGTATATCTAATGTTATCTCATGTCGAATTGGTTGTACAGAGCGCTGAATATATCGGAACTCGTAGTATCTTATCGATACCAACAAGCAAAAGATGAGAAGCACAAGAATGTAGAGGCGAAGCTTGTTCAGGGCACCTGCATTTAACATCTCCGCTCAAGGCTACAGCTCCCTCAAATGAAGTCAAGATGGGAAATGAATGTGGAAAGCCAAAGACTTACGAATGAACATTCAAGTCCCGCGTCCGACAAGGCTTGCGAGCCCTCGGCAGCGGGAAAGTGTTGGTTTCTGGACGCAAATCCGAGGCTACCAAAGTATCCCTGTCATCCAACAATCTCGAACAATGGATGACGACGCACGCCAAACTATGGATTTGTGGGGTAGAGTTTGGTGAGTTCTATTTATAAATCAAGATTATGTGCTTATCTTTTTGGAGATAAGATAAGATAATAACATTGAGATGATAATAACAAAATCGAGAAGATTTGTTCCAAGCCGGTGAGTCGAAATAAAGGATTATTCTCAATAATGCCGTCAAAGAAGTAGACGGCAAAAATGCTTTTTCCATATGTGGTGCGATTGAGTCGGCGCCAGACTTTAATTGATACCCAAATCCACCGATTCCAAGCTTTTTCTCGACTGGATCGCTCCGGTACCGCAGGAATACCAGTAAGAGGAGGTTTATCGAAGAATTGGTTTCATTCTAGTACAGCAGAGGATGTATCCAAAATCAATACCCCCAGAGATGCTTTTATCGAGTCGAGAAATGTGTTTGCGCCATTGGACACTTTCGCAAGGCGACATATCGGACCATCCATTGAAGATACGCAAGATATGCTCAAAAGTCTAAAACCGCCAGTGAAGAGCCTCGATGATTTTGTCAAGCAAGTTGTGCCAGAGAGCATATTATCAAAAAAAGATCTCAAGATTGACCATGCTGGTCAGGGGAAAGTCGATGGTTTATCAGAGAGTCAATTATTGACGAGATTGAAAGAATTGGCTAGTCAAAATAAAGTGGTCAAGACCTATATTGGATGCGGCTATGCAAATACAATTGTGCCCGAGGTCATCAAGCGTAATATATTAGAGAATCCAGCATGGTATACAAGCTATACACCATACCAACCAGAAATAAGTCAGGGACGTCTCGAGTCATTACTCAATTTTCAGACAATGGTGTCGGATCTGACAGGTCTAGCAATCTCTAACGCATCAGTGCTAGATGAGGCAACTGCAGCAGCCGAGGCCATGACAATGTCACTCAATACTTTACCAACATCCCGCCAAAAAAGAAAGAATAAAACATTTCTTGTGTCTCATCTATGTCATCCACAAAGTATTGCAGTCCTCGAGTCAAGAGCGCAGGGATTTGGTATTAAAATTGAAGTTGCAGATGTTTTGGAGCATTCGAACAAAAGGGTCAAAGAGCTTGGTGATGATCTGGTAGGAGTTCTTGTGCAATATCCGGATACTCAAGGTGCGGTTTTGGACTTCAAGTCACTTGCAGAGGATGTACATGGTCTAAAAAGTACTCTCTGTGTGGCTACTGATCTACTTGCCCTGACTATTCTAACCCCACCCGGTGAGTTTGGAGCAGATATTGCATTCGGCAATGCTCAACGATTCGGAGTTCCCTTTGGATTTGGTGGACCTCATGCAGCTTTCTTCGCATGTAGCGAGAAATACAAGCGGAAAATACCGGGACGTCTGATTGGTCTATCAAAGGACCGTCTGGGTGACAAAGCTGCAAGATTGGCCCTTCAAACAAGAGAACAACACATCAGACGTGAAAAGGCAACGAGTAATATATGTACAGCACAGGCATTACTTGCAAACATGTCAGCAATGTATGCTGTATATCATGGTCCCCAAGGATTGAAAAAGATTGCTTTGAGGACCATAATGTGTGCAAGAGTTATAGAGGAGATTGCTAGTCGTCTTGGTTATGAAACTAGTCGTGATATGTATATGGAAAGATCCTTTTTCGACACTATAATGATCAAGAAAGATGGAGGAATGTTGTTGAATAAGAACACGGACATTAATGTCAGGAAAATAGATCAGAATACCATCTCGTTGACTTTTGATGAAACAACGACTGAGGATGATCTTGATCACATTGTTGCTCTTCTAAAGTCAGATGCGCCAGCACACAAGTCATCATCAATATCCAAGATATCAATAACAGATACTATAAATAAGATAGGCGACACTGATGAAAAGCAATTGCAACATTTACCAAAGTCGCTGATTAGAAATTCCAAATACCTTCAACATCCAGTGTTTAATACTCATCATTCCGAAACAGAAATTCTACGATATATGCACCATTTACAGTCAAAGGATCTTTCACTCGTACACTCTATGATCCCCCTCGGATCCTGTACCATGAAATTAAACGCAACTACAGAAATGGTTCCTGTGACATGGCCTGAATTTGCAAATATCCATCCTTTTGCGCCGGAAGATCAAACAAAAGGGTATCGTACCATGATCAAAGAACTTGAAGATGATCTTGCAGTGATCACCGGATTTGCTGCTGTGTCTTTGCAGCCGAATTCCGGCGCACAGGGAGAATTTGCTGGACTGCGAGTCATTCGAAAGTTTCATGAAGATCAATCATTGAAGAAGAGAGATATCTGTTTGATACCCGTTTCTGCACATGGTACAAATCCTGCGAGTGCTGCAATGGCAGGAATGCGTGTTGTTCCTCTCAAATGTGATACCGAGACGGGCAACCTCGACATGAATGACCTTGAGGAGAAATGTAAACACCACAGCGAGGAATTGGCTGCTATCATGATCACTTATCCAAGTACGTTTGGAGTCTTTGAACCAGAAGTTAAAAAAGCATGTGATCTTGTTCATAAACATGGCGGTCAAGTCTATATGGATGGTGCTAATATGAATGCTCAGATTGGTCTTTGTTCTCCTGGAGAAATTGGTGCAGATGTTTGTCATTTGAACCTCCATAAAACATTCTGTATACCTCATGGAGGAGGAGGACCTGGTGTAGGTCCAATTGGTGTTGCTTCCCACCTCGCTCCATATTTACCAGGTCATCCCCTAGTATCTTCACTAGCTGGTCCGAAAGCAAGTGCACCCATCAGCGCAGCACCGTGGGGATCAGCTAGTATCCTTCCAATTTCTTGGTAATATATAAAAATGATGGGAGCAAAAGGTCTCACTCATGCTACTAAAATCACTCTCCTCAACGCAAACTACATACTCTCCCGCCTATCTCCACATTATCCTATTCTATATACTAATTCTTCCGGTCGTTGTGCACACGAATTCATACTTGACATTCGTCCTTTCAAATCAACAGCAGGAATAGAAGCTATAGATGTTGCCAAACGTCTTCAAGATTACGGATTTCACGCACCGACTATGAGTTGGCCTGTAGCTAACACTCTGATGATAGAACCGACAGAGAGTGAAGATAAAGCCGAACTAGACAGATTCTGCGATGCATTGATAAGCATCCGTGCTGAAATCAAAGATGTCGAACAAGATAAACAGCCCAGAGAAGGAAATGTGTTGAAAATGGCACCACATACTATGAAAGATTTGATTCTTGGTGATGACGGAAAAGGTGAATGGAAGAGGAGTTATACTAGACAAACAGCAGCTTATCCGTTGAAATGGCTAATGGAGAAGAAATTCTGGCCTAGCGTGACAAGACTTGACGATGGTATGTTTCGATTATTTAAAATCAACATGTCTGACGTTTACTGACTTTTGTTTGTTAGCATATGGAGATATGAATCTCTTTTGTACATGTGCACCAATGGAGACTATTCACGGCATGACTGGTGCTGCAGCACCTGCTCCTACTTAGGCGTTGTAGTAGATGTATGGAATGAAGAAAAGATTAATGTTCAACGAAATGATGATCACAACAATGAATAAAGACCTCAACGTCTAATAAAATATAATGATATAATGAGTTTACAAGACTTTTTCCATATGCACATCTTATATTGATAATATAAATTATGCATCATCTATTCTGTTTCAATCAGCTTACTTTCATTATTGTTAGGTTAAAAGCATGTCATACTTACAACTCATCTCTTACGTTTCCTTTCCCTTTTGTAGTAGAAACACCATTATTCATAAAATCATTCAACTCGAACCATTCCGCCGCAAACGCCGTCAACAACATTGCCCAATCCTCAACGGTGTTTAAATCCAAATGCTCTCCATCATCATCAATCGTATGCCAAACAGCAGGGAATCTATTCGGAATCACATGCAAAACCTCGACTCCTCGCTTCATAAAGGGAACGTGATCGTCAACAATAAGCCCACTCATCCAATCTTCTTGAGCGAATGTTTTGTCTTTATCCACCAACCACTGTTCCGTCCCTTTCTTCTCGTCGCTCTTAAACAGTCCCATTCCTCGTAATCGTTCTTCAAGTTCTGCCATTTTCACATACGCCCAGTGCGTGTCCCGGTAATAACTCGGTATTCGAGGGGCTTTGGCGCCGAGTAAATCGACGAGAAGGAAGAGTTGGATCGCTTGCAGTTCTGATCGAAACGTCGATGTTGAAGGGTAGATGGTCTGGTCCCATTCTTCAGCCAACGCTCTAGCGCCATACGTAGAGTCGGTGTCGGTCCATTGAACAAACGCCTCTTCGCCGTCGAGAAGAAGGATTTGTATCCCTTGATTGTAGAGTGGATTGTCGTCTTCGGCGAGATTATCGTCTGAGAGAGCGGAGGACATTGCGTTCCATCGAGCTGTCAGTGCAGAATCGATGCTGCGAGCTACGTGTAAGAGCATGGCGCATGGCGCGGCGGAATCGGTGGCTCCGATAAAGCCAGGTGGAGAGATTTTACTGTCGTAATGCGCGACTAGCGTCAGTCGAGATGATGAGCCGGGTTTCGCCCATGGTGGATCCCGACTTGCTATTAGATTGACAAACGGAACCCCTTTGTCTTGAGATAATGGTGTAGTGGAGGTGGAATTGTGTAGATTGACCGTCCATGAGGGAAGTGATTTTTGGAAAAAAGAGGTAAAATGTTTGAGAACTTTGAGTGAATTGGGGGTGCCTGGTACTCGGGGTATTAGAATTGGAGATAGTAGTGAGCCGGTGTTGATGTCAAAGTCATGTCCGGGAGATGGCAAGTGTTGAAGAGCGGAGTTCGACAGAGGAGAGTATGCTGTGGTAAGAAACGGAGAGAAGCTAGAGAATAGGGAAAGGATCAGCTGAAATCGCATGACATTGATCGTACAAGTAGTCCAAGTATCATTGAACTATTGATAAGTCGAGATGATAGCTTTGTTGAAGTGACATGGTTGTCTGTATATATCCCCCAATCTTTGACAGCTGTAACGTCAAGGTATATTTGAACTCTAATTATCGTAGAACATGGAGAAATGCTGGGTTGTGAAGCGGGTTGAGCAATATCATCCTAGTTACGACTCTGCACCCCGAAGCAATCGAGTATCTAAAGAGATGTTTACAAAGACGCGAGGAGTATCTTATAAGCGACACAAACCCGACGAAACATGAGCTTTACCCTCACTTATCAACACAATACCTCCAATGTCCCAAACAAGCCTGCGTTTCACTCATTCTACCACAATAAGTCTTCAATTGTTATCATGTGCGTTTCGTCATCTGTCTGAGATGCTATACATGTGATCTTCTGTCTGTCTGAAAGTGTAGACATATAGTTATCATTTGGAGTTTTGGTGAAATAAACTCGGGAAACAGCTGAATCAAGATTTGGTCAAAATGGATCAGGAAGTCGATCATTCGCTGACAAGGACTTCAACAAATGATTCTATGAACGATGGAGTATTGAGCAGAGAAGATGGTGGTATGGTCAATGCAGTTTCGAATCGAATGGTGACCAATTCTGGTGGAGTTTCAAATCAACAAACTAGTCTCGGAGAATTTACAAAGAGGAGGAATTGGACACAACGAGTGGTTGAAGAATTACGAGATCTTCTTCATATCTTGACGCCAGATGGGCGTATATCATACGTATCTCCATCATGTAAATCGATTACAGGCTACGAAGCGCATGAATTCGTTGGCAATTTCATTGGAGAATATGTCCATCCAGATGATAACACCATGTTTATGCGAGAATTCAACGAGGCCATTACATCAGCTCAACCATTACGTTTCTTTTACCGCTTCAAGAAAGAAGATGGCGCATATCTAATATTTGAATGTGTAGGTCATCCACATAGCTCTGCCGATCCGTCAATGAATGCACAGGAAATAGATAGCTCCAGCAGTCATTCTTCTGGAATTTGTCACGGTTTCTTTATGATGGCACGAGTATATCCAACAAAAAACACCGCGCTACTTGATTCCTTTCTGGAACATAAAATGGAGAATGAACACCTCATGCGTAAGATAAGAGATTTAAGAAGAGAGGAATTCGAAGACAACGAAGAACAAGAACGGCACTGGCAGGCTCAAAGTCACTCAAACAATCACATTACAGTCTCTGAGACGGTTCCGCAAGGTCCATCAATGACCGATACTGTGACTGATCATCAAGGCATGCCACCGCCTCCTAAACCTTCCATAACTGATGCAACTGCCTTGACTCGTCAAAACTTGGACAGCGCACTTTCAGCCCTTCGACCAGATAGTATTGCCGACAAAATGTCCCGTTACGAAGGCTCTTCACATATAGAAACTATCGAACGACTCACAGGATTGCGATATCGCGATGGTGAAAGAAGTCAGGGTATATCTACGGGAGATATGTCACCTGCGTTGATAGTACAAACTCCACAAGCGCAAGGCGATGCAGGTATTGCTTTACCAAGTTCTTCATCTGATGCTGACGGTAGAGATCGAGCTTCAAAGAAGAAGATCAAACTAGCCGATGAATATGTATGTGCTGATTGTGGAACTTTGGATAGTCCAGAATGGAGAAAAGGTCCTAGAGGGCCCAAAACTTTATGTAATGCTTGTGGTTTGAGATGGGCAAAGAAAGAGAAAAAGAGAGACAGGCCAGTGCATAGTGATCAAGGTGTTACATCTACATCCATGTCAACCATGAGCCCGCACAATGGTGATATCTATGGGCAATGACTGAAGAATGGTCACGTGATCACATCGAGATGATGAATAGAAAAAAAATGCTAACGACCTGAGTTTATTGATAGTAGTCGTGCGTTGATGACTGTAGAATATGAACAGTGAACCATGCTTATATTACCCGGATTAGCGCTGTAGATATTTTGAATATAATGATACGTAGGAAATTCGCAGCAGCTGGTGGAAATCGGCATCCCAATGCTGCTGATTGGTACGATGATATTCTAGCGTTTGGTAGTGGTAAAAATATTGCTATATGGAATCCAATTAGCCCTTCCAACCAAGGCATAGAACACCTTCTTCGAGGTCATGATGCTGAAGTCAACGCTTTACGTATTTGTCAATTCAACCATTCCGACAATCCATATGTTATTTCAGGATCAGCAGATGGTGTTATCCGACTCTGGGAAAGACGGTCATCAGATTGTTATGTCAGTAAGGAAGTAGGAAAACATGACGCTTCAATAAACACAGTTGCCGTTCTACCAGAAGCTAATCTTGTAGTGACTGGATCTGCCGACGGGATTGTCAAGACTTGGCATGTATCTCCAACAGATAATCACAGTGATTCTTCGATTTCACTAGCCTTTACAATTCACCAAACTATTGTCCTCAAACCCCGACTCATTCCTTTAGTCAGTGCAGTCACGAGATCAGGAAACAGTAACGTGTTGGCAATAGGTGGAACTTCTACTTTAATCCACGTATATCACCAATCAGGGAATTCTGAATTCGAATTAGCAGCAAAGATATCTGGTCATGAAGGCTGGATCCGTTCATTGGATTTTACCCACGAAGATAGATCAGACAGTGATAGTGACATTATACTCGCATCTGCTAGTCAAGATAAATATATCCGTCTTTGGCGACTCCGCGCAGGTAATGCGCCAAAGTCAAAGCCATCTGCATCTTCTAACGTTGAGTCAAATTCATTAAACAATGCCTTTACTACCACGACATACACTTTTGGCGCGGAAGGATCTTTACAGTCAATAGCCTTTGAAGCTCTTCTCGTTGGTCATGAAGATTGGATATTCACTGCAAGATGGAATTCCCCAAACAACAACCAACCTCTTCGATTGATGAGTGTATCTGCAGATAACTCAATCTCCATATGGTCTAGTGAATTCGAGTCCGGTATTTGGACTTGTCAAACTCGGCTCGGGGAAATTAGCGCACAAAAAGGCTCAACTACAGCTACAGGAAGTACTGGTGGCTTTTGGATTGGGTTGTGGGCGCCATCTTCTACATCAAAACCAGTCATTGCATGTCTTGGTAGGACTGGGAGTTGGCGGACGTGGAGTTATGATGCTGAGCAAGATGAATGGGTCCAGACCTCTCTCGCTGGAGTTAGTGGTCATGTAAAAGAAGTCAAGAGTCTAGCGTGGTCGCCCGATGCTTCGTATTTATTGACTACCGGATCAGATCAGACGACTAGATTATTTGCTCCATGGAAACACGACGATGGACATGAGAGTTGGCATGAGATGGCCAGACCTCAAATCCATGGTTATGACTTGAATTGTATCGATACCATTACTTCTTCCCGATTTGTCTCTGGTGCAGATGAAAAGTTATTACGTGTATTTGACAAACCAAGAAGTACTGCAACTACACTAGCGAGATTATCTGGAAAGGATGATAGCTCTGTGGACATGTCGCTACCCGAAACTGCGATCATGCCCGTACTAGGTCTTTCCAACAAGACTACTGCATCTGGTGATGTCGATGATGCTATCGAAGGTCTAACACAATTGAATATCGACAATCATATACATCCTCCGCTAGAAGATACTCTATCGCGTCATACGTTATGGCCTGAACACGAGAAATTGTACGGTCACGGATATGAGATTTCATGTCTAGCCACATCTCCTGATTCCAAATTAATAGCCACAGCATGTCGAGCAAGTAGTTACGATCACGCTGTAATAAGGCTATACGAGACCGACAGTTGGAGAGAAATCAAGCCTTCGTTGTCAAATCATACATTAACAATCACTGCTTTGGCCTGGGCACCTCCACATCCCAACTCATCAGTAGTCGATGATAAGCTTTTATTATCTGTAGGAAGAGATCGAATGTGGACAATCTTCATACAGGACAAATCGACAAGTTCATGGTCTATATTGACGAGTGATCCAAAGGGTCATTCCAGAATGATTCTAGATTGTTCTTGGGCGCCATATCTTCATAATCATAATCAAGACAGTAATAACAATATAACACGATTATTTGCAACAGCGGGAAGAGATAAATTAGTTAAACTATGGACGATAACTTTTGACAAGCATCTTCATCGACGAGAAAGCGTGGATGCGAAAGGCGTAGATTGTAATTCTGTAATGACCGTTCCGTTTTCAAAACCAGTCACTTCTGTAGAATTCTGCTCGAGTTATGAAGGGGAGTCTAATATCGTGCTGTTAGCATGTGGAACTGAAGATGGTGAAGTCAAGATCGTCTTTATCGACACGCGGACATGGACGCTTGTTTCGGAAGAGTCGTTGGTTGATAATGATCGTCCTGCAGGGGCCATATCATCGATGAAATGGCGCCCTAAATCTTTGGATCATACAACGACTTCTACTATACAAACCTTGGCGATCGGGAGTGAAGACCATTCTGTTCGTTTATTTGATATCGACTCTACTTTACGCACACCCATATAGATTTATATCTCTGTATATACAGTTTTTCACGAATGTACATACAACTCTACGCGTAGATATTTTTAATTCAAGAATGTTCTACATGCTGTACAGTCCTCATCCCACTTTCCAACTCGTTGATCCGCATCTCAATCGCCGGCGTGGCTCTAATCTTCACCTCCAATTCTTCCTTTTCATCTTCGAGTTTCAATCTCTGCTCGGCATCTAGTTTTGTAAAAACATACTTTCCGCCTTGTCCTGCGAATTGTAATATCCAACCATGATACCGCCACAAACTCCGCCTATGACTGACTGTCATCAAAGTAATTCCCAACCGTTTCGCCTCGTCATACATGACTTTTTCGATATCAGGAGTTAAACTAGACGTACATTCGTCCAAGATAGCGTATTTAGGCTTATGGTAGAATAATCTCGCTGCTGCTATCCGTTGTTGATTCCCCATGCTCAACACTTCTGTCCATTCTGCTTCTACATCTAAC
>Ga0160429_1001395_pt1 | contig 13509 bp, 14 predicted proteins | sample SolpanmetagenomR_FD_108199 | JGI IMG/M metagenome (GOLD analysis project Ga0160429, IMG submission 108199) | Solar panel surface microbial communities from Lawrence Berkeley National Laboratory, California, USA - R | ecosystem: Engineered > Built environment > Solar panel > Unclassified ...
TTACACGCCGAGTATAACGGGATGAATCCGTTTGAGGTGCAGGTAGCCCAAGCCTTGGACGAGTTGGGCCAGCCGTGGTGCCGCAATCCTTCAAACAAGGGCTACGGTATTCCCATCGCTGAAATCGGGGCTGGAACAGCGGACTTCTTCCCTGACTTTTTAATGTGGGGCAAAAAATGTCTGTGGGCCATCGACCCCAAAGGCGCACACCTGCTGACCGATGCCATATATAAAAAGTTACTGGATGTGTCAGATGTGGAAGGCTTGCCTACAAAAATTCGCACGGCTTTAATTACCGAAGGCCACTACAAACTGGGCGTGGGCGACCGGCCACAAAAGCAAGGGAAAGACGGATGCACCTTGATATGGAAAGAAGGTGGTCGGGTACGCGACAAGCATTTTCCATCGCCGCAGGCATTGGTGAAGTCGTTGGTTTAAAGCAATGGAAACCCCAGCCGCATGCGCGGCCTTTTCCTTACCCAAAACTCAAACGCCCTTCCAGCCATGTGGCTGGAAGGGCGTTTTTATACGATTGTCTATCCGGTTTGCCCCTTTTTAAGAGGGAGTTAGCTAGCACAAAAGAGCCTTCGTATTACCTAGGGGGTGCCGTGCTGTATGGTATAGGCGTAGCGGAAAGTTTCGACCAGAGGCCGGGAGTAGGCAAACACTTAAGTCATGCCTTCTCCACCCTTAAAAGCCATTTTTGGGCACCTACTACGCTCAGGACAGGTCCGCGAAGAACTCCGCTAAGCTCACCTGGTGAATATCCAGTAGCCGCAAGAGACTCTTCAGCGTCAGGTTGCTACCCTGCTCGTGCCGGCCGTAGCCGACGCGGGGCAGTTCATGGTCAAAAGCAAACGCCTCATAGGAAGAGTAGCCTTTAGCTACCCGTAGCTGCTTCAGTTTCTGTGCAATCTGTTTTAAGCGGGGGTCAGGCCGCGTAACTTCTTCCGTCATGGTAGCCGCAAGGTGCGGGCCAAGACTATTAAATGTAACCTACCAAAAGAAACAGCTTATTTTAAACATACTATAGTATGTTTACGCACCCGTTCTTTAACCGGGCGCTGGCTATGACGATTTGTGAGTGCTGCGGCCGGGTACACCAGGCCACCGAGATTGACCGCCGCTTTTGCTCGCTGGTGTGCCGCACCCAGTACGATGAACGGCCCATGTTCTACCAACCTGCGGCACTACTGGAAGCGCAACGCCAACAAGGACAGCTGCTAAGGTCTTATATAAGTACCATCCTTAAAGCGGCCGGGCAATTTCTGCACCAGGCCGAGACGCTCACGCCCGAGCAGCAATTAGCGAATCAACATGCTTGGCTGACTACTATCGCGGCCCAGGAAAAGCAGATACTATCGCTCAGCGACGTTTTTGCAGTAGACGTGCCCTACACGCCTCCACCCGCGGCTGACTAGCCGTACTATGTGTTTGACTTTCGCCCTACGCGGTCTGCCGCTGCTTCGCCTCCGCCCACGAAATAGGGGCCGCTGGGGCTACCGCCTGCCCCGCCACCGAAAGCAAAACCAACTGCCGGTCCTCGGTCTGCTCGTAGAGCTGGCCACTGCCGGGATACTCGACCACATGCCGGTCTTGTTCGTCCCGGTAGGTAATGTAGGAGTTGTGCGCCGCCGCCTCCCGCCGTATCTGCGTCTGGATTTGCTGCTGAAACTCGGGGTCAGCCAGCAAAGCACTAACATTCAGTTTACTCATAGCTAGCAAGTTGACTACTTATGTTGACGGTGAGGAAGGGCTATTTTGCAATTGCAAACATTAAACACACGTAGAGGAAGCCGTTCCAGCCGTTAGTAGTAAGGCGTTTAGCTGCTCATTCAGGACGAACAAGCGGGACGGGCGCAGCGGCTGTTCTCCTCGAAGCCCAAGGCGCTTAGGTTGATTGCGCCGCGCCGGCTGCGAGGGCCGGCCCGTCGGCGGCCCTTGCTTGCGGCGCTGGCTTTCGGCTAGGGCGGCGTGGGCTAGCCGGACGTGCGCGGCATGCTGAGCCTCTAATGTGGGATTAAATCGACGCTCTCGCTGGCGTTCACGCAGCATCAGGGCGTGGACGTTGGTTTGGTCCTCAACCCATACCTGTTCCTCAGCCCAATGAGGAGCCCCGTTTTCGTAGAAAGCCCGCTGAACGGCCAGTAGCGCCACCGTGCGCTGCCAGCTCCGGGGCCACTGGTCTAGTAACTCATCTAGCTCATTACTCGCCGCCAAGTGGGTGGGATACTCCCACAAATTATACAGTGTGTAAGCCGGTCGGGTGGGGTCACCTCGGAAGGTTTTGACGGGGTAGTGATGCGGGAGAAACCGCTTGCGAAACTGCTTTTTCTGGCTTCCTGTCATGCTACAAGATACATCAAAAACTGCGTTTTTATCCCTTTTGAGGGCAGGAAATGAAGGTAGCGACGAAGCGAAGGCTTACCCAAAAATCAATCCCCAGCTGGGCGCGTCGCCTATCAGCGCCCACTATACCCTAAACCCTGGCTTTTGCCGGGAGTACGGGCCTGCTCCTGCTGGGCGTCCTGCTGGCCGGGTGCCTGGCGCTGCGCCCGGTCGGCCTCCGGCTCTTGCACCTGGTACCCTGGCTGTTTCGCGGCCCAATCCAGTACCAAACTAATCTCCTTCACCTCACGGCGCGGCTGCTCCATGCTGTACTGCACGGCTAACTCAATTACCTTATTACCTTGTTTATCAGTAGTATTACTTGATATAATGGTGGCACCTTTACTAGCTAAGCTGCGCTGCAAAGCGTAGGCGCGGCCGATAGCCTGAAGGTCGCCCATCGGCTCCTGCACGCGCACCACCAGTTGCCGTTCGACCTCGCGCTTGACTGAGTATTCTGCTAGGCTTACGCCCGCCTTCTCCGGCTGATAATAGGTGCGGGCGTCAAAACCGATGGGCGGGGCTGGCCGGTCCGCCGCTTTGGCAGCGCGGGCGAAAGCCAGTAACTCCGGCTCTAACAGGCCAGGCAACGGCCGGTCTTTCTCGGTCAGAAACTTCAATTTCTCCTCTGCCGCCCGCGAAGCCGCGTTTTTCCCCCAAAAGCCGCCTTTCGCCTGCTCCTGCAACGCGGCTTGCTGGCCGTAGGTATCGGCCCACTGTTTCGCGTGCGTGGCCCGCGCTGCCACCTGCCGGTCTAACTCGGCCCGCAGCGCCGCCGTTCTAGAGTCGCCCTTCATCAACTTCACCACATCCTGTATCCCTTCCTCGTTCGGCTTGGCCTTTAGGTACTGGCTGTACGAGTCAATAATCTTATTATAAGCCTGAACAGGAGCGTTTTGCTGGGCTAACTCGGCCGTATATTGCTGGTACGCTGGCTGCCACTTGCGCTCGATGGCCGGTAGCGCGGGTACTTTGGCCGCCTCGGCGGCCTGGCGCTCGACTGCCTGGCGTTGGGCCAGCTGCGCCGCCTGGCGGTCGGCCTCCTGGCGCTGGGACACTTGGGCGGCCTGCCGCGCTGCTTCCTGCTGCTGGGCTACCTGCGCGGCCTGACGCTCGGCGGCTTGCCGGTGGGCCAGCTGCACGGCCACTTGCCGCAGCTGCTGCGCGGCGGCCTCCTGAGCCACGGCCTGGCGGGCCTGCTCAGCCTGCTGGCGCACCTGGTTAGCGGCCAACTGCTGGTCGAGGCCGGCTAAACTGTACGCCCGCGCCACGGCCGAACCCTTAAAAGAGTGCCCGTCTTTCTCGAAACTAATGCCGGTAACGGTACCGGCTTTGTTGGTGAACTCCTGAACATTAATCTGCTCCGTCCGCAACGTGGCCAGCAGCGCCGGCCGGTCCGTGGCCGTGGCCAGCGCCTGGTGCAGCGCCTGCCGTATCTCATACTTCGCTAACTCGGCTTTATCGGTCGGCGCGTGTTGCTGCGCCACCCGCAGCCCCTGGGGCGGGGTCAGCCCGTACTCCTGAATCAGCTCCCGTAGGGCTAGCTTGGAGCGGTAGAAGTTTTGCCCATCCTTAATGGTCTGCCCGTCGTCGGCTACCCGGTTGGCAATGATGTGCAGGTGCTGGTTGTCGGGCTGGTCGTGGTGGCGGATGATGGCGTACTGGGTCTTGTCCAGCCCCATCTTCTGCACGTAGCCTTCCGCGATGGCCAGCATCTTGGCGCTGTCGAGTCGGGCCGCGTCGTCGGGGTTAAAGCTTAGCGAGGTGTGCCACACGGCTTGCCCCAAGTTGGGGTTCAGCTGCCGGCCCCGGTTGAAGTCCGCGCTCATGTGGGCCGCGCTGTCGGCGCGCACCCCCACGGCGGTCAGCACCTCGGCCTGCTTGTCGCTGGGCTGCTCCTTGCGCCCCTCGAACTGGTAGCGCACCACCCCGCCGAAACTGCGCCCAATAGTGGTTCGGCTAATCATACCACGTCAGCAAAATAGTCTAGCAACCGGTCCAGCGTCGCGGCCTGCGCCTCTACTTCCTGAGCTACCGCCGCGAACCCGCTTTGGTGCGCCCGCTTGCTCAATTGGTTGAGGTTATTGGCCATCCCCGCTAGCTTCCGCAAGTGCCCGTCCTGCTCCACCGAGAGCTGTAAAACTGGCCGCTTGCGGGCCTTCACGCCCGCCTCTACCAAGGGTCGCACGAACTGCGAAAGCGGCTGTCGCACCGCCGCCGCACCTGCTTCTAACTCTTCATACCGAGCTAGTGAAACGTGCGTCGTCACACTCTTAAGCTTCTCGCCTATCTCCTTTTTAGGTCGTCCGCCTAGCCTCTTTGGCTTTGGTTCCTCTGCTGAATTAGGGACTATCTGACTCATACAAGGGGCTATTTAGGGCTAGGTCTTTTGGCGACGATAGGAGCCAAAAGCAAGACGTTTTGCGCTAGCAAAACCTGTCTTGCTCCTTACTACAATAGCATACGATAAAGGGGGCGTTAGGGATGCGGTCAGACTAGTGCTAAATCTATCATTCCCCACTGCCCCTATCGACTAACTTACTCTAGCTAATTAGCTAAATAACTTTAAAGCTTTAGCTGTTTAGCTTTTTATCTGCGAAGCTTGACAATTGTTTAATTACAGCTTTTTAGCTTAGTAAGTGAATAAGTATAAAGCTACAAAAGGGAAAAATATTAGAACTAAACTCGTTATATTGTACTCTCGTTCAAAGCTAAAAATGGTCTCCCCTTTATCACCCTTTACCTTACTCTCATGGCTGACAAAACGCCCAATCCAGAAATAGTTGATTTCCTCGAAAACATTAACCAAGAGCCAATGAATACTTTCCCACCAGCTGACTTGGCCCCTGTAGCTCTTGGCCAGCAAATACCCGTGTCGGCCCCTCCGGTAGCGCCTGTGGCCCCCGAATCCCCCGAACCAACGCCCAGCACTTTAGTGGCTCCCACGTCGCCTCAGCTGCGCCCATTAGCCTATTTCACCACACCCGCCCAGCAGGTCACCAAAAAGCAAAGCGTGTATCTGCCAGTCGAACTGCATCGTGCCCTGGCCACCGTCGTCAACTTGCCCGGCGTCGAGGTGAGCCTGACGGACCTACTGGCCAACATCGTGCAGGCTTGGCGCGACGACCACCGGGCCGAAGTGCGCAAACGCTACCGCGAGGGGGAGAAAGGTATTTAGCCGGATTAGCGAGCACAAAGCCGCACAAATAAGCTCAACAATTGCATTTTATACTGTTGATTGCCAATAATATACATTTTATGAAATGCGCGCAAGTTACTGGCTTCTAGACCTTTGTTGTTTTTGTTTGGGCTGCGCCGGGAATGCCGTTTCGAGTTATCCACACTCTGAAAGCCTTTTTTTTCTCGCGCGAATCACAACTTGTGTTATTTAGGTTATTTGTTCTATTTGTAGGGCTCGTAACTAATTGATTTTCAATATTTCACAAGTGAAAAAGGAAACCTTTGATTCGCGAAAGGAAACCTTTGATTCGCGAAAGGAAACCTTTGATTCGTCAAAGGGAAACCTTTGATTCGTCAAAGGGAAACCTTTGATTCGTCAAAAGACATTGCAAAAGGAAACAGTTACTAATAACAGTTACCTTTGGCTTGTAATCAGGTAAGCAGCAGCTTTTGACACCATGAAACAGGCCCTAGAAGTTCGTCATCACAATGCCATTACCACGGCCCGCTACGAGTATAGCGAGCTGCAAATGGACTTGTTTTTTTACCTACTCTCGCAGCTACGGAAGGATGATACAACCGGGCTGTATGAGATTGTAGTAAAGGACCTTAGCGAAATTACTGGCAAGAAATACGCCTACAACTACCTACGCAAAGCAACGGAAGGAATGGGCTCCCGAATGTTTGAGGTCATGACGGAAAAGAGTTACAAGCAACTCTGGATGTTTCAGCACATCGAATACATGACTGGGGAAGGTCGAATTGAGTTGAAGCTGTCCGAATCTATCCGGCCTTACCTATTCGACCTCAAAAACAACTTCACTAGCTTCGAGCTGCTCTCGGCGCTACGCCTCACCAGCAAGCACGCCAAACGCATCTACACGTTTTGCAGCCAGTGGAAAGACGTGGGCGAAACCAAGAAATTCGACCTGCTAGAATTTAAGAAAATGTTGGGCCTAGTCGATGCGAAGGGCAATGAAGAATACACCAAGGTCACTATGCTCAAAACCAAAGTGCTGGATATTGCAGTCAGACAAATCAACGAGCACACGGACCTAAGCATTAGCTACACACTGGAAAAGAAGGGGCGCGCCTTCAAAAATGTGGTTTTCACTGTCAAGCCGCAAGTTGTGGACGTAGTTGCCACGTTGCCCGACCTGGGGGCTACTGCCAACCCACTGCCAGGAGTGGCCGCGCACCAAGTAGAGAACGCTGGCCGACTACTCGCGCAGCTCAGCATCACCACGCCCGACTTGGTGGCACAAATCTTAGCCAGTCCGGCACACGTCGCCGCCTGCAACAAGTTCGCCCACGACCTGAAAACCGGCAAATATGCCAAATCGCATTCCCTCTCGGGCCTGCTACTTACTGTCTTAGGAATCAAAAAAGCCAGTAATGGGCCGCTGTTTGACAAGCCCGCCAAGGTTCGTTAGTCGAATGCAGAATACTTACTTAAAAAAATAAAGCCTAGAGCATCAACGCTTTAGGCTTTATCCTTGAAATAATTTTTGAAACGTGCAACGTTTCACGTTACATTTGTGTAAGGTGATAACGTAGTGCAAAGTGTTTCCTAACCAAAAATTGACCGTAATGAAAAGATAAAAAGCAAGAGACCAGAAGATTATGATTATTAAATTCAAACACAAAGGGTTAAAAGAACTATCAGAAACAGACAAGACATCTAAATTGCCTGCCGACCAGTTAGCAAAAATTAGATTAATGCTTACCCGCTTACAGGCGGCCACCCACCCGGAAATTATGCGAGTGCCGGGTTACAGATTTCACGAACTAACTGGTGATAGAGAGGGCACCTATTCTATCACAGTAACCGGAAACTATAGAATTACTTTTTCCTTTGTAGGACAGAACGCTACCAACGTCTTCTACGAGGACTATCATTGAAAAATTTAAAAGGAGTAAAAAATGATGATGCTAAACCCTGCCCATCCTGGCGAACTTATCCGTGAAACCATAGACGGTTTGCAAGAGGAGACGGGGCAGAAATACACCGTTGAAGATATTGCGTCTGCACTAGGAACCACGCGCAAAACTTTATCGGCTATTATCAATAAGCAGCAAAGCGTTACGCCGAAAATGGCACTAAAGCTTTCCACTGCATTTCAGAACACGACTGCCGAGTTTTGGCTGGTTGTGCAAGATTATTACGACTTGGCTCAAGCACGACAAACATTCATCCCTGAACAAGTCCGTGTTATGTGGCATGCCTAATAATCAGAAAATAGTAAAAAGGCCTAGCACGTGTAAACGTGCTAGGCCTTTTTTTTACACCCTTACAAGCAAGCTGTTTACCTCATTTTCCAAACACCCGTTGCCAGAATCCCTTGCGGGCAGGCTCGTTCATGCGGGCGGCAATCCCTTCGACTAGCTGGGTCAGTTGTTCCACCTGCACCTGCAAGTCGCGGGGGCTGGCCACGGCCTGGCCGGTGGCCTCGGCTTGGCTGAGCTGGCCCTGGGCAAAGCCGCGCACCTCGTCGTTTAGGTATTGCCCCAACGTTTTGCCGGCGCGCTCGGCGGCCTTCTCAATCATGGCCCGCGTTTCACGCTCTACCCCGCGCACTGACCAGGTAACGGCCGTGCTGCTAGCTGGCTTCGGGGGCCGGCCGCTCTTTTTCCCTGTCTTACTTTCTGTAAGACGCTCCCCTTCAGCATTTTCATCCCCTGTCTTACTAGTATTAGTTTCAGTAAGACCGGATTCGGCCGTTATGACCTCGTTTTCTGGCGTCGTGGGCACTTCCTCGGTGCCTGTCTTACTTGCTGGGGTTTCCGTCGTACTGGGTTCGGGCTGCATAGCGGGGCGTCTTACATAATGTAAGACGCATAGTTAAGCAGGATTTTGGTGTTTTACACCCTGTCTTACCGCTGCTCGCGACCAGCGCTGTGCTCTCCGATTAACCGCAGCACCCGGCGCTGGTCGTCGGGCTGGTCGATGAGCTGCGCAGTTTGGGTCGCACCCATCACGTCGCCTAAACGTAGCTGGGCTTCCACCACGTCCCTCAAATAGTAGGACCGGAAGTAGCCGTTTTTCATGTCCCCCTCACTGAACCCTTCGGCCCGCACCCGCGCCTGCTCTAACGTGCGGCGGGCGGCTTCGGGGTCCCCGGCCTGCTGCTGGGCCTCCGCAATCTGTTTCATCAGGCCCACGTACCCGAACCCAGTCACGGTGGCCGCTAACCACTGCGGCCCGGCCACGTCGCCCCGTTGCAAGAGTACCTGGCTTACGGTGGCCAGCACCTCGCCTTTGGCGTCGGCGTAGCGTAGCCCCTGCGCCGTGGCCACGGCCCCTAGCAGGTCGTCGGCTTGCACCTGGGCCTGGGCTACTTCTTTCACGGCCTCGTCCCGGTACGGGCTGCCGACCAGCTGCACCAGACGCAGCGCCTCGGGCAGGTTGCCGGCGCGTAGCTGCGCTTGCACCTGTTCGTAGCTAGTAAGCGCCGCCTGCCGGTTGGCTTCCTCGGCGCGCTGCTCGGCTTTAGTCGGTTTTGGAAAGGTCAGCATAGGCTATTTCTTGGGCTAGGGTAAACAGGATTTTAGGGGCAGTGGGGAAGTACAATCTTTTCCCTCTTGTTCTTGGTTTCGTCACTTAACATAATAACGGTTATAAACCCACTCTTGAAATAAGTACGGGTTTGGGCTTCCGTTCGGGGCGCGGCCAGCATGGTACTTTTCCATTTCGGGACCTCATTTCTGGGGCTGTTTTTCTGGCAGGGGGTAGATGCTCATCGCCTGCTTGATGGCCTGGCTTTGGGGTGCTCAGGGGTTCCTCAGCAACTCACATTTCTAACGTCTTTTGTCTTCGACACGAATTCTGCCTCAACTACCTCCTACGAATAAGGCCGCATCTTTGTAGCAACAAGCCGCGGCCAAGTAATAAGCGGGCAGTGGCAGTTGCACATCTATTTTATGAATAAGAATAGCCCGGCGGATATGCCGATTTTACAAACCTTGGACCGCGACGAGCTGATTCGGAAGGTGGAGGAGTTGCAGGAGGAGCTGCGGCTGCGGAGCGCCTTTGGGCACATCTCCGAAACCGGCTCCAACGACGCGGCCCTGATGTGGCGGGGCCGCAACCGCTTCCTAGCCGAAGACGTGAAGCCGGTGGCCATTAAAGAAGTGCCGGACAAAAGCTACCCAGTGGGCGTGGGCGGCGAGCACCGCCTCATCGACGGCGACAACCTGGCCGTGATGCGCTCCCTGCTGAGCGAGTTTCGCGGCGGCCCCAAAACCGGCTTCGACGTGGTGTACATGGACCCGCCCTACAACACGGGCAAGGACACGTTCATCTACAATGACAACTATCGCTTCTCGAAGGCGGAGGTGGAGAAGCTGAAAAACGCCATCGGCCGCATTGAGCGGGGCGTGTCGCTCGATGACCCTTCGCGCCATACCAAGTGGATAAACCATATGGCCCCCCGGCTATGGGCCGCCCGCAAGCTACTCAAGCACACGGGCGTGCTCATCATCAGTATCGATGAGCACGAGTTGCCCCGCCTGTGGATGCTGCTCGAAGAAATGTTTGGCGAAAAAAACCGCCTGGCCACCCTGATTTGGGAACGGTCGCGTAAGAACGACGCGAGCTACATTTCCGAAGGCCACGAATACATCCTGCTCTGGGCACGGGACAAGGTGGCGCTGGATGAGAAGATGAAACTCATGGCCAAATCCGAGCCGTGGGCCGACTACAAGGGCAAATGGCGCAAACGGAAGGATGGGGCTGATGAAATTCTGGCTGCCTACGCCGAAGTAAAAATGGAAGTGGGGGAGGACCTTGATAAAATTCAGGAGGCGATGGCTGCTTGGTTTAAAGAGCTTCCCAAAGACCATCCGGCAAAGTCAAACCGTTTCAAAAAAGTAGATGCAAACGGAATGTTCAATGATGACGGGGATTTAGGTTGGCCTGGAGGTGGCGGGCCTAAATATGACGTTATACATCCCGATACCAAAAAGCCTTGTAAAACACCAGCAGGAGGTTGGCGCTATCCAAATAAAGAAGACATGGACCGCCTGATTGCCGAGGGTAAAATTGCTTTCAAAGCAGACCATACGGGAATTCCGCGTCTGAAAAAGTACCTGCACGAAGCCGACGTAGAAGTTCAAACCAGCGTTATTCAGCGGGTAGGGCAGCGGGCTACGGAGGCCTTGGAGCACTTGGGTATGGGCGGACAATTTGAGAATCCCAAAGACCCCGAAATGCTGGCCGAGCTATTCAACCTGGTAACGTGGCGCGACCCCGCCGCGAAGATTTTCGACCCCTACGCGGGCAGCGGCACCACGGGCCACGCCGTGCTGCTGATGAATGCCATCGATGGCGGCAAGCGCCGAGTGGTGCTGGTGGAAAACGGCGACCCCACCAATAAGCGGGTGCCGCGCGACGAGTACACCGAGCGCCTGACGGGCGAGCGTCTGCGCCGGGTAATGGCCCGCACGGTGGCCAATGCCACCGACGAGACCGCCGCGCCGGTGGGCTTCACGTTCTACGAAGCCAAGAAAAGCATCAGCCGCAAGTCGATGATGGAGGCAACGCGGGAGAACATGGCCGACATCATCCTGCAAATCGTGGAGGAAGACTCCAACCGGCAGGATTGCCGCATGGACGGCGACCCCCGCTACGAGTACCTGATTGGCAAAACCCGCCTGGGCTTCGGCATCGCGCTGGTGTGGGAGCCCGCCAAGCCAAAGAAGGGGCAGCCCCCGAAGCACCAGCCGCTGACGCGGGAAATCCGCTCCAAAATCATCGAAGAAGCCCGGCGGGCCGGGGTGCTCAAGCCAGTGTACATCTATGCCGTGGGCAACCTCTCGCCCCGCGCCGACGACCTATACCGGTTTCAGCAAATCCCGGATTCGCTGCTGGCCCGACTCAATTTATTAGAAGAGGAAGAAGAAGACTAACCCGTGCAACTCACCCGCGACACCCTTAAACCCTTCCAGCTCCGGGCCGCCGACGCCCTGGCCCTGATGCTGGCTTCCTTCCCCAGCGCTGACTATCCGCAGCGCGTTGACCCTGACACGGCCGAGCCCTACCCATTCGTATGCCGGCTCAAGGCCATCACGGGCAGCGGCAAAACGCCCATGCTAGCCGCGCTGGCCGCCGCGCTCGGCGACGCCATTATTCTGTGGACGACTAACCGGGGCGCGGTCATCTCACAAACGGCCGCCAACCTCAACGCCGGGGGCAGCTACGCCCCCCTGCTGCCCGAAGATGCCCAAGTAAAAGTGCTGGGCGAGCTAACTGAGACCGATTGGGACAATGTGGTGGAAAGTACCTCGGGCCTGACCATTTTGCTGGGCACGGTGGCCCTGTTCAACCGGGCCGACGAAACCAAAGAGGCGCTGAACATTCATAAGGAACGGGGCGGCACCTCGTATTGGGAAATGCTGGCCGGCCTGGGGCCGCAGAAGCGGCATCGGCCTCTGTATGTGGTGTACGACGAAGCCCACGGCACCACCACCGCGCAGTTTGTGCGGCTGGCTGAATTGCGGCCTCGCGCTTTTGTGCTGGCCTCCTCGTCGCCACTACCCACCGATTTGGTAGACTGGATACCGGGCAAAACCCCCGCTGCCAAAGAAGCCGCCTTGCTAAAGCAAACTGTGCTGGTGCCCACGCCCGAGGTAGTAGAAGCGGGCCTGCTGAAAACCCGCCTCTACCTGGTAGACTGCAACACCACGCGGCGCGATGCCATCAAAGAGGCCAACGACCAATGGCTCCGCCTGCGGGCAAAGGTGGCGGAGCCCACCGGCCCCATCTGGTGCGGCGTGGTGAACAAAACCCTGAGTGGCCTCGAAGTGTGGGAAGTGCTGACGCAAGAGCTGGGCGTGAACCCCGACCGCATTGCAGTGCATTTGTCGGGCGTAGATAAAGCCTTGGCTGATGCCAACCCCAATGTGAACTGGGGCCCGATGCACGATACCCACAAGGCGAAGAAAACGCCAGAGATGCTGCGCACCGAAGGTTACACGCACCTGATTTGGAATCTCTCGCTGCGCGAAGGCTGGGACGAGCCGTGGGCCTATGTGGCTTATCTGGACGAAACCGGCAAATCAAGCAACGACATTCATCAGAAAATTGGCCGCTTCCTCCGGCAGCCCAACGCCGAACCATCCGCTGACGGTGACCTGAATTCGGCGTACTTCTATTTCAACGTGCCCGATGAAGCCTTTACCAAGCTGGTAAAAGACACGCAACACGAGCTAGAGAATGAGGGGTACGAAGTCATTTCCATCAGCGGTAGTAGTAACCGGCCGGGGGTATCGCGCCAGGTTCCAGTGAAAACACCGACCAAAATCGTGCTGCTAGCTGAATCATTCGGCGAGGAAGAGGACACGTTGGAAAACCTGGACAAAATCCTTCTGGATGAAGTGGTGGAGTATTCGGCCGAAGACCGCCGAGCCCCGGGTAAGGTAAAAACCAAGGTGATTGACATGCGCCGCAACCAGGAAGATGGAAGCCTGGAAAAGGAAGAAGCTCGCGACGACAACGCGGAAGTGCGCGTGTGGAAGTACTTGTTCGACCGCTTGGCCGCCATTGATTCGCGGGTAGTGGGGCGCAATGGCTCGTGCTTTTCTTCTGAAGTGAAGGAGCACAAACCGATGAAGCAGAAAATGCAGTACGGCTCGAAAGCAATGGCGCAGCTCAATTCCCGGATGCCAACCATTCAGCAGCGGTTGAACGCGGAGTTTCGGCTAGTGCGCGAGTATGACAAGGATTACCAGGTTGGCCCTTTCAACTTAGTCACTCCTGACCTAAAAATCGATGACGTAGGTAAGCGCGAGCGGTATAAAGTGCGCCCGTACGTGAACGCCTTACACGCCGAGTATAACGGGATGAATCCGTTTGAGGTGCAGGTAGCCCAAGCCTTGGACGAGTTGGGCCAGCCGTGGTGCCGCAATCCTTCAAACAAGGGCTACGGTATTCCCATCGCTGAA
>Ga0160429_1001397_pt1 | contig 13478 bp, 12 predicted proteins | sample SolpanmetagenomR_FD_108199 | JGI IMG/M metagenome (GOLD analysis project Ga0160429, IMG submission 108199) | Solar panel surface microbial communities from Lawrence Berkeley National Laboratory, California, USA - R | ecosystem: Engineered > Built environment > Solar panel > Unclassified ...
AGTTCGCGCTACACCCCGGAAGCCATTTCAACGAGACAACTGCGTAACAGCAGTTAGTAGAGCTGCTTCTCTTAAACGTCATGCCGATCTTATGGCTTCGCAAGTAGTTGCCTAAAAAAGCCCGCCACCTTGGCGGGCTTTTTTGCTTCTTTATTCGTCGTGGCCGGGCAGGGGGGTAGGGGCGGCCCCTGCCGCAGCTTTAGCTTCTTGGGCGGCTTGCAGCTGCGCAGCGGCCGAGGGCTGCTGGTTGAGGCCCGTGAGGTCGGGCTGGCCGGCATCGACCCAGGCCGTGTACCAGAAAGCCCCGATGAGCCGCGCCGCGTAGCGCAACTGGCGCTCGACCTGGCCATTGAGCCGCCGGTGATAAGCCAGGCTAAACTCACGCGAGTACACCCGAATGGTCTGGTTACCGCGCTGCTCGTAGCTGAATTTACGGTCTTCGGGCAGCTCCTCCGACACCAGCTTTTCCATCCTGAACACCGAATCGACGGCGGCGTGGGCGCGCGCCACGGCGGCCCAGGCCACCTCGGTGGGCTGCTCGAGGTAGGGTGCGGGGCCAGTAAGCAGGTCGTAGTCGGCGGCTTGCAGTTCGGGCAGCCGCGACTCCCAAAGCGCATGGATGCCGCGCTGGCCCGTGAGCTGGCCGTTGTAGTTGCGGGTGGTATGCAGCGGCACGCAGGCATCGGCCACGTAGTGCCCTAGGTCGGCGGCCAGGTATAAGATGCGGTCAGTATCCTGGTCGCGGAAGGCGGCCGTGAGCTGGTTTTTCATGAGCGCCACCTGCCAGGGCACGATGCCGTGGTGCAGCAGCGAATCTTCACCGCCGGCCAGGGCCACGGCATCGGCGTAGGCGCGGGGCAGGCCGTGGCGCGTGAGGGCGCTGTCGCCGTACACATCTACGTCCATAAAGTGGCGCGGCGCTTCGGTGGGCACCACCGTGCGGCGCGAGTCGGGCCGGGTGGCATTATGGGTGAGGTAGTCGATATTGGCCTTGAAAAACGAGAGCATCTCGGGCGGCAACGTGTACACGGCCAGCCGGTTGAGCAGCCGGTGGCCAAAGAAACCCCAGGCCTGGGCAGGCGCGGGCAGGGCTAGCGCCAGCAGCAGTGCATAGGTGAAAAGCCTTTTCATATATACTCAGCTATAATGTCCTAAAGCTACACTTGCCCGCGCGAATGCCCTACCCCCCGTTTCGACACGAAAGTGGCATAAAAAGAAAAACTGGCCTATCCCTGCGGATAAGCCAGTTTTTTTGGTGATGAGGTAGAAGCCCTACCCCCTACCGGCGCGAAGTAGCCGGAAACTTCATACGGTACTCGTGCTTCACGTCGCCCTTGCTGATGCGGGCGAGCTTGCCCTTAAGCAGCTGCTTCTTGAAGGCGGAAAGCTTGTCGGTGAATAAGATACCTTCGAGGTGATCGTACTCGTGCTGGATGATGCGGGCGGCCATGCCGCTGAAGGCTTCTTCGTGCACCTGGCGGTTTTCGTCTTCGTAGCGCAGCACGATGTTGGGGCAGCGCTGCACCAGCTCGCGCACGCCCGGAATGCTCAGGCAGCCTTCCTCAAAGCCCCAAGCCTCACCGGTTTCGCTCAGCATCTGGGGGTTAATGAAGGCGCGCTTGATGGGGGTTTCAGCGATTTCGTCGGCGGCGGCTACTTCCACGGGCTCGTCGTCCTCGTCGTCTTCGTCGGGAGTCAGCATGGGGCCCGAGTCCATCACAAACAGGCGCACGCCGCGGCCAATCTGGGGCGCGGCTAGGCCCACACCGTGGGCCGAATACATGGTTTCGTACATGTCCTCCACCAGCTTGGTCAGCTCGGTGGCGGGCAGGTCGGGGGGCAGGTCTTTGGCGAGGGTTTTCAGAACCGGGTCGCCGATGGCAACAATCGGGAGAATCATGAGTGCAAAGGGGAAGCTAAAAAAGACTGGAGAATAAGGGCCGCGCTCACCTTATCGACGGTGGCTTTGTCTTGGCGGGCTTTGCGGCCCAGGCCGCCGGCCAGCATAGCCTGCTTGGCCAGGCGCGAGGTAAAGCGCTCGTCGATTTCGTGGATGGGCACGGCCGGCAGCTCGCGGCGCAGGCGGCGCAGCAGGCCCACTACCGCGCTAGTCGAGTCGGTGGGCTCGTTGAGCAGCGTGCGTGGCATGCCCACCACCACGGCCGCCAGGGGCTCGCGCTGGTGGTAGTCGAGCACAAATTTCACCAAGTCCTGGCTGTGAATGGTATCGAGGGGTGAGGCAATGAGCTGCAGTGGGTCGGTGATGGCCAGGCCCACGCGCTTATTGCCGTAGTCGATGGCCAGGATGCGGCCGGAAGCGGTGGAGGACATGGGCAAGTAACTAAGCCCCAAAGATACGGCTTGCGCCAGGGCCCTACCCCCTGCCCTATCCCGACCAGGGGCAGTTTTGAATTTTAACAACAAAATGTAGGGGCTTAACTCGAAAATGGCGCCGCACCCGCCTCGGCCGCACCGGGCCAGTACGCAAAGCTTTAAATTTGCCTGATTACCTGCCAGTTCGGCCGGCTGATTTCTTTTTTACCGCTCGCTGCCTGCTCTATGTCCGTTCCGCTCCTGCCCGCTACCGAAGCTGCCGCGGAGCCCCCGCGGGCGGTGAGCGCCAGGGCCAGCAGTGGGTGGCGTAGGCGCTGGCACCTGGCCATAGTGCCGGCCCTAGCACTCGGCCTAGGCATTTTGCTGGGGGCCAATCCCTTTCGGCCCCAAACCGACAACCCCGAGGCCACGGCCCACGGCTACCTGCGCTACAAGGAAATCCTGAGCTACATCGACCACGACTACGTGGACTCTGTCGATGCCGATGGGCTCACCGACTATGCCGTGGCGCAGTTGCTGGGCCGGCTCGACCCGCACTCGGTCTACATCCGGGCCCAAGACCGCGCACAGACCGATGCCTTCTTGCAGAGCAGTTTTGAGGGGGTAGGGCTGGAGTTTAATCTCTTTCGCGATACCGCGACCGTGGTAGCGACGCTGCCCACCGGCCCAGCCAGCGCGGCAGGCCTACTGCCCGGCGACCAACTGCTGTGCGTGGGCCCTACCCCCGTGGCCGGTGCCCACCTGAGCCAAACGCAGCTAGGGCAGCTACTGCGCGGCCCCCAGGGCACGGGCGTGAGCCTGCTGGTGGCACGGCGCGGGCAGCCACAGCCGCTTAGCGTGCACCTCAACCACGGGCGGCTGCCTAATGCGTCGGTCGAGCCGGGCGTGCTGCTGGAAGATGGGCGCACGGGGTACATCAAAATCAACCGTTTTGCGACCACTACCTACGAAGAGTTCAAAGCCCAGCTAGCCGACTTGCAGCGCCAAGGCCTGCAGCGCCTGGTGCTGGACCTGCGTGGTAACCCAGGCGGCTACCTCGACCGCGCCACCCGCCTGGCCGATGAGTTTATTAGTGGCTCGCGCAAGCTTGTGTACACGCTGGGCAAAGACGAGCAATACGCTTCCCAGACTTACGCCCACGTGGCCGGCGCCTGGGAGCAGCAGCCCTTAGTAGTGCTGGTAGATGAAAATAGTGCCTCGGCTGCCGAGGTGCTGGCCGGCGCCCTGCAAGACCACGACCGGGCGCTACTAGTGGGACGCCGCACCTTTGGCAAAGGCTTGGTGCAGCAGCCCATTGCGCTGCAAGATGGCGGCGAGCTGCGCCTGACTGTGGCGCGCTACTACACGCCAGCCGGCCGCTGCATTCAGAAGGCCTACGGCCCCGATAAAGAAACCTATACCCATGAGCTGGCCCAGCGCCAGCAGCACGGTGAGTTTGCCGCGGCCGATAGTGCGCAGTTTGCCACGGGGCCGCGCTTTCGCACCGACCATGGCCGGGCGGTGTACGGCGGCGGCGGCATTATGCCCGACGTATTCGTGGCCCGCGATACGTTGCGCCAGGTGCCCTACTACCGGCGTCTACAGCAGGCTGGTGCGCTGCAAGCCTACGCACTGGCCTTCTACCAGCAGCATAAGGTGGAGCTGGCGGGCCTACGCTTTGCGCAGTACCAAGCCGTGTTTCGCGTCACCGACACCGAGCTCGATGGCCTGGTGCGCCTGGCGGCCCTGGCTGGCTTGCGGCCTGACCCAGCTGCGCTGCGCCGCTGCGCCCCTGCCCTGCGCACCACCCTCAAGGCCAGCATTGCGCACAGCGCCTACGGCCCCGAGGCAGCCAACGCCATTTGGCGTAGCGATGACCTAGAACTGCAGCAGGCGTTGCAAGTAGTGCAGGATAGCACCGCCCAGCTGGCGCTGCAGGGAAGGCCTTAGGCCAGGTCACTGCTGTCGGGCTTGCTAAGGTCGGCGGGGTCGGGGCGGTGCTCCAGCAGGTCGGCGGGCTGGCACTCCAGGGCCTGGCAAATGGCCGCCAGCGTGCTGAAGCGCACGGCTTTGGCTTTGCCGCTTTTGAGAATAGACAAATTGGCTAGGGTAATGCCCACGGTTTCGGCCAGGGCGCTCAGCGACATCTTGCGCCGGGCCAGCATCACGTCGAGGTTCACAATAATGGGCATCAGATAACGAGTTCGGCTTCTTGGCTTAGTGCTACCCCGCGCTGGTACACAATAAAGATGATGGCTAAAATAAAGCCTACCCCAAAGCCAGGCACCAACTCGTCGGTATTAAGGCGCACATAGTGGCTGAGGGGCCAGGCCAGCTCGGCTACGCGGTAGGCAGGCACCAGCGCCCACACCAGCACATAAGCCACGTAGCTCCAAATATTTAGCCCAATAACGAGCAGCGTTAGCTTGCGCAGCCGGTACGCATTGGCCTGGGTGAAAGGCGTGCCCGAGACTACTTCGCGCAATAGCCCTAGCAGCAGCCAACTGCTGCTAGCCAAAAACAACAGTCCCACCACCGAAAGGCTATCATCGAGTGCCCCCAGAACCATGAGCGCAGCTCGCTTCCCGTTGCTGGGCTCGCGGTAGCGTAGCAGGGGCACGTGGGGGTCGGTGGCCAACTCAAAGCCCGCGGAGGGGGGTAGGGCCGGCAGCGGCCCGCGCTGCTCGCGCATCTGTTTTCCTCGGCGGCCATCTTTAAACCCGACCTGCATATCATGCCAAAAGCCGAATACATTGGGTTGGAAGGTGTCAACTCGTAGTCGCACTTCCGTTTCCTTGGCGCTGGCTACGTCGTACGTGCGCCCAGCAAGATTCAGCATCATGAAGCCTGACGAAATCAGTAGAAGCCACAGCATCACCTGGGCATAACGCAGAATAAATAAGAACCGAGGATGCGTCATGAGGTACAGCGCTTAGGGGTTTAAGACGCTGCAAAGAAAGCCACTTATTTATCGTAAAACAATAAATCCTCATTGATAAACAGAAATTATTTATCGTTAGTAGCAATAAGCATTCTATCGATTACGACCATACTGCTCGTGGCTGCTCACCCAGTCGCTACTGCTGATGGCGGCGGCCAAGCTAAGCTCGCCGGCCAGCACCACGCCAGCGACTATTTCAGCAAACTTGTAGACCGTGCCCTGGCCCACGCAGCCTAGCATGCGCAGGCACTCGTTTTGGGTAGCCAAGCCGGTGCCACCGCCATACGTAGCCACGATGAGTGACGGAATGGTGATGTTGAGGTACAAATCGCCTTCCTTAGTTACTTCTGAGTAGAGCACGCCGGCGCTCGACTCGCTCACGTTGGCCACGTCTTGGCCCGTGGCGATAAAGAGTGCAGTAATGCCGTTGGCCGAGTGCGCGCCGTTGTTGTTGGCGCCGCTCAAGAAGGCGCCCACGTTGCTTACCTGCCCGTGGTAGGCCAGCTGCTCGGGCGTCACGCGCATGCGCTGCTGCAGCACATCGCGCTTTATGACTGCCTCGGCCACTACGCGTTTGCCGCGGGTGCGCATCACGTTTATCTGGCTGGCTTTCTTGTCCGTAGCAAAGTTTGATTCGAGGTAGAAGTGCTGGATGGCAGCGCCTTTGTAGTTCGCTAGTATCCAGGAGCAGGCCGCGAAAGTGGCCTTACCTACCATGTTTTGCCCAGCTGCGTCGCCGGTCGAAAAGTTGAAGCGCAGGTACGCAAACTTGTTGCTGAGGTAGGTATCGATGTACTGCAGCTTGGCCACGCGCGAGGTGCTTTCGGCCTCGGGCCGAATCAGCTCCAGGCTCTCGGCCACCCAGCGGCCGAAGTCGCGTGCGCCCCGCGCATCCTCAAACACGAACACCGGCGCCCGCTGCATGGCGTCGCCGATAACCGTGCACTTCACGCCGCCGCACAGGTTGAGCACCTGCATACCACGGTTGTAGCTGGCTACCAGCGTGCCCTCGGTAGTAGCCAGCGGAATAAGAAACTCGCCCTGCGCGTGCTCGCCGTTCACGTGCAACGGGCCGGCCAGGCCCACCGGCACCTGCGCTACCCCCACAAAATGCTCGCAGTTGCCTTGCAACTCGTGTGGGTCAAAAGAATAGTTTTTCAGGTGTTTGAATTTCTGCTCTGTAAACTGCTCGGCAAACCGCTGCCGGGCCTGAATGGCCGCCTCGGCATAGTCGTCGGCCTCGGCGCGCGGAATGCGCACCCGGCTATCGTGGCCCACAATGGCATCCTCTATTTCCACACTTAGCTCGCCAAAGGCATCGGTGCTAAACTCGGCCCGTAGCTGGTGCATGCCCTCGGCCAGCGCAGGTGTGGCGAGCACAAACGTGAGGGTGCGGCCTATGGGCAGCTCAATGGCTTGTTCCCCTGGCCCCACGCTGGGCCCCGGCCGCTGCTCGCCCCCGCCCAGGTCCAGCTGAATGTGCGTGGCTGGCACCACCGTATCATCAATTTTTACCTGCTTTAGGCCTGTGAGCCGCACCGTATCGAGGCGGTTCTTGATGCTGAACGCTACCCCCTGGCCTTCGGGCAAGTTGTGGAGACTGCCCCGGTTATAAAGCAGTTTAAGAAGCATGGGGCTGGGGCTAAAAACCATGGGTAGGGTAGGTTGGAGCGTGAAAAAACTGCGCAAGCACGGCAGCTAACGTACGGCGGCCGGTCCTGAAAGGGCAGATTACTGACTTAATTTTAACTCAGCTTCTCTCAAGCTTCGTCATTCAGTACCACCTTCTGCTGGCCTATGCCAGCTTAAAAAGTCAGTAATTTCTTAAAAAATGGTCCAAGGCAGGCCGAAACCCACTGCCATAGCCAAACCTACGCCGCGCCTGCTGGTTATAGGCCGCGCGGCGCGCAAGCAGAATGCTATTATTCATGTCTTAGCCACGCTCTACTGCCGTATCTTTGCCCTTTCATCCGAACCCCAGGGCAGCCGGGAGTTTTTCCGCCAGCTTTTCCCTTTATGGCATCCTTATCTGATTATCCGCGCTTCACTCTCGGCCAGGAACTGACGGCCGAACAGCGGGCTTTTTTCGCTAAACACGGGTTTCTACATTTCCGACCCTTCGCCTCACCCGAGCAAGTGCAGGCCTACCTAAAAGCTACACAGGACGTGCAGGCCAACTGGCTAGCCGACAATGTAGAGAAGGTGAACGGCGTACCTATTAAGTACGGCAAAGACGTAGATGGCTCGCCTATCGTACAGCGTTTTGCCTTTGCTTCGCAGCATAGCCCTGTGCTACACGAGCTACTACAGGACCCCCGTTTTGAGGCCTTATTTCCACTACTCGAAACCCCCGGTGGCCGAGTAGGAGAGAATGAGCGCGATGGCCTAGTCGTAAACCACTACGTGAACGTAGAAGGCTCCGAATTCAGCCAGATGGGCTGGCATACGGACTCGCTGCGCGATGTTTTTTACGGCAAGCGCATTCGGCCCATGCTCAATGTAGGCCTACACCTCGACGGTACCAAGGCTACTAATGGTGGCCTGCGCGTGATACCGGGCACCCACCACCAGGGCTTGGGCAAGATGCTGTTCCGCAAGAAGTATTATAAGGACGTCTTCTACGACCCCAATGAGGTGGCCGTCGAAACCGAGCCTGGCGACCTTACCGTGCACGATGGTCGCATGTGGCACCGCGTGGCCCAGTCGCCCTTAGTGGGCCCCGAATCACGCCGCCGCGTTATGTACGTACCCATTATTGGGGGCAAGTACCAGCCTAAGAGCAACGAAAGCCCTACCCCCTTCTACCTGCGATTCCTGCACTTGGTAAAATAAGCTACGCACTAGTGCTAGCAGTACTGGCTTCTATAGGTAGCCTATAGTTGGTACTAGCTGCCATATACGAAAAGTACATACGGCTGATAGGCCATTAGCTTGCGGCATCGTTTGCGCCCTACCCCCTAGCGGGGGTAGGGCTTTTTTATGTCAGTATGAGCGCGTTGCATTCCCATTCGAGGTTTTCAAGGCAAACCCAGCACCTCTCTACACCAAGCCCTTTTTAAGACTGAAACAGCAGCTTTTAGAGTAGTTGTCAGAGAAATAAAATAATTTTTATAAATGCCATAATTTTACACATAAGTTTATTTTTCTGATTTACAGGATATTATGTCGATAAATTTACGGGTAAGTGTCTACTCACCCAAAAAGGTGAGCTAACACTTACCGCGTTTTACTTTTTTGTCGTAATATTGCTCCTGCTACCAGATAACGAGTCCCACCCGGTTACCTAGTAGTTACACTCTTCGAATACCCAGCCGTCGTCCCACCCCAGCTGGATTAACCCCACATTCTGATAACCGGCCGTCGTCCCACCCCAACCGGTTTCACTCTCTCATTCTGTTAGCCAGTTGTCGTCCCACCCCGGCTGGTTTCACTCTCCCACTCTACTTAACTGGCCGTCGTCCCACCCCAGCCAGTTCAACCACTCTCTATTTACCCAGTCGTCGTCCCACCCCGCCTGGTTCCGTATCTCTGCCCCGCCCCGGCCTGGTAGAGTCTGAAGTTTTTCAACCGGCCGATTTGGTAATTCCGAATCGGCCGGTTTCTGTTTGGCGGCGAAGGCATTAGGCGGCATTGTTCGCGTTAAATTGGCCTAAAGCAAGGTTGACTGGTATTTATGCCCGAACTTTGTAGCTCGTTTATTGCCCGCAGTGGCCGATAGCCTGGCCCTACCCCCTTTTGCTCCGCATATGATTACCCGCCGCCAACACATTGCCGATGTGGCGCTGCAACTTTTTGGGGATAAAGGATTTGAGAATACCTCCACCCAGCAGATTGCTAAGGCCGCCGGTGTTTCCGAGGCCCTCATCTTCAAGCATTTTGGCTCGAAGGACCAACTGCTTGACTTCGTAGTCAAAAGTGGCTACCAGCGCATTATTGAGCACAATCGGGGCGGATTGACTGAGACCGACCCGCTGACGTTTATTCACAGCGTCATTGACCTGCCCTACAAGCTGGTGCTCGAGGAGCCGGCCTTCTGGAAATTACAGTACCGGCTGGCCGACCGCGAAGTGGCCCAGCAGCAGCACGAGCGATTTATGCGCCCAGTGCCCGCGCGGCTAGAAGCGGCGTTTCGGCAGCTGGGCTACTCCGAGCCCGACAAGGAAACCCGCCTGCTGCTGCTGCTAATTGAGGCGCTGTGGAAGATAGAAGCCAACAAAACCGACGAGCACGTGCGCGAGATGCTGGATTTTATTAAGCAGAAATACGAGGTGCAGCGCTAGCGCCGGGGTAGGCGGCTGCATATTGCTGCCTCATCCACTTACCCGCCCGCTGCCGGGCGGCTTTCCTGATGGCCCACTGGCTGCTGATGCAATGCCCCGATGAGCGCGGGCTGATTTATAAAGTAACGGGTGTGCTGTATGCGCAGGGCCTCAACATCGTGCGCAACAGCGAGTTTGTGGCTCGCGAGGAAGGCGTATTCTTCATGCGCACCGAGTTTGCAGGTTCGTTTGAAGCGGCGGCGCTGCTGGCTGCGCTGCGGGCGGCCCTACCCCCCGCGGCTTCCATCAGGCTGACGGATAATAGCAAAAAGGATATTGTGGTGCTCGTAACCAAGGAGCACCACTGCCTGAGCGAGCTGCTGGTGCGCCACGCGTTTGGCGAGCTAAATGCGAATATTCGGGCTGTTATCAGCAACCATGAAGTGTTGGGCAACCTGACGCGTCGGTTCGACCTGCCTTTTCATTACCTGCCGCACGCGGGCCGCAGCCGCGAGCAGCACGAGGCCGAGGTGCTCACGCAGCTGGCGGCCTATGCCCCCGACCTGGTGGTGCTGGCCAAGTACATGCGCATTCTATCGCCCGAATTTGTGGCGCCCTATGCCAACCGGCTCATCAATATTCACCACTCCTTTTTGCCGGCATTTGTGGGCGCCAGCCCGTATGCGCAGGCCTTTGCGCGGGGCGTAAAAATCATTGGGGCCACAGCGCACTTCGTGAACGAGCAGCTCGACCAGGGGCCAATTATTGCCCAGAGCGTCATTCCGATTGACCACACCCAAAGCGCGCACGAGATGGCCCAGGCTGGGCGCGACGTAGAGAAGATTGTATTGGCCCGCGCCCTGCAGCTAGTGCTCAACGAGCAGGTATTTGTACACCAAAACAAGACGGTCATCTTTGACTAATGCGAAGGGGGTAGGCGCAAACGGGCAAGCCAAATCGTGACTTTTTAGGGGAATACTGCGTATCTCTAATGATTCACCATCTTAACTAGCCTATGTCTCGCACCTTAATTGTCTCTAACCGTCTCCCCACCAAAGTCCTGCGCAACGACGAAGGCCTTACGTTTCAGTCCAGCGAAGGCGGGCTGGCTACTGGCCTTGGCTCCATCTACCGCCAAGGCGATAATCTGTGGATTGGCTGGCCGGGACTCTTTGTGCAGGATGAAACCGAGGAAAACCACATCCGCCAAGAGCTGAAAGAAGACAATATGGCGCCGGTCTTCCTGACGGAAGCCGAAATACGTGATTTCTATGAAGGGTTCAGCAACTCTACGCTCTGGCCTACCTTCCACTATTTCAGCGAGTTTGCGGTATATGAGCAAACCCATTGGGATGCGTATGTGGCGGTAAACGAGAAATTTTGCGAAGCCGTGCTGGCCCAGGCCGGGCCCGAAGACACCATCTGGGTGCATGACTACCAGCTGTTGCTGCTGCCCGAGATGCTACGCAAGGCACGGCCGGGGGCGTCGATTGGCTTCTTTCTGCACATCCCGTTTCCGTCGCAAGAGCTGATACGCGTGCTACCTTGGCGCACCGAGCTGCTGCGTGGTATGCTGGGCGCCGACCTCATTGGTTTTCACACCTTTGGCTACATGCGGCACTTCCTCAGCGCCGTGACGCACTTGCTGGGCTACCCCGCCCAAAACGGGCAGATTGAAACGCCAACCCGCTCGGTGCGCGTCGATGCTTTCCCAATGGGTATCGACTACCAACGCTATGCTCAGGCCGCCGCCTCGGAGGTCGCGCACGTGCACGAGGAAGAGTACCGAGAGGCACTGCGCGATACGCGCGTTATCCTGAGCATCGACCGGCTCGACTATACCAAGGGCATTGCCCAACGGCTGCGGGCATTTGACTTGCTTTTGCAGCGCTATCCCGAGTGGCGTGGGCAAGTAAGCCTGATTATGCTGGTGGTGCCCTCGCGCGACCAAGTGGCGCAGTACGCCGAGTTGAAAGTAGAAATCGACGAGCTGGTGGGCCGCATCAACGCGCAGTACCGCACCATTAGTTGGAACCCAATTCTGTATTTCTACCGCTCGCTGCCGTTGGAGGAGCTGGCAGCGCTGTATCGCTTAGCCGAGGTAGCCCTCGTGACACCCATGCGCGACGGCATGAACCTGGTGGCCAAAGAATACGTGGCCAGCCGCCTCGACCAGCGCGGAGTACTCATCCTGAGTGAACGCGCCGGCGCGGCCCGCGAGCTGTCCGATGCGCTCATCATCAACCCCACCGACGTGGGGCAGCTCGTGGAGGCCATGCACGAAGCGCTCGTGATGCCTGAGGAAGAACAAACTGCCCGCATGACGGCGATGCAGGCCTTGGTGAAGCGCTACAACGTGTTCTCCTGGACCAAGCTCTTCATGAACCAGCTAGCTTACACCAAGATGAAGCAGCACACGCTAGCCACCGAAATGCTCGACGAAACCACAACCACCGACCTGCTACGCGACTTTCAGGGGGCTAAGCAGCGCCTCATTCTGCTCGACTACGACGGCACGCTGGTGGGCTTCCACCCCAACCCGCAGCGCGCCAGCCCCGACCAAGACCTACGCCAGTTGCTGCGCGCACTCACGGAAGTGCCCCACACGCGGGTAGTGCTCATTAGCGGGCGCGACCGCACTACGCTCGACAAGTGGCTGGGCGATTTGCCCGTTGACTTCATCACCGAGCACGGGGTGTGGCTACGGGCGGCCGGTGAAGAGTGGGAGCTGTTTCAGACTATGCGCAACGACTGGATGCGCGACCTGCGCCCGGTGCTGGAGCTATACGTGGCCCGCACGGCAGACTCTTTCATTGAGGAGAAAGACTACTCGCTGGTGTGGCACTATCGCCGCGCCGACACCGACCTGGGCGAAGTGCGCGCCCGTGAGCTACTCACGCACCTCGCCTTTATGACGGCCAACACCGAGCTGCAAGTGATGGAAGGCAACAAAGTGCTCGAAATCAAGCACTCGGGCATCAATAAGGGCACGGCCACGTCGCGCTGGCTGGCCCGCTACCCAGCCGACTTCATCCTCGCCCTCGGCGACGACCGCACCGACGAGGACACCTTCCGGGCCCTACCCCCCGAGGCCTACACCGTGAAGGTGGGCGGCGGCCGCTCACTGGCACGCTTCAACATTGCCTCGCCCGCCGCGGTGCGCCAACTCTTGCGCAAGCTGCTGGGGTAGGGCTAGGGCAACCAAAAAAGCCGCCGAGGGTTGGGCAGAAGCAAAGCAGGGAAATCTATCCTGCTTTGCTTCTGCCCAACCCTCGGCGGCTTTTTTAGCTAAACCTAACTTATGCTACGAAGTTGGGTTTGTCAAGCTTCTTGGAGATGCGGTAGGCGGCATTCACGAGGCCCACGTGGCTGTAGGCCTGCGGGAAGTTGCCCCACTGCGCGCCAGTCTTGGCATCTACGTCCTCGCTCAGCAAGCCAAGGTGGTTGGTGTAGGTGACGAGCTGCTCAAACTCAGTGATGGCTTCTTCGACGCGGCCCACGCAGGCCAGCGCCTCTACGTACCAGAAGGAGCAGATGAGAAACGTAGTTTCGGGCGTGCCGAAGTCGTCGGGGTGGCGGTAGCGGTAAAACAGGCCTTCGGGCGTCATCAACTCCTTCTCCAGCTCCACGAGGTGGCGCTGGGCGCGCTCCGAGGTGGGGTCGAGGTAGCCCATGGTAATGAGCTGGATGGTGCTGGCATCAAGGTTTTCGGAGCCGATGGCGTTGGTATACACCCCGCGCTCGGCATCGAAGCACTGCTCGATGTGCTCTTCAGACAGCTCTAGCAGGCGGCTGGCCTTAGCTTCGAGCTCCTTATTGCCCAGCGACCGCGCCACCTGCAAGGCGGCGTGGCTGCCAGCCCAGTGAAACAGGTAGGTGTAGCAGTGCTTCTGGGCAATGTGCCGAAACTCCCACAGGCCGGCATCGGGCTGGTCCATGGTGGTTTCGATGAGGCGCAACGATTC
>Ga0160429_1001398_pt1 | contig 13475 bp, 17 predicted proteins | sample SolpanmetagenomR_FD_108199 | JGI IMG/M metagenome (GOLD analysis project Ga0160429, IMG submission 108199) | Solar panel surface microbial communities from Lawrence Berkeley National Laboratory, California, USA - R | ecosystem: Engineered > Built environment > Solar panel > Unclassified ...
CGGTCACGTTTCCGCTGGTCACGGTCGTGTAGGAAAGCACCGCAAGCATCCCGGTGGTCGTGGTCTTGCCGGTGGTCAACACCACCACCAGATCAACATGGACAAGTACCATCCTGGTTACTTTGGTAAAGTCGGTATGAGGTACTTCCACAAGATGCAGAACTTGGCATGGAAGCCTGAGATCAACTTGGACAAGGTTAGTTGGTTTGCTTTCTAGTCTCAACATTTCGGACGATGTGGAGTTCAATCGGAAGACTATGGTTGAGCTAATGCTGATGGTTGCAAAAACAGCTCTGGTCGCTCGTCCCCGCCGAGACTCGCGAGAAGTACCTCGGACCCAACGCCATGAAGTCAGACACCGCACCCGTCATCGACCTCCTCCCTCTCGGTTACGCCAAGGTCCTCGGAAAGGGCAGATTACCCGAAGTCCCCCTCATTGTCCGCGCACGCTATGTATCGAAGGAGGCAGAGAGGAAGATCAAGGAGGCTGGTGGTGTCATTCAGCTCGTCGCATAAGCGTCTCACTGAATGTGATTGATGTCAATGATTGAAGAGGTTGCAAGGCATGATTTGGGCTATGGGCGGTCGTGAAGAAAAGCACGGACATGGTTTCGAAGAATCGTGGAAATGAAAAATCTGTTAGTTGGCGATGATATTATGGTATCGTCTTCGTCGGCAGCAAAGAGTGTACTCAGTATGTGGATGCGGTTTCGACATTGGCACAAGATGATGCACAATGCAGACGCTTCCTACACCTCATGAATGCGATACCTTTTCAAGCTCAATCATTTTCTCAGGGCCACTCATGTGAGATATACCAGTCGTGTACAATGTATCTTCTCAAAGCGCGCACCTTTCTTTCAAGAGTACTAGTCAGACTCGGGACCCTGAGCAGTAAAACAAAACAAACATTTTCCTTGATGCGTTCCATCTTCCTTCCTTCATTAACCTAAGCTCATTATTGATATCATTATAGTACATTTACTAGCATTCAAATCAATAATGCGTTCCTCCAGTCTCCGCTCTCCCTCGACCTCCGATTCCCTACGCCTCCTTTCTTCCTCCCTCCTCCCCTCCTACGATGGACCTCCATCCTCCTCCGAATCCCTACGTCTCCTCTCGTCCTCCTCCCCCACATCCTACGGTGGACCTTGGGGTCATATATCTTTCAGAAAAGCCCAGCGTTTTGTCAATGAGTTCCCTGAGCCTCCGTTCTCCATCCTCCTCCGATTCCCTACGTCTCCTCTCGTCCTCCTCCCACACCTTCGGCCTCCGCCCTCCCTCCTCCCTCGACTCCCTCCTCCTCCTCCTCCCCCCCTCCTCCTATGGTCGACCTTCAGGTCATATAAGTTTTAGAAAAGCCCGGGTGAAGAGAGCTGCGGCCGCTGGCGCTGTTCTTGGTATGTCTTCTCCATCCAGCACTCACATCCAGCAGCATCACTCTCCAGCACTCTTCTCTTCCGTCTCATTGATCAACGTAGCTAACTCTCAAGTACAGTGGCTAGCCTCTTTCCGACGGTGCTGGTTGCTGGTGCTACGGTGGTGTATGTCCACCGCCGCCGCCGACCGAAGGCACCAACAACAACGCGCACAGCGTCGGATTGAGCATTGGCGCCGACGTGCCACGTTGAGCCCTGACACCTGATAACTTCCGCCCCCGTGCGGTCTTCGATCCTGGGACCAGAAAAATCGCACCCTTCGACTAACAACAACGCGCTCAGCGTCGGATTGAGCAATGGCGCGGGGGTATCCCGATGGGCGCAAGCCCTAATACCTGATAACTCTCCATTCCTTACTCTTTCATCAACATCCCTATCATCAGTAGGAAGAGACACAAGCTAGAACACAAGCAACACCACTGACGAAAAGAGGCAAGAATAGAAAGGCCACGACGATAAGACATTTGACTAGTGGGAGGGCGGGATCGCGTGGTACAGAAGTACAACAGCAAGTTTGGAACAGCTAACAATCCGCTACCAAGACCTGGGTGCGTTGTCTATGCAGGCAAGGAGAGGAGTGGCGAAGAATTGAACGAGAGAGAAAGAGAAAGGTATCTATCGGGTTCGACTAGAGACTAAAGTGCGAGGAGGCCTTTTAGCAGACTAAGTACCGCATTCAAGAGGATAACAAAAGCACTACATATTCATGGTGGTGAAAGCAATACGAAGAGATTGCAAAAGAAAAGGGAACCCCTTCCAGGACTTTTGTCCGAAGGTTGCTCGAATGGTTCGAATGGTTCGAATGTGGCACGTGACTCATGTCATGTTTAATGTGCTCGCGACTGCCTGTTGTGATTTATTCTGAGCAGAGAACAAATGGCAAAACTTTCATCGTGTCGCGTCCGTCTTTCTCTCTCTCTTTCTTCGGCAACATACTTGACTATCAAATAAGCCGTATATATAAAAAATGCATTTTACACGTCAAGAGGTAAGTTGAGCTTGAGAAACAATGATGAAACAGTAACTGACTCTCTGATAGAAACTCAACCTCGTCGCCCTCTCCACCTTCCTGCCCGCAGTAAGTCAAGCTCTTGCAACTCATCTCGTTCATCAATGTCTTATCTCCACGACATCACTCCGGCAATCGCCTCATCACCTCATCTTCCTGCTTCATTTTGAAGGCCTCCACCACATCTCTTGGTCGAGTGGACCGAGATGCGAAGCACGGCGCTTCGTCAAGATCCTCAAAACATTCGCCAGCAACATCCTCACGCCAAACAATCTGTACAATTGGGTGTCAAGAAAGGCAACATCTCACATCTTAACAATTCGAGATCTCCTCTACCATGCAAACCATCATTCACACTTTCGAAGCCATAAGCACTCCACACAACCCCTCAAACCCCCACATGTCTCCTATACTGACCAATTGATCTCGATAGGCTCTGACCTACGCGGTAGTCCTGTGGCGCCGACACCGTCGTTGGGAGGTCTCAAGCACGCGGGCGGTTGCGTGGAGGTGAGAGGGTGATGGGGTTGGATTTCTCGGCTCCCTAAGATTCCATAAAAAAAGCAAGTGATTCTTCTCTAGCGGTTTCTCATCATTTACTGATACCAAAGTGCAGAACAAAAAAAGGGAACCCCTTCCAGACTTCGTCGAAGGGATGGGAATTGGGAAACCTTTCCAGGACTATCATCAATCTGGCTGTCTCGTTGGGGCTGCACTGGCGTCAGGCCCCTCGGCCTACATGGCAAGTGGTTCTTCTCTAGCGATTTCTCATCATGTACTGATGCATAGAGTGCAGAAAAGAATTCAGCGGAAACCATTCCAGGACTTCGTCGAGAGGATGGAACCTTTCCAGGACATTCAACAATCTGGCTGTCTCGTCGGTGTTGCACTCCCGTCAGCACCTCGGCCTTCATGGCAGCTTTCTCTATCCTCATAACACCGATCCACAATTCCCGAAGGCCCTTCCAGGACTTTTCACCAATCTGGCCGTATCATCCCGTAATATCAAGGCAACTTCCAGCACTTTTTGCACCTTTTGTGAGCTGGCGCAAGTGAGTGATGGCTCAGCGAATGGCTGTAACAAGAACGGCGCCTGCAACATCAAGTATGAAGAATCTCCTGCGTTTGTGCATGAACTCATACTAATACTGACAGCGTCAACCAGCGGGGTGCAAATTCCTGCTTCGAGCACCAGACACGTAGCATGGCCACTCTCGTCCATCTCCCCTGACTACCACGGCACCAACCGCAACCTCTCAACTCTTGCTGGTTCCTGGTGGAGTGGTGTCAACATACGTTGTGTATGCAAGCATAACAAATTCTGGCAATTGCGGTATCAGAGCTTTATCGATGAAAAGCCTCTGCTCCTCCTCCGACCTCCCCCCTACCGTGGCGCCTCTGAGGGTACGCATATCCTCAAAACCTCCTAAGACGACGTCGACCCTCCGCGATCATAGTCTCCCTCCTCTTAGGCTGTTTACCGCGTACCTCGGCCGCCATCTGCATGCCGTCCTTCAGTATCGAGTCTATAAACGCGACCTCTCGCTACAGCTTGTTCGCCACGTATGTGGGCACTATTCCTTAAGCTATCTGCATGCCGTCCTTTAGTATCGAGTCCACCCCTTTAAACGCGACCTCTTACTACAGCTTGCCATTAAGGTTGTTCGCCGCGCATTATGGGTACTATTCCTTAGCATCCACGCTTTTAAGCGCGACCTGTTACCATAGCTTGCTATTAAGGTTATTCGCCGCGTGTGTAGGCACCATTCCTCGGTCGCTATCCACATTTTTAAGCGCGACCTCTCACCACAGCTTGCTATTGAGATTGTTCGCCGCGCATGTGAGCACCATTCACTTTCAAACGCGATCTATCACTACAGCAAGGTTGTTACCGCGCACGTGGTACTAGCGCTCTCACGGCTTCCTTCGATTTAACTCCTCCGGCTTTCTTCGATTTAGCTCTTCTGGCTTCCTTCGGTTTGCCTCCTCCGACTTCCTCAGATTTTGGCTAAGGCTGGGGAAGTGGATTTTCGGCTGGAGGAGTTTTGTTGTTGTTGAAGGATAGTTTGGCGGCGATGGTGCCGATGGTGCTGACGGTGCTGATAGTATTGATAGTACTAATGGTGCTGATGGTGCTGATGGTGCTGCTGGTGAGATTGGTTCTGGCGGTAATCCTGGAGGGGTTGGAAAAGGAGATGACCAGGAGCATGTTTTCTTTTTGATATGTTGTCACTGAGAATGGATGAGGGCTGTGTGTGTAGTATTCGGGCCATCCGTAGTTCTAATGCAATTGGGATGCGAAGAAGATACTAAATCCAATATGGGTGTTTAATACTTTGAGCAGCGTCGATACTGAAATGGACTCATGACTACAGGAGCTATAAGCTAAAACTTTCGTCGTGTTGTGTCTATCTCTCTCTGTCTCTCTCCATCCCTCCCTCCCTCTCTCCCTCCCTACTGTGTCTCTCTCTTGCCCCATCCCTTCCTCTCTCCCTCTGTCTCTCCCCTTCCATTCCTCTCTCTCTTCCTCTTCTGCAACATCACCTAAAAGTCAAACATATCCGAATATGTTTATTATTATTCAAATGCCTATCACACGTCGCGAGGACATCGCCGGCAGACCGGCATCAAGCAGGTCTTTGACTGGACGGTCTTGCTTCCCTTCCTCTCTCTCTCTCTCTCTCTCTCTCTTCTGCAACATCACCTAAAATTCATACATATCCGAACATATATTTATCATTATCAAAATGCCTCTTGAACGCCACGAGGACATCGCCCCAGACCGGCATCAAGCAGGAAGAGCAGACTACCTGGGCGCGGGCCAGCTCCGCTCCGTTCTACAAACGGAGGGAGAGGAGTGGATGTTGGTTTTGGTTTTGGTTTTTCTGGGAAAGCAAGTGTGATCCATCATTGGAGAACGTGATGTTCGCGGTCGCAGGTCTCAGGCCTCTACTGCTAGGAGCTCCTCCTCCTCCCTTTCTTCCTCCCTCCCTAGCGCGGCCCTCTGAGGGCACGCATATCCTCAAAAAACCCTGAGATGACGTTGACCCTCCGCAATCACAATCTCCCTCCTCTTTGGCTCTTCCTCCGACCACCTTCCCCACCATTGGTGAATCCTCCGACCTCCTAGGCTTTGGCTCTACCAATACCGCGGCCTCTTCAAGGGGTAGCATATTATTACAAAACCCCAGGCCCGTATCAATCGCTGCAGTTCTGGCCGCTGTCGTCCACGGCGTTGTTGCTATAACCTGCTACTTTGGTCGTCATCACCGGGGCTATCAAGGCCACCGCCATCGCTGCAGCTTTGGTAATATTCGGGCTATCGCTGCAGCTTTGGTCGTCGTGATCTAGCGCGTTGTTGTTATTGTGATTGCATACTTCCAGCCTCTCCGCTGCAGCCTTAACGGACCGGCGCCATTTGTAAAGGTGTGGCCCCTCAGAGGAACCACGGTAGGAGGGGAGGTCGGAGGAAGAGGCGAAACGTAGGTTGGAGGAGGAGGAGAGCGAGCGGACATCTAGGGAACTCATTGATACTAATAATGGTTTTTTTGATGATAAAAATAGTATCAATCAGTTTAGGTTGATGAGGAAGATGTTTGTTTTGTTTACTGCTCAAGGTCCAAGTCTTGGCTGTCATGCTGAAAGGAAGGTGCAAACTCGTGGGGGGAAGTATCCTAACAAGTCAATAATCGTCTTTCTTTCCCAAAACCCCAATTCACCGCTCAAACAAAACGAAAAATACTCTTCCTTCGTCCTCAAACCTATCAAGTCTTTCACACAAGACACATCATTCGTCCTCTACTTTTCTCTTCTCTCCAACCCCAAGCGCCCACCTCCCATGTCCTCTCTGCATCCATCCTTTTGCCCTCCCTCACCACCCTCCCTCACGTCCAGCTCGCCCCTCCAATCGGCCAAGCTCTCTGATTCGAAAACCAGCTCGCTCGCTTACTATTCGTCGGGCTCTCCGCCTGCGCCTGCTGCTGCAAATTCGCCACAGTCGGGACCAGTGGTCCACTTTCAGCTCCTGCACCACCACCACGCAAAGGCTTGACGATTCTCGCGCCGCCTGCATTGAAACTACCATTGCTGCCGTTTGCACCATTTTGAGCTTGTGTTCGCGTCATGTTGTTTGCTTTCGTAGCTTCGAGGCGTTCGCGGACGGCGGCGAGTTGGGATTCGAATCTGTGTTGATGGGCGGAGGTGTTAGTGGTGTGATTCGAGACTTTTGGGTTATGGGCAGGAAAGAAGGAAGGTCATGATGTGCAAATGCAAAGACATACTTGTGATTAGCAGTCGTGAGTTTCTCCTGACTGTCCTGCAACAAACTCTCCAAACTGATTATGCGTTCATTGCGTGCAATCAGTTTCCTCTCAGCAATAGCGACGTCCTTTTTCAAGCTACTATTTTGCTCCATAAGCTGTCTCTGCACATGAGTCAACTGCTCTAGATTGCGTTCCAGAAAAGCCATTTTCTTCTGTTGCGCTCGGTTATTGCTCGTTCTCAACACGTTGTTATACTGTTCTCTAGTTTCGTCCAGCGAAATCTCGAGTTCCACAACACGCTCGCATCGGTTCTGCAGATCACGCATCAGACTCTTCTTCATGGCGTCGAAATCCGCGATTTGTTGCTGCAACGTCCTGCCGCTTATGCCGTTGATGGAAGAGGAAGAGCCGGATTTCAGTTGCCGTTGTAGGCTCTCGATTTCGTCTTTGAGTTTGTCGTTGGCTTCGGAGGTTTTCGTGAAATCTTCTTTGAGACCCGCTACGATGTCGCTGTTGACGCTCTGTCTGTTGACGTAGGCTTCGCCGAGGCGACTCTTGACCTCATCAATGTCTTGGTCGGTTAGGTTGCGCTCGAGGAGTTCTTCGTATTCTCGCTCTACAGTTGCGAGTCTGGCTTCGAGTGCGTCACGACGGCGGTGTGTGCTCTTCTCTTGCTCGTCGTACTGGGATAATGACAAGTCCACTTGACGGACAGCAGTTTGCGTGGCAACGAGCTTCTGGCGTAAAGACTGCAGCTCCTGAGGCGAGACTAGGTCACCAGTCGAGCTTGCATTGAGCAGGCCGTCAAGCTCTTCAATAACCGACTTGACACTGGCTTCATGTGCACCAAGTCCATCAGTCTCCATACTGAACCCAGCCATCATTTCTGCCATTCTCTCGGCTTTCTTCTTTTCCTTCTCATCAACCGCTGCGCTTGTCTCAGAAAGACTGATTTGCGCATCTATCAGCTGCCTCTTGATTTCGTCAAGTTCATTCGTGAGCTCCATATTTGCTTCTCGAAGGGCATCCATTTGTATTGTGCCCTCTTTGCCTTCAAATTGCAGCCTTTCGAGTTGTAACCTGAAGTCATTGGTCTCTCCTTCCAGTCTCTCTTTCTCATTCAGCGCCATCCTCTGTTGTCTACGGACTGCCTCGAGCTCTGCTCGCGCTTGGCGAAGTTCTTCCTCGGCTTTCTGCACCAGATTCTCCTTGTCGGCCAATTGATCCTGTAACTCATTTTCGCGTCTCAGAAACTCATCACGCTCGTCCTTTTCCATAATGGTGCTTGGCGTGCTTGCACGCTCTATCTCCGACCAGGTCGTCGGAGTTTCCGGTCGCTTGGAGTCAAAGCTCATCGGCCTCGAAGGTGTCGATAATACTGGTCGGGGGTCCAGCCGCTTCGGCAGACTTGCAGCTTGTGATCTTGCGGGTGTCCAGCTCTCCTTTGGGACAGTATTTCCACCTCGCCACATGCCGACTTCACCTTCCAATGCCGTCATATACTCCTCGTAACCAGACATTCGTGCTTGCTCCTTCTTGAGCAAAGCCCTGAGCTCAGCAGGACTAAGTTCTGCATTTATCTTGGCCTTGTTCTGGATCTTCTTTGCACGTTCGCCGAATCTTAGCGTGCTCACAGTTTCATCTGCATTGAAACTGCTTGGCGAGCAACATATAATAAGGGTCGTCCTTGAATTACCTCCCAAACTCTCTTGCAGAATTCGTGTCAACTTGGAGTCTCGATAAGGAATGTGTGAGGATTTGCCATCTGTGAGAGAGTTGATAACCATGCCTAGCGCACTCAAGCTTTTGTTTATCTTCTTCGCTTCCTCCAAAGTCTGTCCGCTTGCGCCAGTCTTGCCGACCTTCTCGCTACCAGCCAAATCGACCAAGAATAACTGACCAGTTTTCGCTGATCCGGTTTCCAGATTCTTCTGCGCAACTGTGATAACAAAGATAGAATGTGACCGTGAAGACTCCTGATTCATCTTTGTCGCTGCCGTGGCCCTATTGAGACCTCCATCACGCATGACCTTGTATACTTCAGGCACGCACGTTACGTATTCCTCAGTCAATCCTTTCACATACACACCTTTGATCTTCTCCTCATGTATCGGTAAGTTGTCGTTTTGTGGCACTAGTAGGTCGCGGATCCGCTCCATATAAATCTCCATGTAGCCGACTCTTACTGCAAACTCCATGTTTGTCGAAGCGGCCCTGATATTCATAAAGATCTGCTCCACTATCCGTGGGATGATACCTTTCGATGCGTCGTCGTCAATGTCGTTACCCATCATCGTGAACGATTTTCCAGCTCCAGTCTGTCCATACGCCAGTACGGTTCCATTGTAGCCATTCAAGATGTCGTCGACGGTTGGCTTGATGGAGAAGTCGAAGATGTCGTTCTGCCGCGAGTCCATGCCAAATACTCTGTCGAATGTGAATGCGCCATTGGCATCTCGTGCCTATATTCGTCTCAGTGTGCGCTCTTTGTAACCTCTCGATATGGATTCTGTCCTACCTTGACACTGCATGTGTCCTCCGACTCAAACTCGACGACTGTTTGGCCTGCATTTTGCGACTCGATCTTGTTGGTCGGTCGGAATCTGGCGACGACTAGCAGTCTTGTTAGATCTTGCAGGACTACATAACGCTTGTGTGCCTGTCCTCTTCCATACCCTTGATAGTGTTGCCGCTGCTTATGCATCAGTATACAGGTTCATGATGCCAAGGAGATACCAATGGTGCTTACGACATGCTGTCTTTTGATCACCCGCAAGGGACTTGTATGACGTCTGTGACTACCTGTGCTTTTCTTTGTGCTTCGTTTTGTTCTGGTTCTCGACCGGCGGATGGGGGATTAAGATGCGAACTATCTGTCTATTCCAGGAGGTCCAGGCCTATCGCGCAAAGAAAAGTTGAGCATTCATGAGGTCGGTTGCAGAGCGGCAATGGTAGAGTGAGGGATGATTCGAGTCGCGTTCCTTTTGAAATGGGCTGTACTGAGATGTCTACAGGTCGTCTGTCTTTGTTGACAGACGTTGTGTTTCAGATGATCGACGACAACAGAGTCACGTGCTGGGCTTGGCAGGAGTTCGCAATTGCAAGCTAAAGATGTTCGTATTCGATACTCTTCTCTTTACGCGACATCTTCCGCCAAGTCTCTGTCAATCCACCAACCAGTGAAATCATGAGCTAATATCTGTCATCTCGACATCCTCCTCCATTTCCTGCACTGTATCTGCCTTGTTGTCTTCTCCCTTCTGCTCCTTCACCACAGCATCATTTTCGACACCCGCGCCAGTCAGAGTAAGATTCGCAGGGTCAACAGTCTCCTTCTCGTCAACGTGTCCATCATAATTCATCATGCGATCTCCAGGAGGTGGACCAGGTGGTGGTTCATATTCCGGCGGAGGACTGTTTGGGATATTGAGTTGAGCAGTAGCTCGTAATTGATATTCCTGCAGTTCAACATTGAAAGCTGCATTGTCATGGTTGACAAAGTCCTACGCGATGAATGTCAGATACCCAAATTTATAGTGTCAAGATGGGAGAGAAATACCTTCAGAGCGTCAGGTAATTCGCCATCGATCCCAGTTGTGTCGAGCATCGCGTCGTTTGCAAATACGAGAAGAGTTGTCTCTTCGAGCTTGCCAGCTGCATTGAGGACTGTGGCCTCCGTCAAGGCCTATTGATACAATATTAGCGCAACTTGATCGACTTTCACAGTCTAGACTACGTACTTCTCGCATCATCAAAGCCGATGTACCTCGACCTCCAGTGTCGTAAGTGAACCTCCACCACTCTTTAGGACCAGCTTCCACCTGAGTGGATGGTATAGATGATGGAATATATGTTTCTGCGTGGTGGGTAGCGACCGTAGCAACACCAACCAAACGATAACGCATTTTCGGTTGTAATCCTTCTGTATCAGTCGGTAGTGTTAGAACTTGCGAAAGTGCACGAAGACTAGCCTGGGCTTGGTCTCGTTCTTGCTGTAGGACTACTGACGTCAGTCACAAAAACAACTTATCGATTGCCACGGACAACATATTTACCCTTGACCCTAGCATTTAGGTGCTCATAAATTGTCTGCAGCTTTTCGAGAATCTGTGTTGTGCTTATGCCTGATTCATTCGTCGGATCCACCGAGGCCTCCTCTTCTTGCTTTCGTATTTCGAAATATGCTTTTGTTGTGTCTAACAATGCTGCAGCACTAACAGCGTTATCTGAAGCAGATGATTTGAACATTTCGATTTGGGCAAGCTTCGCCTCAATACCATCGACGACCTTCCGTCCTTCGGCCAGCTCAGTATACATGTTGAGGATCGTTTCCTTGTTCTCAACATGGTAACGATCTGCGTACAATGTGCCAGGAATATCAATGTGAGTGCTTCCAGTTCCGCCGGAATATATAATAGGTTTCGATGGTAACTGTATCACAAGTACTGGCGCGATGGTTTCCAACCAGACACCTGGTGTAGCTCCCAGGTCTAGAAACCTGTCAAGGACATCGTACAATGTGCTATTGGCTCTTGTAAGAATGTCGTTAAGCCCTAGTTTGAGCATGTTTACACTGTCTGACTGCGCCTTGCTTGTCGCAGCGGTCGACGACCGAAACAATGATGGCTGCTCTTTATTGATCTGAGTGACCTTGGAGGCCTTTTCGCACAGTTTGAGGAATCCTGAGTAGGAGTCGTCTGACGAGTAGAGCTCTTTCATGGCTGGAAGGCGTGCCAGGACGGATGCGCTTCCATAAGCTCGAGTTGTTTTGTCAAGAAATGCCATGAGACGTTGTGTTTCATGTACAGCATCCAGAATATCCATAGACTCGCGGCCATAGCTGTGGTCCAAGTCCATGACCCGTGATACCTCGATAGATTCGCTGCCCGACCACCAGTGCGGGTTCTGTCCATAGTTCAAAAGCAGGTCTTTTTTGGCCAGAAGAAGGTGCCGACAACGAGGTATAGAATGTAGAATGGTGATGAGACTGGGCAGAAAGTCTCTAGTAGAGAGTGGCTTCAGAAAAGCGGGCTCATCACGCTGACGACCTCGCTCCGTCACGTCCACGTCAGGGACTATTTCATGTCCAGCAGAGTCTAAGGTGGTTAGCACTTTACATACCTCCCATGCGAAGCTCTACTGCTTACCTATGGTGCCACTTTCTTGTGCATCCATCATAGACATCCTGATCGCCTTCTGTAAGTCATCATCGAGGTCAGTGCCGCCTAAGGCAAGAAAAGATTAGTATTCCTGGCGCTACCGAGCGCTCAGTCGAAGGCGCACACACCTGACACGTTTTCGTTCATCTCCACATCTGATCCTCTGAGCGTCCTTTGACTGGCCCTGGAGGCTGTTCGTGATGGTGGCCGTGATGGGGCAGTCAGAGATTGTAGCTGACTTCGACCTCTCGGATTATCATCGAGTTGGAAAGCTGTGGTAGAATTAGTTGAAGTGATTATGAATGGTTATGCTTTGCTCTAGTTGACTTACGTGGCACTTCTTCGATTTGAGAGCGCGCTCCCTCCCGGTCGCCACTGAAATGGGAATCATCCCATTTTACCTGTAGTACACACAAAAGTTAATATCAAGAAGCACGAGGAGCGAGACGCGCACAACAGTATCACATTGGCACATTGGCACAGAAATCTGCCTCATATAGGTGGTCGTCATACCTCTTTCTTCGCGAACCGACTTGGGTCCGGATTCTCATAATACTCATTCACCGCACGCTCAAGGTTGTTATCGGTTCCCTGATGAGGAGAAGTCAGCTAAGCACACTTGGTACTACCAAAGCTACCGAATAGTTACCCTTAAAAACTCAATGGCAGTGCTGCGATCGAAGCCACCAGTGAAGATCAAGAACTCCTCCACCAGATGGTCCATGCCTACGTCGCCCTACTTATCGTATCAACGTGCATCAGAGCTGGAACGATGCTTCCATGAGGTTTCGCGACTGATTGCTGACGAGAGTGTTGTTCGTTGTTGACGCCAAGAGTCTGAAGCTTTGAATGATGATGTGAGTCTGGGGAAGAGCGGCAGCAACGACACACTGTAGGTATAGAAAATGGCGATGACGAGGAGCATTATCAGTCTGGATTATTAGAATCGAATGTATGTGTCTATCATAACACTATTGTCGAATTAATCTATACCATAGAGTTGCATCTAACCGGTTCGCATGCAAGCCAACCGCCTTTAAAGTCATGCTAGAACAAGTATACAGCACCGAACACCTTGCTTGAATGCAGCCCATGATTCCAGTATACATATGCCACCTCCATCCATAAGCCTATGCCCCATTCCCAAGCCATGTGATGCACGATCAATCTATGCCGCCCAACCAAGGAGATTTCATTCGTCATCCTCCTGCTCATCACTATCGTAGCTGTCCTCACCCATCTCCGAATCGCTTCCACCGAAGTCGTCTTCCGCATCAGAGTCTTCCCAGCTCATCAAATAGTCGTCGTCCTTCTTCGTCTTGAACGCATCTTCATGTCTCGGCATGGTAAAGCCTTCTGGGATGTCTTTCTTCGATGCCTCGAGATCCTTCTTCACCATTTCGGCGTACTGTGCAGGACTATTTCGCAACATCACACCGGCATCCACATTAGCAGGTGATGATACCTCGGCGTCGTCGAGAAGTGAGAGGACGCTGACAAGGACGGATTCGACAGTTTGAACTGGTGACCAACGTTCTGATGCTAGCTCGCCGGCCATCTCAAGTGCTCTGTCGTCTGTACTTGGTGCGTGAAGTATGGATATGCA
>Ga0160429_1001399_pt1 | contig 13473 bp, 14 predicted proteins | sample SolpanmetagenomR_FD_108199 | JGI IMG/M metagenome (GOLD analysis project Ga0160429, IMG submission 108199) | Solar panel surface microbial communities from Lawrence Berkeley National Laboratory, California, USA - R | ecosystem: Engineered > Built environment > Solar panel > Unclassified ...
CAGGTACGTGCCGAGACCGAAGGTCATGACGGCGAGCGGGACCCAGACGAGCACGAGCGGCGGCGGTCCGGACGCGCGCGCGAACAGCAGGGCCGTGCTCGTCAGCACGAGGACCCCGGTGGCGGCGACGGCGAAGGCGCACCGGCGCAGCAGTTCCGGGCCGAGGCGCACCACCAGGAGCCGGAAGAGGACGCTCGACGCGATCATCGTCGACGCGTTCGTCGCGAACACCGTGGCGTAGACGCCGGGGGTGAGGTGGAGGTCCTCCTGCAGGACGATCGAGGAACCCCCGATGTAGATGAAGAACCCGCACGTCACGAGGCACTGCACCCCGACCGGCGTGATGAACGCGCGGTCGCGGACGAGTTCCGCGGACCGCCCGAGCAGCTGCCGCAACCCGCCCGGGTGGCGGCGTTGCGGCGGCAGCGTCTCCGGCAGGCCGAAGGTCGCCGCCGCGGTCATGAGCACGCCGACGCCGGCGAGGAACCAGAAGACCGCCCGCCACCCGCCGAGGGGCAGCAGCAGCGCCCCGATCGCGGGCCCGGCGACCGGACCGACGAGGCTCACCGCGGTCAGCGTCCCGAACGTCGCGGCGGCCTCGCGGCCCTCGAAGGTGTCCGTGACGCAGGCCCGGCCGACCGCCGCCGCGGCGCCGGTCGCCATGCCCTGCGCCACGCGGGCGAGGATCATCACGAGGATCGAGTCCGACAGCGCGCACAGCACCGACATCAGGGTGAACGCGACCGTGGCGGCGAGGACGATGCGCCGGCGCCCCCGCGCGTCGCTCACCGGGCCGATCAGCAGCTGGCCGACGGCCAGCCCGCCGATGCAGGCCGTGAGGGTCAGCTGCACGGCCGCGTCCGAGGTGACGAACGACTCCCGCATCGCCGGCAGCGCCGCGATGTACGTGTCCGTCGAGAGCGACGCGGTCCCCGTGACGAGGACCAGGGCGGGGATCGACGGGCGGCCCCGGGGAGAACTCCGCCGCGCGGGGCGCGTGCCCTCCGCGGACGCCGCTGACGGTGTCCTCACCGAACCGTCCGCGCTGCAGCAGTCACACCCCAGTCTCCCGCACCGCCGCGGGGAACCGCGCCCGACGCGCGTCGGCGACGCGCACCGGGGTCGTGCGGCGTCCTCCGGCTCAGCGCAGGTCGTAGCTCGTCAGGACGTAGAGGTCGCGCCAGTCCTGCCGGGTCTCACCGGCCGCGGTGTGCACGACGACCTCGGACTCGTGCCCCCGGGTCGGTCCCACGCTCTGCTCGCCGGGCCACCACGCGACCCACCACCCCTGGCGCACGCTGGCCTGCACCGTCCGGCCGTCCTCGGTGACGACGTCGATCCCCGTGACGTCGTCCCCGACGCGACCGGTGGCGAAGGAGTACACCGTGGCCGGATCCTCGTCGCCGGCGTAGCCGATCGAGTCGACCACGGCCGCTGCGGGACTCGTGGGTCCGGTCCCGGGTGACGGCGTGAGCGTCTCGTAGGAGACCCCGCCGCCCTCCCGCATGGTCTGGCACTCCACGACGTCGGCGCCCAGGCGCAGCAGGGTGATCGCGCCGGGTCCGCGCTTGTCGCTGAGCAGGACGTCGTCCACGGAGACGGCCACGCGGTGGGGTGCGGCCGCCGCCGCGTCGACGGCCGCCGCGCAGGCCCGGGCGCGGTCGAGCACCTGCGCACCGCTCTGCGGCTGCGGCGCCGCCGTCCACGCGGCGAACGCCGACTCCCGCGCGCTCGGCACCAGGCCGACGGTGGTGTTCAGCGCCACCAGGGCCCCGGCGACGGCCGCCCCCGCCCAGACCCACCGGCGACGCCGGGGGCCCACCGCCCGGCGGACCCCCGCGGGCCGGCCGGTGGGCGACCCACCCGGGGTCGCGAGCACCTGCTCCAGCTGCGCGCGGGACCGGACCCACTCCAGCGCCGCGGGTTCGCGCCCGCGCACCGGGTCCAGCAGCGCCAGCTGCGTCAGGTCCCGCCTCCCGTTCCCGGCGGCCGTCTCGTCCCGCGCCCCGTCGAGGCTGTCCTCGTTCACGCTCGCGCTCCTCCCGCTCGTGTCCAGCTCCGTCGTCCTGCTGCGGCGTCCTGCGCCGGCTCCTCGCCGGGGTCCGCGCCGTCCGGCCGGGCCTCGAGGGCCTGGCGCAACCGGAGCCGGGCCCGCGACAGCCGCATGGCGAACGTCGAGCGCCGGCAGCCCAGCACCTGCGCCGCCTGCCGGCCGTCCAGCCCGTCGAAGGCGACGAGGGCCAGGACCTCGCGGTCGCGGGCGCTCAGCCTCGACCACGCCCGGGCCAGGTCCAGGCGCGTGCCCACCACCTCGGTGCAGTCCTCCTCGTGGTCGCGGTGCTCCCGCGCCATCCGCACGTCGAGCCCGGCCCGGCGCGACGCGGCGCGCGCGTGGTTCGCCATGACGTGGCGGGCCACCGTGAACAGCCAGGCACGGGCCTCGGAGACGTCGGCGCGCGGCACGTCGTCCAGGCGCTGCCAGGCGACGAGGAACACCTTCGCGACCACGTCCTCCGCCTCGTGGGCCGGCAGGCGCCGCTCCACGAAGCGCAGCAGGTCGGGGAACGTCGCGGTGTGCAGCGCCCGCAACCGCTCCTCGGGCGAGGCCGCGACCGGCCGGCCCCCCGGCCGGCCGGTCCCCCCGTCGTCCTGCCGACCGGCACCGCGCGGCTTCCCGTCGCCCACGGGTCCTCCCCTCCACGTCACACCCCCACATGTCCGCCCAGGCCCCGCGTGTCACACCCCGGCGGGTGGCGCGGCGGTGCCCAGCGCAGCCGTGCAGACGGCGAGGTCCTCGCGCAGAGCGCGCCGGCGGGCCTCGTCCAGCGGCGCGAGCATCCGCCGCTCGACGGCCCGCACCGCGGCGCTGGCGGAGTGGAGGTGCTCGCGGCCCGAGGCGGTCAGCTCGGTGGGCAGGGCCCGGCCGCGCGGGGCGGTCGCGGAGCGCGTGACCAGGCCGCGTTCGACCAGCCCGCGCAGCACGCCGTCCATGGCCTGGCGGGTGACGAAGGTGGCCCGCGCCAGCTCGGCGTTGGACAGGCCCGGCTGCTGCGCGAGCACCTCCAGGCAGGAGTACTGCGAGGTGCTCAGCCCGAGCGGGCGCAGCACCGCGTCCATGCCCGCGCGCAGGGCGACGGCCGCCTGCTTGAGCGCGTACCCCACGGACTCCTCCAGGTCCCCGACGGTCTCCTCTTGACTCATGTCAGGAGCTTGACACACGATGGGAGTGTCAAGGACCTGACATCGAGGAGGAGAGCGCGATGACGACGCACGTGGAGGAGTTCGAGGTGCTCGGCCCGTGGTCGCTCGGCACCAGCCGGGCGTTCTGGGAGGGGTTCGCCCCGGCCCGCCTGCCGGCGCCGCGCACCCCGGGCGCCGGGCGGCTGCAGACCGTGTTCCGCGTCGAGGCCGACGCCTCGCGCGCCGAGGCGACCGTGACCCAGCACGGCGCGCGGGCCCGGGTCGGCGTGAGCGGCGACGGCGACCTGGAGGCGGCGGCCGCGCAGGTGCGCCGCTTCCTGTCCCTGGACGTCGACGCCCGCGGCTGGCCCGGCGTCGGCGACCGCGATCCCGTCGTCGCCGACGCCCAGCGCCGGCTGCCGGGCCTGCGCCCCTGCGGGTTCCACTCCGCCTACGAGGCCGCCGCCTGGGCCGTCCTCTCGCAGCGCGTGCGGATCCCCCAGGCCGCCGTGCTGCGCGACGCCGTCGTCGCCCGCTGGGGCGAAGGGGGAGCCTTCCCCGCTCCCGCCGTGCTGCGCGCCGCGGACCTCGACCTGCCCGGCCGCGAGGCCGAGTACCTGCACGCCGTCGCCGAGGCCGCGCTCGAGGGGATGCTCGACACGGCGGTGCTGCGGTCGCTGGACCCCGAGGCGGCCGTCGCGGTCGTGCAGGGGGTTCCCGGCCTGGGCCCCTTCAGCGCGGAACTCGTCGTCCTGCGCGGCGCCGGCGCTCCCGACGCCCTCCCCCGCCACGAGCGTCGCTTCGACGACGAGGTCGCCCGGCGCTACGGCCCGGGCCGGTCCCTCGCCGAGGTCTCCGCGCCGTGGCGGCCGTACCGCACCTGGGCCGCCGTCCACCTGCGCGCCCTGCGGGAACGGCGCACCGCGCCGGTCGGGCGTCCCGCGCCGCGGGAAGGGCACGAGCCCGGCGCGGAATGCCCGACGGGCCCGCGCGCCTTGCACCAGCCATGAGCAGCATCGGAATCATCGGCAGTGGCAACATCGGCAGCACGCTGGCCCAGCTCGCGGTGGACGCCGGCCACGACGTCGTCATCGCCAACTCGCGGGGGCCGCAGTCCCTCACCGAGCTCGTGGCCCGCCTCGGCTCCACGGCGCAGGCGGGGACGCGCGAGGAGGCCGCGGCCGCCGCGGACCTCGTCGTCGTGACCATCCCCCTCGGCAAGGTCGAGGACCTGCCGGCGGACCTGCTGACCGGCAAGGTCGTCATCGACACCTGCAACTACTACCCGGAGCGCGACGGCGACATCGCCGTGCTCGACGACCACTCGCTGACCACGAGCGAGATGGTGCAGCGCCACTTCACCGGGGCACGCGTCGTGAAGTCGTTCAACAACATCTTCGCCAAGACCCTCGGCGAGTTCGCCCGCCCCGCGGGTGACGCCGAGCGCACCACCCTGCTGATCGCCGGCGACGACGAGGGCGCTAAGCAGGTCGCCACGCAGTTCATCGACAGCATCGGCTACGACGTCCTGGACGCCGGCAGCCTCGCGGACAGCTGGCGCTTCCAGCGCGACCAGCCCGCCTACGCCGGCGCGTACGCGGTGGACGGCGACCCCGAGAACCCGCGTCGCGCCACGGGTGCGGACCTCGAGCCGCTGCTCGCGCAGGCCGACCGCTCGATCCGCTGACCTCCGGGCCCGCCGGCGCCCGCCGGCGGGCCCGTCCGCGTTCGCCGGCCCACCCGAGGAGCCCTCGTGACCGACACCCCGCTCTCGCTCGGCCTCGCCTTCGTGCCCGACCAGCCGCCCGAGCGGTTGCGCGAGCTCGCCACGACCGCTGAGGCCGCCGGCCTGGACGAGTTCTGGGTGTGGGAGGACTGCTTCAAGGAGAGCGGGGTGGCCAGCGCCGCAGCGGCTCTGGCGTGGACGGAGCGCATCGCGGTGGGCATCGGCCTGCTGCCCGTGCCCCTGCGCAACGTGGCGCTCACGGCCATGGAGTTCGCGACCCTGGAACGGCTGTTCCCGGGCCGGCTGCGCCCCGGCGTCGGGCACGGCGTCCAGGACTGGATGCGGCAGGTCGGCGCCCGCGCGGCCTCCCCGCTGACGCTTCTCGAGGAGCAGACCCGCGCCCTGCGCGCACTCCTGGACGGGCAGCGGGTCACCACCACGGGTCGCTACGTGACGCTCGACGACGTCGGACTGGACTGGCCGCCGTCGCCCGCGCCCCCCCTGCTCGTGGGGGGCACGGGCCCGAGGTCCCTGTCGCTGGCGGGGCGGCTGGGCGACGGGACGCTCCTCGGCACCGCCATGACCGAGGACGACGTGCGCTCCTCCTGCGAGACCGTGTTCGCGGCCCGGGACGGGGCGCGGCACCCGGTCGTGGTGACCGCCATCGCGGCGACCGGGCCGGGTGCCCGCGAGCGCGTCGACCGCGAGGTCCCCCGGTGGGGCCGACGGGCCGACGAGGGCATCGGCCTCAGCGGCGACGCCGAGGAGATCGCCGCGGGGCTGCGGCGGCTCGCGGCGTTCGGCATCACGTCGGTCGTCGTCCAGCCCACCGTCGACGAACCCGACCTCACCGGCTTCGTGCGGTTCCTGGGCCGCGAGGTCCGGCCGCTGCTGTAGCCGCACCGGCGGGTCCGGGCGGCGCGCTCAGCCGGACGCCCCTCCCGCCGCGGCCGTCGCGGTCCGGGACGACCGCACCCAGCGGGCCTCGCGGGGGTCCCACCACTCCGCCGCGGGCCCGTCGGGCCGCGCCCCGGCCGGCGCGGCGGTCCGGTCGCGGTAGGCCGCCACCGCGACCGCGACCTCCTCGGCGAGCAGGTCCGCGTGGATCGCCGACCCCGCGGTCGCCCCGGCCGCCGCGGACGTCACCACCTGCGCCATGGGCGCGGACACGTTTCCCGCCGCCCACACGCCGGCGGCCGCCGTGGCGCCCTGGGCGTCCGCGGGCAGGTACCGGCCGAGGACCGTGCCGCCCACCACGAGGTCGCTCATCGCCAGCCCCAGGTCGGCGACGAGGTCGGCGCGCCCCTCGACCCGCGTCCCGACGGCCACGGCCTGCCGGGCGATCACGCGGCCGTCGGCCATCCGGACCCCCGACAGGGCGTCGTCCGTGGTCTCGATCCCCGCGACCCGGCCGACGACCCGGCGGACGCCGAGCGCGGCGAGCTGCTCGTCCTGCTCGTCGGTGGGGTCGGGCGCCGTGTGCTGGAAGTACACGACGTCGTCGGTCAGCCCGCGGAACAGCAGCACCTGGTGCACCGCCAGCGGCGAGGAACCCAGGACCCCGACCGCCTGGCCGCGCACCTCCCAGCCGTGGCAGAACGGGCAGTGCAACACGTCGCGGCCCCACCGCTCGGGGAGCCCGTCCACCGGCGGCAGGACGTCGACGAGCCCGGTGGCCAGCAGCAGGCGGCGGGCGCGCACCGTGCGCTGCGCGCCGTCGGTGGTCCGGACGTCGACGGTGAACCGCGGGGCGCCGGGTTCCGGGTCCGCGAGGATCCGGGCGCGCTCCGCGCAACCCCCGACGATGTCGACGCCGTAGGCCGCCATCTCCACGGACGCCCTCTCCCGCAACGCACCCGGGGCGATGCTCTCGGCGTAGAGGTAGTTGTGCACCCCCTCGGCGGGGGCGTTGCGAGGAGCCCCCGCGTCGACCACCAGCACCCGGCGGCGCATCCGAGCCGTGATCTTCGCTGCGCTCGCGCCGGCGGCCCCGCCGCCGACCACCACGAGGTCGTAGTTCTCCGTGTCCATGCCCGCCACGGTGCGGCGCGCGGCCCGGGCCCGTCGAGGAGCGTTGCCGCTCCGGCAACGTCCGACCACCCCGGGGGCCAGGCCACCTACCGTCGGGACGTGCCCTCCGAGACCCCGCAGCCCCACGACCACCACGACCACGCCCACGCCGACCACACCGACCACGCCGACCACCACCACGCGGCGCTCGCCGAACTGCTCGAGCTGGACGCGCAGGTCCTCCCGTTCGCGCCCGACCTCGTCCGGCGCCTCGCCGACGTCCTCGCGGAACCACCGGCCACGGTCGTCGACCTCGGCGCGGGAGCCGGGTCGGGTTCCCTCGCCCTGGCCGCCGGGTTCCCGTCCGCGCGGGTGACCGCCGTCGACCGCTCGCCCGTGATGACCCGCCGCCTCGGCGAGGTGTTCGCGGCGGCCGGGCTCGCCTCGCGCACCGCGGTCGTGCAGGCCGAGGTCGACGCGACCTGGACGACGCCGGAACCCGTGGACCTCGTCTGGGCCTCGCTCGTCCTGCACGAGATGCCCGGCCCCGGCGCCGTGCTGACCGCGGTCCGCGCCGCCCTGCGCCCCGGGGGGTCCTTCGCCGTGGTCGAGATGGACGCGACGCCGACCTTCCTGCCCGCCGACACCGCGCCCGGGCTGCAGGCACGCGTGAACGCCGAGCTCGCCACCGTCGACGGGCGGCCGGCGCACCCGCGCTGGACCGCGGCGCTGGAGGCGGCGGGGTTCTCCGACGTCAGCGAGCACCGCGTCGCACTGGAGGTCTCCTCACCCGTGGACCTGGTGCAGCGGTACGCCGACGCCTACCTCAGGCTGATCGTCTCGTCGCTGCGCGAGCGGCTGTCCACCCCGGACGTCGCAGCGCTGGAGGCGCTGCTGACGGGACCGGGCGCGCTGGCCACCCGCCCGGACCTGACGGTCCGGGCCTCCCGCACGCTGTGGGTCGCCCGGCGCCCCTGACTGCGCCCGGTCGCCGCACCGCCGGCCGGCTGGGGGCCGCGCCCACGGTGCCGACCGCGGGTGGAGCGCAGGCGGTGCAGCCGTGGCGTCGGCACGACCGACGCCCGCACCGTCAGGTCGACCACGGCCGCGAGCGCCGCGGTGACGAGGGCGACCGCGAGCGAGCCGACGACCAGGAGCGCGAGCGCCGCGACCCCCGCCGCCGCGAGGGCGGCGAGGACCACGGCGACCAGGGCGAGCGGACCTGCGACCACGGTGACCTCCCGACCGGGTCCCCGCGCACCGGGCGCGGGGGACGACGGGCCGCTGCTCGACCGGTGAGGACAGACGTTCCCACGCCCCCGCCCCGCCGCAACCGGGCGGACCGGCCGGCGGTGCGGTGCTCCGCGGGGTTCCGGCGCGGCTCAGGGCCGGTCGGGGTCCGCGCGCCCGGCGACCGCCCGCAGGCCGCGGTCGAGGAAGCCGAGCACCCAGGTGAAGCTCTCGTCCACCGAGGTGTCGATCTGGAAGCCCCCGGACGCCTCGAACGTCGAGAAACCGTCCAGGACGCTGCGCAGCAACCGCAGGGCGTGGATCTCCTCGCGGGGGTCCAGGCCGTAGCCGTGGACCATCGCCGTCCACGAGGCGAGCACCCGCCGCGTGGCCGGGCGCAGGGGGTCGTCCGGGCCGGTGGCGCGGGCCGCGTTGCCCGCGGCGTAGCGACCGGGGTGCTCCCGCACGTAGGCGCGCATGGCGTGCGCACCGGCGACGAGGGCGTCGCGGCCGGACCGGCCCTGCAGGGCGTCGCGCAGGGTGTCGGCGAGCTCGTCCATGGCGAGCACGCCGATGCGGTGGCTGAGCTCCGCCTGGCTCACCACGTGCTTGTACAGCGACGGCGTCCTGACGCCGAGCCGTTCCGCGACCAGACCCATGCTCAGCTGCGGGAAGCCGATCTCGTCGGCGAGCGCCGCCCCGGCCTCGGTGACGGCCGCCGCGCTCAGTCCCGCCCTAGGCACGGGCCAGCGTCCGGGCCAGGAACGGCAGCGTGAGCGCGGCGACCTCGTCGGGCGTCTGCGCGTGCGGGTAGTGGCCGGCGCCGGCGATGACGGCGAGCTCGCCGAGGCCGTCGGGCAGGTCGGCGACGATGCCCTCGCCCTCGGCGCGCGGGTCGGCCCAGTCGGGGTCGGCGTCGCCCTGGACGACGAGGACCGGGCAGGTGACGTGGGCCAGCTGCGCCCCGGCGTCGGCCGGGCTGGTCCGGCACATCTGCTGCAGGACAGCCATCCGGCCGGGCTCGCTCATCGTCGTGGCGATGCGGGCACGCTCCTGCGTCCAGTCGGCGGGCTTGGCGGGGTAGGCCACGTCCAGGTAGGCCAGCCAGTTCGTCAGCTTCCCCCGGAGCATGGTCAGCGCGAGCTGCGTGGAGCCCGCGCGGTAGCGCTTCACGCGCAGCGCTCCCCCGAGGCTGATCGACTGCGTGCGGGTGAACGGGGCCAGCTCGACGACCCCGGCCACCACGTCGGGCGCCGTCGCGGCCGCGATCGTGGCGGCACCCCCGCTGATGGACTGCCCGACGATCACGGCCGGGCCGCCCAGGTGCCGCACGAGGGCCACGAGGTCCCCTGCGATGTCGGTGCGGCTGTACCCGTCCCACTCCACGCTGGAGTCCCCGCACCCGCGGAGGTCGACGGTGGCGACGCGGTAGCCGGCGGCCGCGAGGAGGGGGGCCAGGAACCGGTAGGAGTGCCGACTGTCCCCCATGCCGTGCGCCAGGACGACGAGCGGTCCCTCGCCGGTGAGGTCGTAGGCGAGGGTGCCCCCGTCGAGGGTGAGGTGCTCGGTCATGGTGTTCTCCGTCGTTGTGGCTAATGCAGTTAGCTACAAGCTAGTTGCATTAGCCAGTGCTGTCAACGGCCTCTCCGGCCTTCCCCCCGGTCGGTACCGGGGCCGGTCCGGCGAGGAGACTCCCCCTGTGACCGCACCCCGCCCACCCCTGCCCCCCTTCACCACCGAGTCCGCCCGCACCAAGGTGCAGGCCGCCGAGGACGCGTGGAACTCGCGCGACCCCGAGCGCGTCGCCCTGGCGTACACCGAGGACTCGGTGTGGCGGAACCGCGACCAGTTCGTCACGGGTCGCGCCGAGATCGTCGCGTTCCTCACCGCGAAGTGGGAGCGCGAGCTCGACTACGTCCTGCGCAAGGACCTGTGGACCCACACCGAGGACCGGATCGCCGTCCGCTTCCAGTACGAGTGGCACGACGCCGACGGCCGCTGGTTCCGCAGCTACGGCAACGAGCTGTGGGAGTTCGACGCCGACGGCCTGATGCGCCGCCGCGAGGCCAGCATCAACGACACGCCGATCGCCGCGACGGACCGCCGCCTGTTCGGCCCCCGCCCCGACGCGGAGCGCACCCCGGGGCACGTGCTGCCCCTGCGCTGACCGGCGGGGAGGCGCACCCGCCGGTACGGTCGGGGCCGTGGACACCGTGGACCTCGGCCGCACCGGCCTGCGCACCTCCCGGCTCGTGCTGGGCACCATGACCTTCGGGGGGCAGGCCGACGCCGACGCCTCCCGGGCGATGGTCGAGATGGCCGCCGAGGCGGGGGTGACGCACCTCGACACCGCCATCACCTACGAGGAGGGCCGCTCGGAGGAGATCCTCGGCGACCTCCTCGTCGGCCGCCGCGACGAGTTCGTCCTGGCCTCGAAGGTCTTCGGGGCGCACGGCCCGGGGCCGGAGGACCGGGGCCTGTCCCGGGTGGCGATCGTGCGGGCCGTCGAGACCAGCCTGCGGCGGCTGCGCACCGACCACCTCGACCTGTACTACCTCCACGCTCCGGACTGGACCGTTCCGCTGGAGGAGTCGCTCGCCGCGATGCACGAGCTCGTGCAGGCGGGCAAGGTCGCCGCCGTCGGGATGTCGAACCACGCCGCCTGGCAGCTCGTCGAGGCGGAGCGCCTCGCGGGCCGCAACGGCTGGGCGCCCGTCACCGTGTCGCAGGTGATGCTGAACCCGCTCGCGCGCTCCCTCGAGGAGGAGTACACGGCGGCGGCCGCGCAGAAGGGCTGGTTCAACGTCGTCTACAACCCGCTGGCCGGCGGCCTGCTCACCGGCAAGCACCGCCGCGACGCCGAACCCGCCGCCGGAACCCGCTTCAGCGGGGCGGCCTACCGCGACCGGTACTGGAACGAGGCGCAGTTCTCCGCGGTCGAGGCGCTGGCTCGCATCGCGGACGGGGCGGGGATCAGCCTGCTGGAGCTGTCGATGCGCTGGGCCGTGCACCACCCCGCCGTGGGGGCCGTCCTGCTCGGCGCGTCGTCGCCGGAGCAGCTGCGCGCCAACCTCGACGCCGCCGCCGGCCCCGCGCTCGGTCAGGACGTGCTCGACGCGTGCGACGAGGTCTACGCGGCGCTGCGGGGACCGGTGCCGAAGTACAACCGCTGAGGCGCCCGGGCCCCCGCGGCGCGGCGACTCACCCCCACCAGCGCCGCCAGCCCGTCGGGTCGGGGTGGGGTTCCGGCGAGGGATCCTCGCCCAGGGCGCGGGCGGCCTCGGCGAGGTCCTCGGCCGTGAGCGTCGAGACGTCGGCGCGGTCGAGCTGGTCGGCACTGCGGTCCCCGCTGCGCGTCAGCCGCAGCGCCTGCCGGTTCAGCGCCTGCTCGAACAGCGTGCGGGCGAAGCGCGCGTTGCCCGACTCCTCGCCGGCGCGCAGGCCCCCGAGCACCTGGCGCAGCACCACCTCGGCGCCGGGTTCCAGCTCGTACTCGTGCTGCGCGGCGATGATCGAGAAGATCGACAGCAGCTCGTCGGTGGAGTAGTCCGGGAACTCGACCTCGCGCGCGAAGCGGGAGCGCAGCCCGGGGTTGGAGAGCAGGAACGCCTCCATGAGCCGCGGGTAGCCCGCGACGATCACCACGAGGCGGTGCCGGTGGTCCTCCATGCGCTTGAGCAGGACCTCGATGGCCTCCGCCCCGAAGTCGAGCCGGCCCTCACCCTCGGGCGACAGGGAGTAGGCCTCGTCGATGAACAGGACGCCGTCCAGCGCCCGGCGGATCACCCGGTCCGTCTTGATCGCGGTCGCCCCCACGTACTGCCCGACGAGGGCGGCGCGGTCCACCTCGACCAGGTGCCCCCGCTGCAGCAGGCCGACCGCCCGGTACATCTCGGCCAGCAGCCGCGCCACCGTCGTCTTGCCCGTGCCCGGGTTGCCGAGGAAGACGAGGTGCTCGACGTCGCCACCTCGGGCAGGCCGTGCGTCGTGCGGCGCGCCTGCACCTGCAGGAACGCCACGAGCCCCCGCACCTGCTCCTTCACCGACTCGAGCCCGATGAGCCCGTCCAGCTCGGCCTGCACCTCCGCGAGCGGCCGCGCCGGGGCGGGGCGGGCGCCGAGGCGGTCCCCCGTCCCGTCCTCGCTGCCGCGCAGACCGGAGCGCCCGAGCTGGTCGCTCAGGCGGCTCACGGTCTCCCTCAGCTCGTCGAGGGGGTTGCGGTTGCGGGGCATGCCGCGACCCTAGGCGCCCCGGCCGCGGGCGACCTCCCCAGACGCAGGACACCCGGGACGCAGGACACCCGGGACGCAGGACGCCCCGGCCCGCGGTGCGCGGACCGGGGCGTCCCCGTGGTGCTCAGTCGTGCTCAGCGCAGGTCGAAGCGGTCCAGCTCCATGACCTTCTGCCACGCCGCGACGAAGTGCCGGACGAACAGCTCCTGCGCGTCGTCGGCCGAGTAGACCTCGACGATGCCGCGCAGGATGGAGTTGGAGTTGAACACCAGGTCGACGGCGGTGGCCGTGCGCACGACGGACCCGTCGGCGTCCAGGCCCTCGTAGACGCCCTCCCCCTCCGTCGCCGAGCGCCACTGCACCCCCAGGTCGAGCAGGTTGCGGAAGAAGTCCTGCGACAGGACGCCGGGGGTGTCGGTGAACACCCCGTGCCGCACGCCACCGGTGTTCGCGCCCAGCACCCGCAGGCCGCCGACGAGGACGGTCATCTCGCGGGCGGTCAGCTCGAGCATGTAGGCGCGGTCCAGGAGCAGGGTCTCCGGGTGCAGCTTGCTGCCCGGGTCGATCCAGTTGCGGAACCCGTCGGCGCGCGGCTCGAGCCAGCGGTAGTTCTCGACGTCGGTCTGCTCCTGCGTGGCGTCGGTGCGGCCGGGCGAGAACGACACCGTGACCGTCACGCCCGCGTCGGCCGCGGCCTTCTCCACCGCGGCCGTGCCGCCGAGCACGATGAGGTCGGCGAGGGAGACCTGCTTCCCCGTGGCCGCCTCGAACTCGCCCTTGACCCGCTCGAGGACCGGCAGGACGTCGCGGACGCCCTCGTTCACGGCCCAGCCGAGCTGCGGCTCCAGGCGCAGGCGGGCGCCGTTGGCGCCGCCCCGCTTGTCGGTGCCGCGGTAGGACGCGGCCGCGGACCAGGCCGTGTGCACCAGCTGCGAGACGCTCAGGCCGGCGGAGAGCAGGCGCTGCTTGAGGTCGGCGACCTCCGCCTCCCCCACGAGCTCGTGGTCGACGGCGGGCGTCGGGTCCTGCCAGACGAGCTCCTCGGCCGGGACGTCCGGGCCGAGGTAGCGGCTCTTCGGCCCCATGTCGCGGTGC
>Ga0160429_1001400_pt1 | contig 13471 bp, 18 predicted proteins | sample SolpanmetagenomR_FD_108199 | JGI IMG/M metagenome (GOLD analysis project Ga0160429, IMG submission 108199) | Solar panel surface microbial communities from Lawrence Berkeley National Laboratory, California, USA - R | ecosystem: Engineered > Built environment > Solar panel > Unclassified ...
AAGATCATACCGGATGATATCATGAGCAAAATTGTCCTGATCTGATTTAGTAATAGCTGGCCTTGAAGGAGGGCGATACATACAATAACTTCAAGTGCAATGATAAATGCCTTTTCTTTCACCTTGGTCTTCCATCGGAATATGCTCACATTCTCGAACTTTAACCTGGAAAGATGATCTCGACCTTTGATCTTCTGTATCTTGTTGAGCGCAACAGATATTTCGATGATCGTGTATGAAACGGTTTCGTAAATTTTCGGATGATTTTGTTTGATATAGTCAAGAATATTTGTCATGAGTGTTCCATTTCCAGCTCCAATTTCGACGATCATTAAAGGGTCTTGCGATGCCGGAGACGTTTGATATTTCTGTATGATACACTTTGCGATTGCGATTCCGTAATGTGGCTATTATCGATCACTTTTCAGCTGTTTAGGCCTTTTTCTTGATCATATCTTGTATATTTGTGTGTACCCTGTATATTTCCACAGGCGTATGCCATACTTGTACATGTTCTTCTTCTTCCACTTCTTTCTGTACTGGTGCTTCTGGGCCGTTGAGTATGGGCCGTTCAGTATGTGAATATAGCCGCGCGATCTGGTTTAGGAAATCGTTGGTATTTTTGTAATCTCGAAAATGCACGGGTGCGGGTTGTGAGATGATACGAGCGCGGTGTTGGAAGTATCCTGTGGTGGGGTTGTATAATGCTGCGTGGATATGTTGGCGCGCTGTGTGCAGTGATCTCCTTGTACGCATTACTTTTGTTTGTCTGTGGTGGCCGGGGGGGAAAAAAAACAAAACGTCGTAACAAAAGGAAGTACAGTACTGTGAACAGCAACGCAAGATAGACAAACAAGCAAAAAGCAAACGAGAAATCGAACAGGGAAGGATGACATACACAGGACCAATGGTGTTACAATGTAAAGCATGTAGACGGATTATAGGTGATACGTTAGCGTATGTCGCTAGTGACGCGAAATTAGATTTAATCGCGCTTGCTAGTATTACGGAAAACGCAACGGTACAGATGGTAAGATGAACTTGCATACATCGGTTCAGAGTACGAGGAGAGAATGCATACAGGCAGGAAGTTGTTAATCAAGGATGGAAAGCATAGAGGTAGGAAGGCGTTCCCAAAGAGGATGTTTGGTATAGCAGACACTTTCACAACCCATAAAGCAAGCGAAGCGAACATGAAGCACATGAACATTGGAATCACTTTCCAAGCCCTCTCATCAATCTGACCGACCAACACAAAGTGTCCGTACCATAGGATAACGAACAGGTCAAATGGTTACCGGAAATACGAGCAGCTTATATAGACGTAACGTGCGCATGCTCCAAAGTGGTAGGAAGGATGTATAAGGCCACACCGCGAGAAATGGATAGACTGAGGTGATCCTTCGTTTGCTGTATGCACTATCATGTAGTAACGATAGCTCAGGGATCTCTTTTGCTTCCACCGCAATGATATACAAGGCTATACGATAGGTGCAACGGCTACAGGACCGTTACCGGATGTAGATAACGAGATTAATGATTGGAGGACGATGTGCGAGCGAATGATTGCTGTAGAAGATGCTTGTCGGATGGTAGATAGTCTTGCTCATGATATGGCGAAAGTTGAACTGATCATCTGAACAGTTGGGTACATTGCTAGACCCGGATGTAATTGCTTCCAATCAACAAGCACTGAAGAGTCCACAATTGCAGGGCGAAATGCAGACCAAATAGGCTTCATCTGTTGGAAATATCGCAGGAGCTGTAAGAACCATTACAACTAAAATTACGGGGTCGGAACAATGATGCTTTAGCTAAGATATAGATTGTGTTTGAGATCGAACGATCACCGTACCCAAAGTGTACATATAGATTTTTCAGTACATCGGGGATGTCTTAAGAGGACTAACATACACTTATACGGGTCGCATGCTGATTGGAGTAGTTTATCTGTTATATATCAGCGTAGGGCTGGTTTGGTGGACTGGTCTCGGCCTTATTTTCCGTTGAAACTTTTGCCCATTTCTATATACAGTCTGTACACAGTTCTATATACTGTAGTGAGCCTTTTCAGACGCCCCGACACTCGTATACAAGCACCATCTATGTCCATCCGCATCAAATCGTATCGAGCAATAGCATCATGGCACCACACACTTCCCCCCTCCCAAACTGACACTCTCTGCGGTATCTGTAGATCACCCTTCGATCACGCATGTCCAAACTGCACAATCCCACACGCATGTCCACTAGAAGTCGGATTCTGCAAACACGTATATCATAAACATTGTATACAGAATTGGCACAGAAACGAAATCGAAAATGCAAGAGCGGTGGTAGGCGCGAAAGAAAAAAAAGAAGAAGATGCAAGTTGTCCAATGTGCAGACGGAGATGGACAGATGGAGAAGTATTGAAAGAAGATGGACACTGATAACCAGGAACAATGATAAATGATCCTCGAAAAAAGAACAAAGTATGGTGGACCACAGGGGCAAAGGTTTTGAAAACAGGAAATCAACGAAGGGGCAAATAACGGCATGCTACTAGGTAATAATCTGGTAGATTTTGTCTTAAGAGGATTCGATCGAATACGGGTCCAGAGTCGTGGGGGTAGACCCTTTGCATCCTCCCCGTTCACAACGTGAAAGGACCAATACCATTTGCTTACTCACGCCCATCACCTTTCGAACTCGATATTCGCCAGCCTGCACAATATATACGCAACATATCAGCCTACAGTATTATGCCTCTCAGACCAGCACGAGCTTTATGCAAGACTTCTGTCTTGATCAAAGGATAGTCAGGCCACTTTTTGAGAACTTTGAAGCATACTTCGATCGCCTCGGTCCATTGTTTGCTTTTCATGAGGTTATAGGATAGCTTATAGCCCAATGAAGCAGATGTTTCTCCTGTAAGACTCCATGCAATCTGATAGTGGTCAGCGGCGTCTATATGTTTGTCTTTCAACTCTTGTATGAAGGCAGAACATTCGTATGCAGCCGTAGAGGACTTATTGTTCAGCAAAGCCTTCGAAAGAATATCTTGCGCTTCCTTGTGGTTGATATCCTAGTAAGGCATTCAGCATCGATACTGGCTATAACACGAAGAGAATTACGTTGAGATAGATATATGCCATTTGAATACAAGCCGACTCGATATCTTCTTCCCACATTGGCTGGACAAGGTACTGCGTAATTTTCTTGAGCACTGCTTTACCTTTCAGCGCTTGATCGCCCATAAAGTATGATTCAGCCAATGCCTATACATTCATATGAGGACTGGCAGTTCTCCTCAGACGTCTACTCTTACCAATTCTGCGGTCACGCATTCGTGCTCTGAAGCGAGTACGGACAACTCCTTAGTCACTTTGGATTTGCTTGAGACTTTACTCAACAATCGAAGTCGTAGTGCTTGTGTTTCAGGAGAAATTTGCGTAATTGATCGTTCCTGTAATATTGATATAATATTCGCGATGTCCTCTTGGCATGTTTGCTGCGCCTTGCTCATTTCTGCATGTCGGCTCAGCACTATCCGAGCCATTTGCTGAACGGAACTCTCCCAGAGATGCGGAGCTTTGCGTGCTAAAGCGAAAGCTCTCAAAGCTGCAGACTGCTGTCCGGTGAATCTATAACCTCGGATCAGCAAGTGATTGTCCATGCGCTGCGCAGTGATACCTAAGCAAGATACCAGAACACATATACCAACCTTCCTCCTTCAGGTGCTCCACTTGTGACCCTTCCGAGCTGCCAAGGCTTTCACTGGTGTTCTGTGTACTTTCCGATGCATCTAGTTGCCTCGCGCCCTCTGTGGCCATGTAGCCAAGCCGTTTCTGGCATAGTAAATACGCTTCAAGCGAGTCCCAATCCCGGGGATTACTCGCTAGGATGACCGCGAGAGATTTGAGTGCAGCTTGATGGTCACCCCTAAGTATATCAATCTCGGCTTGATATCGTAGCTGGTCATCTCCAAAGTTTCCGGAGGTGAGTATACTTTGTGCACTTTCAATATAGGACCGCTTCTCTGGGGCTTGATCTGCAATCTTGATCCGTTTCGCGAGTTTGAGGTTTCGTTTGAGTAGGGCGGTCAAAGGCTAAAGATCATAAGTACTTCAATTACACCATGTAGATGCCGCAATACCTCTTTATCGACAGGATTAAGGCGTAAAGCTGTCTCATATTCCTGCAGTTCCTGGTCAGCATTGTGACCTTCATACAGCTTCGCTAACGCAATACAGACACGTGCTGCTTCGGGTCCGTTAACGTGATCTACCATCTCTTCACTTGATGAACTGGTCAACAACGCTTTGCATTGTACCAGACTCTCGATTGCGCCAGCGGAATTGGATTGCGCCTGTTGCACGAGTGCGTATAGCCTGAGAAATTTGACGCTGGTGTATAATAGAGCTTCACCTATATGTGCTGTTAGATTACGAGGTTTTCGCTTCATGTGCTTCCTTGCCTACCTGAACACTGAATCAATGTCGAGGTAATCAATTTTGTAGCGTCCTCGATGCGCGTAAGGTTATAGTACAACTTTGCCAGGTCATATCTAAGTGGGCTATCAATCCGGTTGTCGCTATTCAACGCCCTTTCGTAGTATTTAATGGCCTGAAGCATATTGAGGTCGAGCAGGAAAGTATATGATAGGAGATTTACCTTTGCGTAATCATGACTCTTCACTAAAGCCTGACCGATTCGAACCTCTAGTTCACTACGTACTCCGGTCGTCTTGATTGCCTTTTGGTAAACGGCGATCGCTTGTTCCAACTAACGCTCAAGAGATCAGCGATACTGCTGCTTAAGTAAGTCATCAGGAGACTACCTCCAGATTCTCGAGGAGAAAATCTCCTAGTAATAAAGCAGTCTCAACGGTAGCGTTCCTCTCAAAGAGGTTGTGCAAGATCTGAGAGGAAGACCGCAAACTCTGCGTCGTAGTTTGAGTTATGTTGGCGATGGCATGTTGTGCGGTGATGTATTCACTTATGAAAGGGTGCACTCATCAATGCGAGTTCATCCACAATCTGGGAATGGAAAGGTACTCTTCTTCTGATTTTATCGTAACGAACTTAACAAGAGCTTGATCCAATTCCCCAGCTTCCATCAATGTTTGGCCATATCGTAATGCAATCTCGGCGGAAGCTACTTGATTCGATGTAATCATGTTGTCAGACAGTGTCGCCAGAGCATCATTCTATATGACTGGTCAGCGCACGCTGCAAAGCGGAGGACAAAGTGCTTTGATGATGTCCTACACCCCATGTGTAGCATCGTGACATTGGTCGATGCAATGCTTATTCACAGTGACTCACCTTTTTCCCCATCTTGAAAAGGGTCTTAGCCAGCCCAATAACTGCATACAGCTTGATCTGCGGTTGGGTCTCGCTGTTCTTACACAAATTTCTAAACATCAATCCTGCTTCATAGTACGATTTTTGGGTAAACAATATTTGTGCATTCGCAAGCAAATATTCGCTATCAAACTTCGCTTTAAAGTCTATAGCTAATGCCTGTTGTAGCTGCGCTTTGGCTTTTGCTGCATTTGCATGTACAAAGATCTGATCTAGTGCGCCAAGTATATACGTTTTGTAGTTGGAGGCCGTTTGGCTGAGCTCAAGTTCTAGATTGGTGTAGTCATTTAGTATCCATTTGTTTCGTGCTAACTGGTATGAATCTTTCTCCTTGAGCAAGTGCCTGTATTTGGAGGGGATTGGTCTGTGACGTGGTAATGGGAGGTATGGGAGTGGTGATGACATGACAATCGCACTAAGTCACGGTTGCTACTGGTGAACGGAGTAACGAATGACAGATGGGTATAAGATGAAGGAATGAAACGATGTATATAGCGATATATAATTATTATGTTTTGTTGCGTCCAACTGTCGAACAAACGATACTGCACTCCTTGTAAAACCTAAGTTCTACAAAAGAGCGTACATCAATTCATCCCGGCTTAAATGAGGAGGCTCAATATGAATATTGGATATTTTAATCTGTTTCTGACAGAGAGGCGAATCTATCAATGTAAAGTAAAGGACTCAAACTCTCACAATTCCAGAAATAACGTTTTTTTTTCGTTTTGCAACGAATTCGTTGGAAGGAAGAAAGAAGCGGACGCGAGGAGAAGAAATAGGGAGAGAGGGACTAGAATGGTGTAGGATCAGTCTAGAGATTGAGACTTTGTAGATTGCACTCGGTGTTGTAGCGAAACATTCCCATTCGGCTACCAAAGATTATATAGCGGATTCAAGTACATACATATATCTATTCATGCTCCCTCAATAAAGCTATCCAGTAGTTTGAGCTTCCTCCGTACCAGTAGGCGGATTAGGCGGTTCATCAGTAGGCGGAGTTTGTCGCCAACTAAACCACGCACTCATCGGAGTTTTACGCCCAACATTCTTGTTCGACTCGATGGACTCGATAGGAGATTTCGCACTCAGAGGAGCATCTTCTTTAGCCTTGTACATCACCAACTCGGTTTTCAAAGATGCAAGAGACTCCTTCAATGCATGTATCTCGCTCTGACATGACGCAATAACAGCATCCTTTGCTTCTAGCTCCTTCACCATCAATCGTAATTTATGCGCCTGATCGTCTGCATCGGCACCTTGAGTCGCAAGCTCCATCTTAGCATCGATTAGATCTCGTTCCACTTCCATGCAACGCCGTTCGGTCTCCTGACATGTCGCTCGACTTTGTTCAAGCTCCTGTTTCAGCAGAGAGTGATCTTCGGCTGGTGATTGTGCGGCGAGATCTTCAGTACTCGGATGCTTACTCATATTCTTGAGTAGGATCTGGTTCGCCATTTCTATATGTTCCCGGTTCAAAACTGTCAAAGCTGATTCGAGCCTTCTCATCTCTACTGCCTGTTTCAAGATTGTCGCCTGCGCTTTATGCAACGCATCTTTATCTTCATCTGTGTATTTATTTGAGTTGGGCGGCATGTCTGAACTGCCCGAGGGTGTTGGAGAGGTAATATTCGTTACTGTGGAACTCAGGCTGCTGTAATCTTTAGAGCTGTTCATGAATCAGTTACATGCAGAAAATGTATAATCGAAGATTTTACTATTTATCCATCTTGCGCTTCGAGAGACGGATTTCCAGTACTTCTTGTAAGAATGACTCCATATCGCCACCTGTTATGACTTCGAATATAGTATCTTTCAAGAAATTCAGCAAAGGTTCAAATTCGAGCTGTATGATGCGTTTTTCATTGCTTCGCATGAGCCAAATTGCCACCTGAAACAATATCTCCACGCCTTCAAAAAATAACAGGTCCACAATGCGTGTTGCCAGTGTGAGCGGGAAGCGATACAAATATAATGTCAGAAACCATTGCGACGCATACATACTCGATCGTATCCCTTCTACTGCAAGATGTGAGGATATTGAGGGGCATTGATCTGAGAGTAGTCGATCAAATATATATAGTCTCGATTGCAGCACGTCCATCTTCGGGGTATAGTGCCCTCTCAAAGTGTATCGGTGCATAAGCTGTATCAATGTACAGAAAGCTTCGTTATCAGGCATCTAGATGCGATGTTTAGTAAATGTTTTGACTTGTAATCTGAAAGCAGTACATTTAGTAATAATAAGCCGCACAAGAAGCTTAACCCTTGACAGTATCCGACTTCGTCATCGTATAGTGAATATGCTTTCAGCACATTCAGCAGGCTCTCTTGCCCCTCGCCATTCTCATCTTGGAAGAAAGGTTCATTTGGGAACGTCCGCGCAAGATCTCGACGTATGATTCGTTCGTACGAACTCTCCAGCGTTCTGAGTTCTCCATATTTTATCTCGTTATCGTGATTTTTCGAATCACTGACCAGCATCCAAACCAAACCGCGAATGCTTGGTGGGATTCCCTTTACTAGGTAGGATATTGTCACCTTGCGGTCCTTTCCCCTTAGATAAGCATCAGGGTGATCAATGAATTTGCCCCAGAACTCCCAGGGTTCCGGCACCCCTTCCGCTCTCGCTTGCTTCGTTGTAAAGGCGCTGGAAAATTTGTCCCGGAAGAATTGCCCAAAGGAGGAGTACGTAGTTGGCATTGTAGCTTTGATCATATCATCTTCGGTAGCTAAGCCATCAGGAAGTGGTCGTGGTCCAAATGGCCTTATCGGCGAGACGCTCCTCGATGGTGCCATGCTATCTTGGTCGGGTACAACTTGTGAAGCTTCTTTCTCGGATTTCATAGACGAATCGTCACTTGCCCTTCGTGGGAACACGTTCAAAAACTGACTTTTGAGTCTTTCCTTGGGTATATTGTCCGACTCTAGCGCAGCATGTTTGGCTAGAACTTCGGTACTTTCTGCATTGTCATTCAATTGTACAGACTCGTCTACAGGAGGAAATTCTGGCTCCGAGGCTCTTTGCTCGTCATCCCCTTCATCATACGGCATGCGCTCGCCACCACTGGCATCACTCGTATGAGCAGAATCCGCGTCGTTATGTGGACTGGTGATTGTGGATTCCCGCCCAGAGCTGTGGTTTGTCTCCGCTTCTCTCAACGACCAAGTGTCAACCGATATAGGATCGAAGGGAGAATCGGGCGGCGACGGGTCATTCGATGATCCCGCAAAGGAATTCGCTTCTGTGTCGGCAAAATCAGTCTTGAGCTTTGGTATGGTGTCTACAGAACTTTCACTGGCTTTGTCTGGAGGTTCCGGAAGGTTTCGTTCTTGGTCGAAGGGGGCGTCATGTATACTTGCGGGCGATATGGGTTGTGTGCTTGTGGGCGATATCGGTTGAGGCGATGTAGCCTCTATATTTGTATCTAAGTTCTGATCTAACGAGGCACTAGCCGTTGTCAGTTCCTCTGGTTCGTCGGATTTCTTCCGACTCCTTTGGTTGTCTTCATCGTCTTGTATAATTTTCTCTTCTTGTTCTTCATTTACTTCTGGTTTCACTTCCACAGTTATAGAGGATGGCAGTTTGCTTGATTGATGCGATTCTGGCTGCGGTAACGTCTTCTCCTCGGCTGCTGTAGCATTCTCTTCGGTTCTGTCATTCCTTGTCTGCACAACATTCTCGGTCTTATCTCCTAATTTTTCATCCTTCTCCGCCGTCTTCCTATCTTTGCTTGTTTTTATTATTCCCCTTTCCACTTTTTCGATCTTTATAGAAAATTATCTTACCAAGTATTTTGTTTAGTGCTTCCAATTCTTCGAACTGTGCACTTAGTACTTTTTTCTTTCGTTTCGAGGCCGGTGGTGGGAGTGGTAAGTTTGTGGGTGGTGACTGTGAGTCATCAGCGTTTGTGGGAAGGGTGGATGGTGATTCATGGGCAAGAGCCGCAAGAAGCGCATATTTATCCGCTATTGCTGTTGATTTCTTCTTGGGCGGGGGTGGGAGGGGGAGATCCATCTCTTCTTCTTCTTCTTCTTCTTCTTCTTCTTCTTCAATAATGTGATGGTGAGAGGAACTTGGAAAAAGAAGACGACAGAAACACAAGAGAGAAAAGAAGGCCAAATACGGAAATCAGAATCTGCCCGACATTTTGAGTTATGAGAAGAAAAAAAGTCTATTATAACGCACTAGACGGCCGGTGCGATTTGCATATAATGGAAAACACGGAGATGGCGTGTCATTGGAAATGGTTACATGTTGAAAAATCGGTGAGGGCTTGAGATCGATCATTGGCCACCTAAGCATACCGTCAGACTGAGTAGAAAAAACTTGTGAAAAGGCGGAAAGACATACCAACTTGTTGTATTTGCGCTTCGATTTGGTCGTTGTCTTCGAGGCCTAACTATATGTATATATCAGTATGTGGCAAGGTATGCGATTGGGGGTTATGTCATGCTAATGGCGTCCACGAACGTCGGTGTAATACGTATATATATTGCCACTATCTCGCTCCTCCTGCCCGTCCACATCCTCGGGGCCGCCACTCGTACCCATATATCCCCTCACACTGGCATTTCATACCTACCGATTCAGCAGTCTGATGTCCCCGAATAATCTCTCCATCATACGTGAATTTCACAGTAGCAATATCCTTCCCCTGTCGTTCACAAAACACTTTCATCATCTTCGCTAACTCTGCTGTTCGTTTTATTTTGAAGAAGATTTCGTTGCCGTCCTGTGTTTACCATTTATTAGCGCGTTCGTATAGGGATGGGAGAGGGAGAGTACATGAGCTTTGACTTTGATATTGATATGCGTCTCCTCGGCTTTGACTTCTTTATTTGCGGTTTCACCTTCGGTAGTCATACTTGTTGGATGTATAGGGAGTATAGAGAATGTATAGTCTGTGTTGCGTTTAGGAAGGCGCGAAAAGGTACCAAAAATTCAAACAGGAGTTGCGAGTTGCGAGAGAAAAGGGCAAAACACACAAAATGAAACGAAATTTGGCATCACAACGGCAATGATACCAATTCTTAAAATCCAGTCTAGAAGAAAGAATCAATCTAATATACAAAAATTCTATTTACATGAATAATAAACATATGTAAAAGCAAGGCCAATCTAAGTAGCCCATCTCAGAGGACAGTCTTAAAATTACTTAAAAGCTTGAATCCAATTCGGGTTCAAGGTAAAAATTCCGCGGGGGACATACCGGTACAAAAGCGCACCTTAGTGCCCGGAATGTCAGTAGTCGATCCGCAGAAGCACGTAAAATAGGGTCGATTTGTAAACAAGCATTCACCACTTGAGCTAGATCCGAAAAGCACGGATCTGTAGACAAAGCGGCGGGGAGAATCGGTAGATGTTTGTTGGTGAGCTGATATACAATCGTCATGGTGTTTGGAGACATCACACCTGCCCATTCAGGGACCTTGCCGCTGATCATTTGTATGATGGTACAACCAAGACTCCAGATGTCCATAGCCGTCCTGTAAGAATTTGAGGATTCACATTGAAAGCCGGAATCAGTATCCGAAGAACTCGAAGAGCTCATTCTAACTCCGATTGACTCCGGCGCTAGAAAGGGTGCAGTTCCCGTTATACCAATAAATGCGTTGGCAGGGGGATGATCGAATGTAACGCTTACACCAAAATCGATCACCTTGATGTACCCAATAGATTTTGAGTTTGGATTCTTTGGTAGGACGACCAAAATATTATCACTTTTTATGTCGCGGTGGCAAATGTTTCGTTCATGCAAATACTGTAATGCCAATGTAATTTGCCTTGTGTAGCTTTCCAATTGTTTAATGTCCAGCTTGCCAATGAAATCTTGAAGTGACCCGCCAGCAACATACTCCATGAACTAGTAGCTTTGAGATTATATATACCAAGCATTACAGTTAGCTTACCATATAGAGGTATGGTTGAGATTCGCCCTCTTCGAGCATTTCTGTCCACCCATGGTATTTTACGATATGGGAGTAGTCTAGCTGGGAGAGTACCGTTCTCTCGTTTCGAAGGGCTTTGAGCGCTTCAGACCTGCTATTCGGAGAACCGAGCGGTACTATCTGTACACGTTTGACTGCAACTATTTCCACTTCGCCGGGTATGCCCAAAACAGCTAGGAACACTGCTCCATGAGAGCCCCGACGAATGAATCGGCCGAGCTGCCACTCTCCCTTTTCCACAAATCTACCGCATGAGGGTGTTTTCGCAGTTGGTCTCCTTATTTGAGTGGAAGCAACTTTGGTCAGTTTGACTTCACCCATCTTTACTGGGTCTCGCTTGATAATATCATCGACATGTGGTCGTATCGACTCGATGAAGGGAAGTTCCGTAGAGGCAGATTTATCTGGACAGCGTTTGCGAATATACAATTTGCAATGGATGGGAGCGACAGGCGTGCGCAAGTCTGCAGGTGATGCTACCCATGCCAAATAATTCTCAATCATATTCTCGCTAATCGGACCGTCGGAGTATAGCGACCATTCATCTATATTGCTAGGGAAATTGAACTCCAATTGCAGTCTCTCATATAATTCCCTTGCACTAGACAATTGGCGGCAATCGATATCTCTGTGTTCATGCTCATAGGCAATCAGCAAATATCCTGGCTTTATTGTCAAACTCTGCCTATTCCGCTGTTCCGCTGCCTTGCGAAATATTGGTGATTTCGTTACGACGACTTCATCAGGGCTACTCCTACTCTCGCAAAAAGGATTCTTGCTGGTCCGTTTTGTCTGGATACTAAGGCTGCGCTTAATTTTGACATATGGATTACCGCTGCTTCGTGGAGCATCTGAAATCGAATGAATATTGCTTAGTGGAGCCAGGTAATACATTCGCGTGGTTACGTCCACGCTGTTATTCGTTCTTATCTCATTGCCTTCTAGTTCGACTTTAACACTATTTTTCTGGCATTTACTGTGATATTGCGTATTGATCTTACCATATTGTACAGCTCCATTATCAATGATATCAATCTGAGCTCTGGGTATTTCATCTACAGATGACTCTGTGTTGACTGGCGTCGCTGTTCCTTGTTTATCCCAATTCGATGCTCCGCCTAATGGTCTTCCAGTCTCGACTAGTGTCGGGGCCATTGTACGAGAATGTAGTATCAACGCGGCTCCCCCTCAGCCTGAGCGGGTATTAATTCGAATGCTAGTGAATATACTGAATTAATCTGATTACTGATTATTCAGGAAAGGTAACGATTTCTCTTCTATTATCTCTTTTCCCTTTTTGTCTTTTTTTTTGCTTTTCAGGGGGAAAGTCATTTCAAAACTTCCTCAAGGCGCGTTCAAGCTTTCATTTCAACCTTTCACACCACTTTATCCGGTTATTATGCGAGCAAGATAATACCTGAACTCAAGCAAGATGATATATACCCGATAAGTGGGCAAAGCTCTTGAGGGGGGGGTGTTCAGATATCCCTGATCTATTTATTCTCTTTATACTTTTTCTTCGTCTTTGGCTCAAGTCCATAAGCAGCCATACGCTTAATAGGTACGGGCGCAATACTTTTGTGCACAGGTTTCTCAGCAATCTTCTGTTCAGCCTTCAATGCCGCTCTTGTCTCTTTCTGTCGAGCCTTCTTCGCACGTTTCTTCAATTGTGCTTCCGTGAGCTCTGCTTCCTTTACCGGTTCATTTGTCTCAACTGCAGTTTCAACCTTCACCTCGGTATCAACAGGCACAATCTCCCAGCTAAGATTCGCCGTCTTCTTCTTGAATTGTCTGACATTATCACGGCTAGTAATTTTACGTTTATCCGAACGCACCCTGATCGGATCTCGGAAGGGTGCGTACTTCTTCATAGGTGCATAGTCATTCAAATCCCCTTCATCTGCCAGCAGAATCTCCGCATCGGTCAAGCCGAAGTCCACGCAATCACTCTTGCCATATTTGAATCTTGTCGGCAGATCATCGATAATGTCCTCATGGTCCATTTCGTATAATGAATCAAGTAAGTCATCGACTGCCGTCGGATCTGTTTCCTTCAACTTTGCCTTGATTTCCTTCTTCTTTAGATTTTTTAGTCTCTTTAGTTCTTCAACTTGCTGCTGCTTCTGGCTTATCTTTCGCTCATCCCGATTAGCACGAGCATCCTTACGACT
>Ga0160429_1001401_pt1 | contig 13469 bp, 8 predicted proteins | sample SolpanmetagenomR_FD_108199 | JGI IMG/M metagenome (GOLD analysis project Ga0160429, IMG submission 108199) | Solar panel surface microbial communities from Lawrence Berkeley National Laboratory, California, USA - R | ecosystem: Engineered > Built environment > Solar panel > Unclassified ...
ACTACACTATAGCTGCCACAAATGCACGGACGATGTTGCAAGGCCTTATACCTTGTGCCAACAATGTTACCGGCAAGGGAAAGGCTGTGGGCACTGGTTCGGCTTCGCTCATGCTGTCACGGCACGTTTTGAGTCGTCTCAATGTCCATCTGCTCCTCAGACAGAGCCTCCGCATGTTATGCGAGCCGAGAAATACGTACTTGATGCAGAGGATAATGCTGTGCTACAACATGGAAAGTTCTGCGACATCTGTAATGCACACTCTGATTCCTGCTACTGGAGTTGTGACATCTGCAATGACGGTGATTGGGGCTACTGTGACACTTGTGTTGGGCAAGCCAAACATTGTACTCACTCGTTACTGGCGACGGCCTTGGACGGACCTGTTGGCTGCGATCCATTCGAACGCAAAGTCTTGTCTTTGCAAGTACGACTTCCATGCAGTATCTGCCGGAACGATATTCCACTCGACGAGCAGCATGTACATTGCCCGACTTGTAACGATGGAGATTATGATTTATGCATGCCTTCCTATCAAGCTCTGACTGACTGTGGCACTATCTCCGAGGCCGACGGTCTTGAAGGGTGGCGCAGATGTCCGAGAGGTCATCGCATGCTCCTCGTTACATTTGTGTCTCGAACGAGGAAGCCATCACCAGCGATAGACCTTACAGAAAGGCCTCGTCTAGAAAGACTGGTTTTGCAGAATGTTGTAGGAGGTTGGGCACTGAAAGAGACGGCTGCCACATATACTGAGAACAACCCGGTGCCAAATCAGTGGAGCTGGCGAGACACAGAAGCCTCTAGTGGCTGGCAAACAAAGCAGCGGTCTGAGCACGCGCAAGTACAACGATCAACTGTTCAAGCACTTTGGACACGTATACCTGATGAAGAAGCGAAGGATGAGTTGACGTTTCCTCGTGGTGCTGAAATCACAGAGGTCGTCAACATAAATGGTGACTGGGCTTGGGGCATCTACTGTCGTGCTGGTGGGCTGTTTCCAGCTAACTATGGACGAGTCTTGGAAAGTTGAGCCATCGTAGCGAGTGGCATTTCTGGATGTGTCAACTTTATGAATATTCCCTTACTGACAACATATATTCACTGTTTATACCATATGTACAATGCATCCAATCTTTTGAGCAACTAACACCCACCCCTTCATGCGTGCTGCTTCATGCCCCGAGACCACGTCGTCGTCGGAATTCGTGGGCTAGGACTGCTGTGAAGGGTACCCTAACTTTCTTCGGGTTAATCACCTCATGTCCTTCTCTAAGTATTATAAAAGGCTCTTCCTCGAACGATATTTGTGATCCAATACATTCGTAATATTTAGAAAGTGTACAGGCACTCTTCACAGCGCAACTTTTGCCCTACCACACGAATTATGACCACGACGCGAGACGTCTCGTCAGATTAGATCAAGTAAATTTGCCTTCATCGACCTGGATCTGAAAGCCTCTTCTATCGTCACTCACACTCAGACATCGAAACCACAAGCGGGTTAAGTATAGCTGAAAATGTTGCGATAGAGGAGGTTTTGGATGCAAAGGGTCTCGGGTGCTCGTCTATCATCATGCGAACTCTCGTCGGCGGTGTGCATATATGGCAAGGGTACCATGGGCAGCAAGCGAGATCTGTGCTTGCTAGCTACTGATACACTCTCTAGCTATCGAAAGCATATATCGACTTCCAAACAGAAGAGGTGCGCTCAGCTTCTTATGTGTTTCAGGTATGAAGTTGAGGACGCGAACCCAGGAAGGCGCGAACGCAATTTTACTTACCACGCGCCGATCGGTAGTGAAACGGCGCTGATCGTAACCGCTCCCCGTTTCTTCTGTTCCTTCTTATACCAGGTCGGTCCCGCTGAAAAAGTCCTGGAAATATCTGAAACGGGTAGGCCATGATTAGTGATATAGGTCAACAAAGCACTAACACAGACATCTTGCTTTGCGCCCGAAGCAATTGATCGCTACACCAGTCAATCCTGACTTCAAGACTCAGCTTGTCGAGTAGAGCGCATCTTCTTCTATCTTTTGGTTCACAACAGCCTTACTGCCGACCACGACCCTGCACCCAGGGATTTGTCATAAGATTTCACTATCCACATTGCATCATCACCTTCTATAAAAATGGGCTCTTATGCACCTCGCTCACCCGATCTCTCAGCATATCATTCTGCTACACAACAGACGCGCCAGCCTCCTCCAACGCAACCATACCGTAGCGACTCCTTCTCAATACCACAACCTTCCTACTACTCCGCACCTCCACAACAGCCTTCCTTTCCCTCATATCAGCAACAACCTCAGCAGCAGCAGTACCAGTCTCCTTCGCACGAATATAATATGGCTCCTACGTTCAACAATAACTACCCTCAGAACGCTTACAACAATGGTCTACATACTGCATTAGTAAAGCACGAAGACCCTCCATGGTTCCCACCAGGAGAAGGAGGCGCACCAAGCACAGATCAGAAGCCTGGTCGAGGAAGAGGTGGTGTACCAGGACTCAAGTCAGAACAGTCGATGATTCAGCAGCTGAAGAACGAGCCGCGTGTGCCTGCGCCAGGAGAAGCAGAGGATATCATAATCAGGACAAAGTTCCCTGTTGCACGAATCAAGCGCATAGTGCAGGCTGATGAGGATGTGGGTAAGGTGGCGCAGGTGACGCCGGTTGTTGTTTGTAAGTCGGGTCAAGGCTTCATGCTTCTTCCCAAAGTAAGAGTTATCAGCTCGCTAACCTCACTCACACAACAGCAAAAGCACTCGAACTCTTCATGATCTCCATGACCCTCTCCGCAGCGGCCGAGGCGAAAGCGCGTGGATCGAAACGCGTCACAGGACAGCATCTAAAACAGGCTGTGCAGAAGTTGGACCAGTTCGACTTTCTGAGCGAAATTGTAGAAAGAATACCAGATGCGCCGACGAGTAAGGAGGGTAAAGGCAAGGGAGAGGCGGATGATGAAGAGGATGAAGATGAAGAGGAGGTCAAGAGTAAGGGTGATAAGAAGCCGAAACGAGGGAGGCCGGCTGCTGCTGCGCCTGCAAAGAGGAAGAAGAGGGCTGAAAGGGAGGAGAGCTGATGTGGCATAGCCAGAGAAATGATAGAATGTCCCTCTGTGGTGGATTGTGCCTGCCATCTCGACTTCCTCCACCATTTGCCTTATTGGAAAGATGAAGCCTTTGTAGTCACGTAATCATACTCGAGTCGTCTTGATTTACCATCTTTTCAAGCTTCCCCACACCCCTGAACAACCGTGCATGGTATGCCGACCTTAACAACTGAAACAGCACTACAATTGTGCGGATGAGCCTCTCCTGTCAGCCATCATCTCCCGGGCATGCAAAGCTCACACGCTACTTCGTCACACACGCCCAATTCCGCACCATCAGGCAGGGAAAACAGCCGTTCCAACAACACCGCATCCGACGACGACGATGACAGCGACCTCGACGACCTGACAGTCTACAGCGCAGCAGACAATGACATCCTCACCTCCGACCCTCTAAACCGTCCTTCCGCACCTCCCACAAGACCTAGCTACCCTTTCGGTCTCTCCCTCCCAGCCTATCATGGCCACGACATTGCAGATGGACCACCTACCCCGATCACTCCCATAACGCCTACATCCCCCAGCGGCGCGATCCTCCGCAGGCGACATACCCCTGTGCTCGGTCAGGGCGAGTCGAGCAACTACTTCTTTGGCAACGGCGATAGCGCAGACGACCATACATCTCTTAACGGCGACGCAAAAGAGCCGAGTACGAACACTACCTCTACAGACTGGTATACTGAAGGTCCTGGTCGCCGCGTAGGGTACGAGGACCTCACGGCCATTGATTGGATCTTTGAGTATGCCAAGGAGAGGCAGCGGGTGCGTGTGCTTTACTCGAGCACTACTGGTGCAATAGGGCAATTCAAGCGGTTACTGGATGCAAGTCAGATATGGGTTGTCCTCGTGAGCACGGGGATTGTGACGGGCGCCATTGCGGCGATGATTGATGTTGTCAGTGATTGGTTGGGAGATGTGAAACAGGGCGTTTGTAAGGCTGGTCAAGGAGGTGGGAAGTTTTATCTAAATAAGACGTTTTGTTGTTGGGGACTTGATGGTACGTTGAGATGAGCAAGAGGGAGGAGGAAACAGACAAACATGTCGAATGTGCAAAGATGTGGACGTGCTGACGATATAAGTACAGAATTGGCTCAATGTGAAGGATGGCTCTTTTGGAGTCAAGCGCTTGGTATAGAATCTGCTGGCGGAGGCTATATTGTCGAGTACATCTTTTTCATCATGTTTTCGGTGAGTTTGAGATACTTTGCAGGAATTGCAATCGTTATACTGATAGAGCGCAGGTATTTTTCGCCACTTGTGCGGCTGTACTCGTACGGCAGTATGCTCCATTTTCACGACAAAGCGGCATTCCCGAGATCAAAACTATGCTGGGGGGTTTTGTCATTAGACGATTTCTCACGAATTGGACGTTGGTGGTGAAGTCGGTTGGTTTGGTAAGTGTGGTGGTTAATGTCAGAAGCTCTGAGTTCTAATTGAAGCCCTGCCAGTGTCTAACAGTAGCATCTGGTCTCTGGCTGGGCAAGGAAGGACCATTGGTTCATGTTGCTTGTTGTGTAGCGAATCTCTTTCTTCAGATGACTCCAGTACTAAATGATAACGAAGGTAATCAATATTGATGTTTTGGCACTGTAGTAGTGGCTGATAATCTATAGCACGAAAGCGTGAGGTCATCTCGGCTGCAGCGGCGGCAGGTATTTCGGTTGCCTTTGGTGCGCCTGTGGGTGGCGTCCTTTTCAGTCTTGAGGTATGCTTGAATGCATCATGGAAGCCTATAAGTCACGACTGACATTACTAGCAACTATCATTCTATTTTCCAGACAAGACGATGTGGCAAAGTTTCGTTTGTGCTATGGTAGCCGCTGTGACATTACAAGCTTTCAATCCCTTCCGAACAGGCAAACTCGTTCTATATGAAGTCAGATATGCAAGTCAATGGCACGCTTTCGAGATAATGCCATTCGCGCTGCTCGGTGTGTTCGGTGGGCTTTACGGCGCACTATTCATCAAGTTCAACATGCTCGTCGCTCGATTCCGCAAGAGCCTAAAGATACTCCAAAACCCAATCATCGAAGTCGCACTCATCGCCATCATCACCGCTATAATCAACTTCCCTAACAAATTCATGCGCGCCCAATTCCCAGAACTAGTCGCCACGCTCTTCGCCGAATGCTCCGAACTCAAAGACGAACGACTAGGTCTCTGTGGCGCTGCGCCCTCCTCAGTAGTCGGCTTCAACCTTCTCGCCGCAGCCGGTCTCGGCTTCATTCTTGCTTCGATAACTTTCGGTCTTCGGATCCCTGCTGGCATCATCCTCCCTTCCATGGCGGTTGGTGCCCTCTTCGGCCGAACAGTCGGCATGTTCATGCGCAACTTCCAGCAAGCCTTTCCCAATCTCCTCATCTTCTCTGCCTGCCCGCCCGACGTCCGCTGTATCACAGCGGGCACCTATGCCGTCATCGGCGCCGCTTCCACTCTGGCCGGCGCAACACGCATGACCGTGTCCATCGTCGTCATCATGTTCGAATTAACAGGCGCATTGAACTACGTCCTCCCCATCATGATCTCTGTCATGATCAGCAAATGGGTCGGCGACGCGTTTGGCAAGCAAGGCATCTACGAATCCTGGATCGAACATTACAACTACCCCTTCCTTGATAACCGCGATGACATGCCTGTTCCTGACGTCGGCGTCGCACAGGTCATGACGCGGGTGGAAGATTTAATCGTGCTGAACTCGACCGGCCATACGATTTCAAGTCTCGATCGCTTGCTAAAGACGTATCCGCATCGAGGCTTTCCCATCATCACAAACCATCGCGACCGCTTCCTGCTCGGCTACATCTCCCGCACCGAACTGGCATTCGCGCTCGATTCGGCTCGACACGCGCCTCGCTCGCTACCTACTACTGCATCTGCATCTTTTGCACACCAACCGCTGGCCGACACCGCGACGACGCTCGATCTGCGCCCGTGGATGGATCAAACGCCTATGACATTGAGTGTGCAGAGTTCGTTGCAGATGGCGGCGAATTATTTCTTGAAGTTGGGACTGAGGTATGTGCTGTTTTGTGAAAGGGGAGTTTTGATGGGTCTGGTTACGAAGAAGGACATTATTTTTATTTTGAATGGGGAGGGGGAGAAGAGAAGGGGCGAGGGAAGCGGGATTTATATGGCCAGTGGGAGTGACGAGTTGCAAGGGGAGCAGGAGGTGGGGTTGATGGATGGGGAGGAGGAAGGGGATGGTGGTGGTGGGGAGGGTAGGTGATGTGTAGAGTCAATGAGTATTGTTCTAGTGCTTTCTTGCTTGTGCTTTGCCATTCACTTGCACCTGATAGATAAAGAAACATCCCTGCTGCCGAGCTTCTCATCTTTGTGTCTTAAGGTACGGCATGCATTTACAACCATACATACACGATGGACACGACTGTATTCACCACGACGCCTGATCGAAACGCTTCCGTCGGGCTACAGTATCTAGCATAATACCTCTCCATATTCCATGTCTCTTCTGTCTTCCTACATATACCCCTGATACTCTCGGCTACGCGCAATACAGCCAACGGGTGAGGATTCTCAAGGCTTTGTTGCGCGTTTCGGACGTGTTTCAGGTATTTCAGACATGAGGCTTCACTATTACCTATTTGGGTTAACGGCGAGGTGCGTTTGGTTGATCTTTGCAGACTCGACGTCCCGCTACTTGTATTACCAGCACGGTGCCAACTGACGCGTATCGGGACCGTTCTTTTTGTGTGAGGCTGCTGCGCATCTGTGCGTTTGTATGTGTGTTCGTGATGTATGTCTGGGAATGTGCGACTGTGATGTTTGTGCTGAATTTGGAAGAGAGTAGCACGATCCCCCTCTTAAGCGTACACCACCTATCGTCGTGTTCCTAATCAATCCAAGCCTACGAATTAATGGACGCTTCAACCTCCTCCACCATCCGCTGTCATGAATGAGAAACGGGCGACTACGAGACGCTTGTTAGCACTCCCACAACGATCTTGAATAACGAAGTCTTTGGTGTGCTCAGACGTGCTGATGGGCGCGGGCGTACTGTGCTTGGATGTCTTAGTGCGTTCGCTAGGGAGATATATAGCATGCGTGCTATAGCTACTATCTTTTCGTTCTTCCAGCACTCTTCTCACAGAGCAGTTTGTAAAAAAATACTACTAAAAAACAGCGTCATCCCCGACTTTAAGTCTTCAAGATTCAAGATATATTGATACGTAGGACGTGCGTGTGTTGCAATCAGATAGAGTTTTAGAGACTTGATACTATGCCACTATGGAGAACGTTATTTTAATGACAGTGCCTTTGGGATGTACTTGAGATATGGCCCCTCGATGTTCATCAATATCCTGGAGCTCCCACCCTCAATTGTCATCTCCTTGTCCTCCTTCCATCATTCTACTTCCTCATCTACCGTCACCTCACCTCAACGCATCGACTGCACGTCTCACTTCTTTTCCTATTTCGAAATCGTTGACATCTCCTGCCGTATCCAGTCTTTGGATTGATGCTGTGCTAAGCTCGTCACCTTGTTGAGCACATTCAGAATTACGAATTGGAAATCGTGCAATCCTTACGACGCCGTTGCTCACTGACTAGAGTACAATCAACCGAATATAAGATCTTTTACTAACGACATTGATTTACAGCAACGACAAGAAAGCGGAAGTCAGGTGTATTGAGTGACGACGAGGAAGAGGAGTAGCATGAGAAAGAGGACAATATTAGCAACAGCTTCGAAGATGACGAGCAAGAAGATACAGAGGGAGATAAAAGTAGTAAGGAAGAGTCATCAGGTGAAAGTAATGAGGAGGAGTGAGTCATCAGGTGAAACCTCATCGCGTGACGCCTACGATGTAAGTGCGACAGCAGTCTACGAAGAGTGTGATTAGTTCTGACACAACGTGTTCTTATGCACCTTTGCAGCAACCTCCACACCACTCGCACTACCTGCAAACAGTCCATCCCAGACCATGCCATGGTAGGAAGCCGTTCGAGTAAGCGCAAGAGCTTGGTCGACAAAGCCAACCAGCACCTCCCATACCTGGGTCGTTCAATTCTATTTCTGAAGGCGGTCAAGCGAGATCACGCATGCTAAAGTCGGAGAGGACAACGTGGAGGTCGTGGTTGACAGTGCTACTGGATAACCACCGGCAATCCCTCACGAAGCTTCCTGCCCTGCCGAGTTGTGGTATGGAATATGGCTGTTTTATCTTGACTTTGAACTTCGCTTGGGCAGCCTTCTGTACAGCTTTGCCTTTCTCCGAACTGCGGTACTTTTCGTCGTGATCTTGTTGCTGCACTCATGTGCTTGCAAGGAGCTCATTTCTTTGTAACTTGTCTTCTCCTACGTAGCTGTCTTGCTCAACACCAGCACGTCGTGCAACGCCAGTCTTAGTCTTTCTTGTGGACATATTGCTGTCTAGCTTAGCACAGGCGATTCTTGGTCACCTCCATGCAATGTTTCAGTTGCGTATTTCTGGCATTCTCTTCCAATCAGGAACGCCCAAGATACCACCATCAGACGCAGAAGGATCAAGGCTCCATTTGCGGAGAGCTTGACAACCAAGACCGCTTACGTACCCAGCTTCATACATCTCCATACCTGCCCAAGCAATCATCGCAGCGTTGTCGGTGCAAAGCTCAAGAGGAGGAAAAACGAGTTGAATATGCTTGTGTTTGCGCGCATCAAGATATGCACGAAGTACGTGGCGGAGATATTGATTTGCAGCCACACCGCCGCTAACCACGAGTGCTCGAATTATCAATGCATTTTTACTATCAGTCTCATGCATCTGAGCGAGAGCCAGAATAACGCGGGATGCAAGATGCTCGAAGGCAACGCGCATTGCCGATCGAGCCAGATCCCGCCGTTCGTCCATTGATATTGGCTCATTTCTTGTTTCAACTATTCGCCTCACTGTGCTGTCCAAACCAACAAAGCTATATCTGAGCGCCTTGGTCTCCACAAAAGGCGGCGTGATGCTCCATCCCCAGGAGCTCTTCTTCGAAGAGATCTCTTGTGCTCGTGAGGTAGGAGCTGAATACTCGTAGTCGGACGCACCCTTAGGGAACGCAAATGATTCGAGAACTGGTCCGTACATGGCGCTTTTTGCACTGTTGAGTACTTCTTGTGGTAGTACATGTCTAGCAATCTTGTCAATGCAGTCACCAATCGCGATATCAACTGTGCTCGCAAGTGTTGGATGTGAGATCAACGATTGTGAGTGAATTAACATCGTATGCCCACCTGAGACAAGTAGTGATAGAAACGGAAAGTTCGGCTTCAATGGAGATGGGTTTGCATTGTCTAGCGCAGAGACCAGTCTCGGAGTCAATGCGTGAGCTTGCATATGGTTGACAGCTACTAAAGGAACCTGCCATGCAATAGCTAGACCTTTCGCAGTATTTAGACCTGTGGATAGGTTGCTACGCATGCCTGGCCCTCGCGTGACCGTAACAAAATCAGGCTTGTAGACAAGATCAGAACTCGAGTCCTTGTTTTCCATCACTTTCGGCATGCTCTTCATTGCATCCTGCACAAGGATGGCAAGGTTTTGCTCATGGGACTCGAGTGCAACAATCGGATGTACACCCTTGTAAGCTAAGTTATTGGAGGTAATTTTCTTGTGAAAATGTAGTTGTGCTTTAGCGATCCCATTTTTGATATTTTTCTCAAGTATTGCCACTGAAGTATCGTCGCAAGAGCTCTCGATCGCTAGAGTTGTGAGACGCCGCACAGCAACGCTGTTGCGTAACCGCCAGCGTACATATCGTAGGGTTCTCAATGGTCTCGATGTTTTCAGCATCAGACAGGTTAATACCTACTGCTTTCATTGTCGAGAGTCAAAAGTCAATTTGGACGCAAACGGAAAGAACTCCCCGCACGCGCTGAGACGCGTCTGAAACGTGACATGTGACAGGGTATCCCTTCGGGGTTTCAAATAGGGAGTTTGTACAGTGGACGTCTTCTTTAGTGTTTGCTGTTAAGCTTGTGATGTTCGACAACCCCCGAGCGAGTAAGCGGAGGAAGACGATACATGAGGTGTCTGTCGAAGATGTTGATATCCATGTTCCACGAAAGACTCGAAACAATGGGACAACACCAAGGTCCACAAGGAAGAATGGTGAAACAGCGAACAGTGTTGCTACTACGAAGCACGACGAAGACGAGCTAGGCGATCAAGTACCTCCCTATGGTAATAACACTACCACTGTGATTACACCGGCCTCAAAGGCGCCAAGAAGAAGAAAGCAAGATGCACCACTTAAGAGCGAAGAGGAAGAGGATGTAGTGGTGAAAGACGTGCATAAATCCGTTGAGAGGCCGGGCTTAAGGTCAAGTGGACGACAAAGGAGGCCACCACGTAGGTTCTCTCCAGAACCCCGCATAAGCACACCTAGAGCCTCGACGGCCAGAAGAACAGCGACAGTAGAGCCGGAAGACAAGGTTCAGACACCATTGTCAACAACGAGACGGAGGCTACGGTATGACCTATCGAATCGAGATGGAAGGGTGGCATCGCAGTCGCCCTCAAGGAGCACAAGAAGACACAATAATGTGGTTGAGGAGACTCCTGAGGCTGAGGTAGAGAAAGAGATAGCGACTGAGATCGTCGAGGAAGATACGCTGGCTTTGCCAGATGAGATGGATATTGATGAGATTGACGAAGCACCATTGATGGAGGATGTTATGCATGAAACTTTATTCGAAGATGCGTTATCTACACAGTTCGTCGAGGCTCCAATCCCAACACCGAAAATGCAATCAGATGATGCGAACCACATTGCTTCTGTCGAAGATACTCCCGACATATCGTTCCTGAAGAGCGTAGTACTGGGTAGACTCACAGGTCGCCGTCCTATGCGTCTCATAGATCTGGAGGATGAGCACAAGAAAGTGCACCACCTACTCGAGCAGACAGTGGTAGCTGGAGAAGGCAATTCTATGCTTGTAATCGGTGCTCGCGGTACAGGCAAGACAGCTCTTGTTAATACAATCATTCGAGACCTTGCTCGAGAACATCAGGACACATTCCACGTCATCAGATTGAACGGCTTCATCCACACTGACGACAAGCTCGCTCTCAGAGAGATCTGGCGCCAGCTTGGTCGTGAGATGGACATTGAGGAGGAAGAGACAGGCCAGATCAAGAACTATGCTGATACATTGGCGACACTACTTGCGCTTCTCTCGCATCCAGCAGAACAAGGTCCTGCAATCGAGGGTAACGCACAGACAACATCGGAAATTGCCAAATCTGTCATCTTTGTTATGGACGAATTCGATCTTTTTGCAACACACGCACGGCAGACCCTGCTCTACAATCTCTTCGATATAGCTCAAGCACGCAAAGCACCAATAGCAGTCCTCGGTCTGACTACTCGAGTAGATGCCGCAGAAAGTCTAGAGAAGCGTGTGAAGAGTCGCTTTAGTCATCGTTACGTTCATCTGAGCCTACCGAAAAATATGCCTGCCCTCACCAGTATATGTAAAGCAGCTCTTCATGTCGAGTACGAAGGACTCGACTTCGACGAGCGCACTCGTCTGGCAAAGTTGAGTACTCGGACTGTCTCGACACCAGCTAAACGAGGCACACCTGCCAGTAACAAAAAGAGCAATTACATGGACACTCTCGCAGCTTGGAATGCAACCATCGGCAACCTCTTCACTTCTCCAACTACAATCGCAATGCTCACAGACCTCTATCGCACATCGAAGTCAGCATCTTCAGCGCTCACCTCATTTCTGCTACCAATCACTCTGCTACAAGTTTCTACGACACCAACAACTACCACACCACGAAAGACTACGCAACAACCTCAGCCACTTGCACCTATTACGCTTCTCCCTCCGGACTCCAAGCTTATTCACCTACCGACACTACCAACTCTCCCTCTCACATTACTGATAGCTGCGGCACGCCTCTCCATCATCCTCGATACACCCCTGACCAACTTCAATATGACCTATGCGGAATATCTAGCAATTGCTCAACGTGCACGTATCGCAGGACTCAACACTGCAGCCACTGGACGTGTTTGGGGCAGGGAGGTAGCAAGAGAAGGCTGGGAGGTCCTCATAGAGCGGAGACTACTGGTGCCAGCTATTGGAAACGCAGGCGCAGCGGGAGGACAGGCAGCAAGGGGCAACGAGATGTGGAGGGTTGATGTTGCACTGGAAGAGATTGAGGGAGCCGTGCTTGGTGGTGGTGGTGCGGGTGGACTAGGCAGAGTGGTTGTCGAGGAGGGTTTGCTCAGATGGTGCAGGGAGATCTGAGTCTACTATTGCCTACAATAATAAATAATACTTCAAACTTACGAGTTGCTGGACATCTGTGAAGCGCTTGACGCGGCTGCACAATCACCTGTATGAATTTCAATGTACTGGCGCATGTAATCACCACTAGCTAGCAGCAGCAGCATCACGTGATCTATCATCGCAGCCAACTCCGCCTGGACCCTTGCTCCAGCAAAAAATGCTGGACTCACTGACGCCGCTAAGGTGATTGAACATTATTTTGCGCAAAGGTGGTTTGTGATCTGACAGTTGCTGGCAATTGTCTCGAATAGAACAGACATCCCTCATACATATCGCCAACATGAAGACCACCTGGAAAGACATCGCTCCAGTGCCCACCCACACCGAGTTTCTCGACATTGTCCTCAGTCGCACGCAGCGAAGACTTCCTACTCAGATTCGTGCCGGATTTCAAATCACCAGAATCAGAGCTTTCTACATCCGTAAAGTCAAGTTCACCGCAGAGCAGTTCGCAGAAAAGTTCCAGGCTATTCTCGATGGCTTCCCACGACTACAGGACATCCATCCATTCCACAAAGATCTGATGAACACCTTGTACGATGCAGACCACTTCAGAATTGCTCTCGGACAAATAGCGACGGCGAAGCACTTGATGGAGTCTATTGCAAAAGATTACGTTCGTCTACTCAAATATGGTCAGAGTTTGTTCCAGTGCAAGCAGCTCAAGCGCGCAGCTCTTGGACGAATGGCGACGATCTGTAGGAGGCTGAAAGATCCACTTGTATACCTCGACCAAGTCAGACAGCATCTTGGTCGTCTGCCATCAATTGACCCCAACACTCGCACACTTCTCATTTGCGGTTACCCAAATGTCGGAAAGTCCAGCTTCATTCGCAGCATTTCTAGGGCAGACCCAGATGTTCAGCCGTATGCATTTACGACCAAGAGTCTGTTCGTTGGTCACTTTGATTATAAGATGCTTCGATTCCAAGCAATTGACACTCCCGGTATTCTGGACCATCCTCTAGAAGAGATGAACACAATTGAAATGCAGTCTATCACAGCTATTGCTCATCTTCGCTCAGCGATTATGTACTTTATGGACCTCTCGGAACAATGCGG
>Ga0160429_1001402_pt1 | contig 13469 bp, 14 predicted proteins | sample SolpanmetagenomR_FD_108199 | JGI IMG/M metagenome (GOLD analysis project Ga0160429, IMG submission 108199) | Solar panel surface microbial communities from Lawrence Berkeley National Laboratory, California, USA - R | ecosystem: Engineered > Built environment > Solar panel > Unclassified ...
ACTCTTCGTCATGGCACCCGCAGAGTCACAATGAGCGGACGCCGGCACCATGCCCGCTTGCGACACAAGCCCAATAGTGGGTTTCATGGTATACAGCGCCGCACGATTAGCCGGCATGATCAGGCTACCCGACGTTTCGGATCCGATGGATATCGGCGCGAAGCCTGCGCTGACTGCGACTGCGGAGCCTGATGATGAGCCGCCGCAGTTCTGTGGTTGAAAAGTCAGCGAATATATGCAGAGTTGTAAATTAACAGCGATAAACAACTCACATTATGACTTCCCACAGCCTCTGCCTTCGCATCGAACCCCCCTTTAACATACGCAGACTGCGTCTGCCCCCCTACAGCAGACCACCCGCACGGCAGCCCCTCGCCCAGGAAATACGCAAACTCCGACATGTTCGCCTTCCCCAGAATAACAGCCCCGGCACGAATCAGCCCCTCCACGAGCGGCGCATTAGCTTTCGGTTTCGCATGCAGAAGCGCAAAGGAACCACATGTCGTGCCCATTCCCAGGTCTGGATGAGTGTCGATATTATCCTTCAGCAGGATCGGGATGCCGTGAAGCGGCCCGCATGGCTTACCGGCAGCTCTTTCCTCGTCGAGCGTTTTCGCACGTTCGCGTAGGAGTGCTTCAGGGGCTGTTTGTATCACGGCGCAGAGTTTGGCGTTGTAAGTATTAATTTGCGCGAGATACGTTTCTGTGATTTCGACACATGTTAGGGTGTGGCTGTCGAGTTGCTCTCGCAGACTGGCGGCCGTGGCAGTTAGGGGATTGAATTTGAAGTTTTTTTGTTGCGAGTGGTAGGGTGATTGGGGTTTTGCTTGTAGTGACGTGTGTGTCAGTACACAATTCGCGTCTTCTGCATACTATTTAGAATACCTTTCCAGCCGGACATTGTTGTTGTGCTGATACTGAGTGCTGAAAGGGATGACGTAAAAAGTCCTTCATGGCGAGAATGTGTTGTATTTAAGCTTAAATACTGCTGACTCATCCCAATTCTGCATATCGCTCAGCAAATGGAAGTATTTATTAATCGTCAAGTCAAGTGTTGAAGTCACGTTATTATCGCCCACCTCGCGCCCAATAACTAAACCCCACTGGTCCAACGCAAGTACACACAGTAAAATACACTTCGTCCCATCTCAAACCCAACGAACACATTAATCCCCAAGTACTATATACAGCACGCACATCAACACCCCCTCAACACCACACCTCCAACGCTCCACCAATCAAATCACCACCCCTTATCCAACCTCTTCAACCACTTGTTAACCCCCTTCTCCAACCTATCCACCTTGACCCCGCCCTGCTTGCCTTGAGTCTTCCCAAACGACCACCCCACCGCCTCCTCCGGCGTAGGCCGATACACACTCGCGTGGATCGCATAGGCATCGTACTGCTGCTGCTCTAAAAGCTGTGCTGGACTGTGGGAGTAATAAGGTGAGTATGCTTGTGGAGATGCTCGGTCATGGTTTATGCCGTTGTTAGTCCCGACGTGCGCAGGCGAGAAACTTGGTGTTGTGCTTGTCGCGGCTGGTGATGCTCGGTGGGGTGGTGTGTATGGTGTTTCAGAGAGTACAGGTGGGGCGGTAGAAGGTGGAGGAGCGAAGTTGGGAACCGGTTGTTGCGGCGTTGACGGTTGATGTCGTGGCGCTTGGCCTGGAGACGGCGGCGTTATTGATATCCGTGTACTTTGAAGCTGCGGAGGTGTCGTGACTGGTATCCGTGCGCCGCTGAATTGCACAGGCGGTGGCGGAATTGAGGTTCCGTTCTGGATGAGTCCCGGTGCTGAGGTTGTCATCGGCGGCTGTGGAGGTGGAGGGGGAAAACCCATGACCGGTGCGATTACTCGTGGGGAGAAGGTTTGGTTGTTCAGGTATGACGGCGTCTGAGGTTGGTACTGCCACGCGGGCATCAAGTGTTGATGGGCGAACGGGGTGTGGTTGTCGTCGTGTAGTGCTGCGGCGGTTAGACCTGTGCCTTGAGCCCCGTCGATCGGCGGTGGTGTCTTTTCCCTGTGTGCGATGGGTTCGGGTGCGGCGGGGGCGGCAGGGTTGTATGCGGCGATTGGGGCGTATGCTGTGCTGCGTGTGTCTGAGACGAAGGGATCGGGCAGGTTTGGTGGACTTGGTAAGGTGAATGCTTGTGGGATGATGGTACTGTAACTGACAGGGCTTGGTGCGTTTATGGCCACCTGTTCGAGTCTCTGTATTACTGGATTTATAGTCTCCGCAACTAATATTTCCACCATCGGTGCATCACGGATCTCGAGGTTACCCTGCGGAAGAACATTTTTCAATGAAGCGAGAAACTCTGCAGCATCGGAAGGCGTCCATAGATAAAGGTCCACCGCTCGGATAGGATACATATACTTTGTCTCGTTGCGTAAGTTGAAGTGAGGAATTCGCCATTCTTCTTGCACCTCGTGCGCGACATCTGGAATGGTAATGGAAAAGACAAGAGGTTTCTTGTGGGAGTACACGAATTGTACTCCGTCCAGTGCTAGATGACACATTAGAGGGTTGAGTATTTCAGAGAATATGGCGTGCACATACAGCCATAGAAGGAATCTTGACCCTTAGTGTTTACATTATTGGCAACCTCTAGCCGAGTCCGGCCTTGAGCGAGGTCGTGGAACAAGTAGAGGTGGGAGTCTTTCTCGAAGCGATCGTGAGCGGGCTTTCGATCTAGTGCGTCAAAGTAGTAATGCACATCCGCAAAGCTATTCTCGTTAGGTGCTCTGTGTGTATTCAACAACTTCTCTCCGATAAACATACAGGGTAACCAGAGTTATCTCATCAGTCCGAGCAGGCATCTTGTTTTATAAGTCTTGCAGTCACGACGAATCACACTCAAGTATAGTATAATACGATTGAGAGACAAAAACACATTCACAAAGGGCATGACCGCCATATCAATCACTTCACGACGACTACAAATACAATACAAGACAATACAAGCCCCCGGCGGCTACAGCGCATCAAGAGACATTGTTGGTCGCAAGGAATCAACCAATGAGGATCGATTTCAGCCGCATCACAAAGACCGGCAGTATTGCACGAGGCGGCAACTCCAAGCGGGCAATAGTTCAGTTCATTCAATCATCAAAAGTCAGCATTTTGTTTGATACTCCCCATCTTCGTCTACTACATCTCACAACACCCTTCACATCAACCTCTACCCGTTCTACCTCACAAACAACAATATAAGCAACCCTCACCATTACATCATCACCGCACACAACAACCTCCTCCACGCAAAGCAAAAGAAAGAAACACACCGCAAGGCCGACCAACTCAGAGCCCCCAAACATCCTCCAACAACGCATCAAGCCAACCACCCAACAACAACCCGGCCCCTGAGCGCGCCCAAAAAAAAAAGAAGAAGAAAAATGTCCCTTGTGAACCTAGCACACGTCTGCAGCCACCTGCAAAACGCCTCAAAAGCCCGCCTAGGCCTGACCTCGATCCCCTCGACAAACCTACACCTGTCCCTCGCCCTGGCCCTACAATCAAGCGGCTTCCTCTCCACCGTGACACGAGGCGGTCCCACGCCCCCTCTCCTCTTAACAGCGACGTCGATGCCGCACGCCCTGGACTCCACATCCGACGCTGCGGAAGCAAGCACAACGCAGGCGAACATCAGCACGCGCCGTCTCTGGCTCGGCCTAAAATACCACAACTCGGAGCCGGTGCTCCGCGAGTGCAGGCTAGAGAGTAAACCGACGCAGCGCGTCTGGGTCGGACATCGGGATTTGGAAGCGATTGTTAGGGGCAGAGAGGCGCGGTGGACGAGGGGGTTGACGAGGGTGGGCGAGTGTTTGTTTGTTAGCACGGATCGAGGGGTGCTTGAGGCTAGGGAGTGTGTAGAGAGGAGGGTTGGCGGGATGTTGCTTTGTCGGGTTGTGTGAGTGGGGAGGGTGGTTTGTTGGGGGTGGGGATGGAGAGGATGGAGGACAGAGGCGGAGAATGAGGGGTGGTTGCTGTGATATAGGGAGAGGAGAGGGTAATGATCTACTGTGCACATAGATGAGCAGATGTGGTACTGCATTGTATGAAGAGCGAGAAAGAGAAAGCGTGTCTGCCTCCTTTTTTTTTTGTTCGATGAATCCACAAAACCAACAAACACATACACGGCCCAAAGACCGAAGTGAATCACATCTCCCATTTCTGTCATTACTTTTCCGCTTTCCGTTTTAGACAAATGCCGCCAACAGGGCAAAAAGTCCAGCTCTACTCTCTTCCTCCCATGCCTCCATGAATCTATTAGTACACAATCCACTTTGCCCACAACCAAAACACATACACATCCCCAGCACAACTATGAAACTTTCGACCCCAGCACGCGCACAACCACGCACGCCTCCCTCACCGAATAACACCCGTAGCCCTTGCGAAGCTCGGCGTCTCCCCTAGTCCCGTAATCAACCCCTCCTTACTGCTCTCCGATTGCTGCGGCTGCGGCGTGTTCACAGCACTAGCGCCAGCACCCTGCGATTCCACTTTCCCGTTCACAATTTTTGCGCCACCATTACCGGAAGCCTGCCTCACATTACCGCCAACACCACCGCCAGACCCACCTCCCTTCACAGAAGCAGAAGCAGAAGTCTGCCTTTTAGAAACAGAAATCGCGCCCATTTCGCTTCCCTTAGCAGATGGGGCTCTTCTCAGCGACGCATTTCGAGAAATGATAGAACCATTCCCTGACGGCGGAGGAGGGGGAGGTGGACTTCTCGAGTCGAGTTTAGAATGCGTACGACTCGCTGACGCCGCGGTGGGTCTTGTCATTCGTGCGAGGAAACTGTCGCCGATGGTGGTTGTGGGTCGGAATGTATTGGTCGCCGAGCTGGAGGATGGGATTCTTGATTCTGGACGTCTGGACAGGGGTGCGCTGTCGGTTGACGCGAGGGATGATCGTGGGTGTTTGGTTGTTTGTTGGGATGTAGATGCCAAGGGTCTGCTGGTGCCGTTTGGACGGTCCTTAATTGTTGTGGAGCTCGATGCCTTGCGGATTGTGGTGGCTGGGTTGGTGTTGTTGTCGTGCTTTGCTGATGACGATGCGGTAGGTGCTAAGAGTCGTGAGGGCACTTCTGATGGTTTCTTGGGTCGGGTGGTCGAGGTGGATTGGTTTGCTTCCCTTTCTTGAGGCTCGTGCTTCGCTGCTGATGCGGCTGTTGCTTTGAGGAGATTGTTCGGTATGGGTGTAGGCTTTGTGGTTCGTGGACCTGAAACTTTGCGGTCTACAGCGGACTTTGGCTGTTCGGTATGTGCGATGGATGACGCTGTTGGAGCGAGTAATCGAGGTGAAACTTTTTGCTGTGGTGAAGCTTTCGCCAGGGGGTTCGCAGGTGTGTAAGTCTTTGTGGATGGCTTTCGCCCGGAGGATTGAGGATTCGGAGTTGGCGCAGTCTTTAATGGTGTAGCCGCAAGTAGTTTCGTCAGTGTACTCTTCGCATTACTTTGTGGTGTAGATCGAACAGCACTAGCCGGTGCCACATTCGGGGTCTTTTGTATACCGAATGAGAGACGAGTTCCAGGTGTTGTAGGCTTCAACGAAGCAGACTTGGTGCTTCCTGGTGTACGCAACGACCCTGTTGCCCGTTTCACTGAAGTCTTCGCCTGAGGTAGTGGTTTTGTAGGTGTCACTTGGTCGATCAAACTACCAGAGTCCAACATTGCATCTTCATCCTCAACAGCCGACGTCTTCTTTTCTGTGTGCTCACTCTGTGCAATCTCATCCCTCGAGGGTAGTTCGCAAAGTTCTCCCTGTTCTTCCTCTGCAGCTTCCTCCATTTGGGCTCGTGCCATTTTGAGTCTCTGGTTATTCACCGCCTCCCCTTCCCCGAACATCTTTTTGTATTCTTCAGTAGTAGTCAGTGGTCCCTCTGACACATCTGACGAAATCGCTTCATCTTCTTCCACCGCCGAATCAGATCCATCAAAATCATTGTCGTCCACCACCGGCTCCACCACCTTAGACGAATCGTTTCCCAGAGATAGCTTAACCCCCTCCATCCTCTCCCCTAATCCCTCAATATCCTTCTCAAAATCCATCCCTTCTTCCTCGCTGACACTCGCTTCACTCATTTCTCCGATCGGCGTGGGTAACCTGCTCGTGACCGCCTCCTCAGGCACCGGCTCTACGATATTCGCAACGCTCTTCCTACGCGCCAGCTCGTTTGACACTGTTAGTTTCAGCTCTGCGATCTCCTCCCGATCTTGGTCCACGGACAGGCTGAAACTTTCGCGGCGGCGGGATGCGGTCGATTGGGACTTTGTGAGTTCGTAACCTATCGTGGAGCTTGAAAGGTCCGTGGGGGAAGGGTCAGAGTCTTTTGATGATGCTGCAGGGATTTTGGTGGACGAAGCTTGACGAGATTGAGAAGGTGTGTGTGGTTGGGATTGGTTCTGCATTGACGATGTGTTGAATGGTGAGGCTTGTCCGTCTGACATGGTGCGGGAGGTGATTGAGAGATTGTGATGAGAGTGTTGCCCTTGCGTCAGGTAAGCTTATTGTTCGGTAAGTAATTTTCGTGATTGCCTTTCCGGACTGGGACGGTTGTGCAGCAAAGCGTCGACGCGTCAGGGTGGCTCAGCGATGAAGTTGACAGTACAGTGAAGTGTTTTCTGAGAGATGCAGAAAACAGGAAGACTTACGAGGTACTAATTAAATCACCACGAGCTTGTTCAGCGGGGGTTGCTATATCTTGATGGAGTGTCAACAAAGGTCTGATTGCGAGCAAGCGTCATGTCGGGAAAAAGGGGTTGTTACATACAAACGCGCTTGCGGCGTGATGTCACATGAGTGTGTTTATCGTATTGATACATGATGAGAAGAAGCACAACTAAAATTGAATGCATATATACAAATACAATACTACTCCAATTCGTCAATCGTAATCCAAATCACCCCCTAATCCGAAACACCGCGCTGCCTAACAGGAATCCAAAAAACAATCATTTTCCCCACACCGCAACCATCACAGTCTGCCCCAAGTCCGCACCGGCCCAGCCCCATCCTCTTCCGCTCCTCCAAATACAGGTGTGAACGGGGTTATCTCAATAGAAGGCAAGGGCGCCATGGCCGGAAGTCTTGGAGCTCCGCTTCTTGTGGGACTTTCGTATGGAGGTGCTTCACCAAGTATTTGTGTCTGTGGTTGTGGTTGTCTCTGCTCAGCCCAAACTTCACCATATCCTGGTGGCTCTTGTTCCTGTTGCGAAGAGGCCGGAGAGTGGTCGGAAAGGTCGCCGCTTCTCAGGGTCTGCCGTGAAGACTGTTGTGATATATACGGCATCAAGTCCGAATTGCCTCTACTGCGTTGATGTGAAGCAGTGCCATCATCGCCGGGAGTGCCCCTTGACGCACCGAGCACTAGAGAGGGAGTTGAAAGGTTGCGGAAATGGGAGTAAAAAGTATTACCACTGGACGCTGTGTCGCTCCTCAAGCGTGTCTGGCTTGCACTTTCCAACAGCGGCCGGTCGGAATCGGCGGAATTCGCTCGTACACGACTTCCATCATGTCGTGCGACACCTAGCGCCGCATAGCTCACCGCTGAAATCCTGCGGTCGCGATCTCGCGATTCGTGCTGGGTTACAAGAGCCGCCGGGGAAGGCGCGCCTATGTGATCACCGGCTCGCGATTGTAGATTGAGATCTCGCAAGCCGGCCACGTTACCGTTCTGTCGAAATTCCCGACGTAGACGTTGCCTCTCCTCTCGATCTGCCTGTGCTTGTCGTCGTGCCGCTCGTATCTGGAACAGTGATTCCATCTCGTCATCCCTTCGTGCCTCCTCTTCCTCTGCCGTTTCGGGAAACTCAATCACCGTGTCAATGCCTCCTCTTTCTCCCTCACGTCCCAGGAGTTTCTCCGTCGCTCGAGGGCCTTCCGAATATGCTGGGAGTGTCATCACGCTGCGAACGGAAGTATGTCGGTTGACTATGTCAGTCGCTGCGGGTTGCGTCGTCGTATCTGGGCCCGCTGGGGCCATCGAGTCGAATTGAACAGATCTTCGAGTTGCGAGAGAGGATGAATACTGCTTCCTCACGTTTGAGGGTGTCCATTTTTGCCATCTCTTCTTCAACCAAGTGCCAGGCAGGCGCCGGCCTTCTGGGTGTGTCGGGCGTAAGTGTCTTACTATGAGATAGACAACGAGTGCGGCGACACAGAGGGCGCAAAGTACGACCGCTACCTTTGTTCCAACTTAGCTCTTGTGCATGCATGGACAATACGAAGATGATGTGCAGCTTACGACAATTGCTGCACTTGTTGTGCCTTCTACCACTCCACTTTGACGCGGCTGTACGAGCCGCACAGCATACTGCGGAAGATGCATGATTGAAGTGGTTTCGAGGAGCACTTGACGCTGGGTCTGCTAGAGAGGACTGTTCAGAAGTTATCCCATTGAGAGCGGGGTAACACGAGGGCGCAAGTAGAGAAATGTATGTGCGATTGGGGATCCGAATCGTGGTGAGTGTTACTATCTGGGTGGTACAGAAGGAGGAAGGAAATATAAAGAATCAAGCACAGTCCTTGAGTAAGTGTGGTGTGTTGCTGTTGTATGACTATTGTCGAGTTCTTCCTCTCCTTGCCCTATTATTGTATTGCTTCCACCAAGGCTGTATTGTGGCGCAGGCAGGCAGCCCCCAGACACTTTACAATACTTGGCTGGACTTGTGCAACAACAACATGAGAGGTGATACTTAGTACAGTATAAGGAGTAACATGTAAGGAGCAATGATATGTGTCTTGAGTGGATTTCCACGCATTGTGAAGGAGTATGAAAATCTGCTTTCTCGTTTTTCGCCCTTGAAACGCAGCTACTTAATTAAGATCCTTCACCCCATTCCTGCGGAAAAAGGTGAGATGAAACCTTCTGCTTGCTCTTCAGAATCATCGATCAACTGATATCCCGATTCACAATATACCCAATGATACAATGCAACCACTCGCGCCCTCCATAGCGAATGCTGAATTCAATGCCACCAATACGGGCCCCCGCGCACGCATCACCATGGGCATCCTCCGCGTCCGGCTGCCCCATGACCGGCAAGAATAAAACGGATTACGTCGTCGCCGACGACTACCTCAATCAATCTAGGTTAATTAAATCTAAGATAGATTTAGGTTGATCGGGTTAGGTTATAGTCCAAAATAACCTAAATACGGTTTGAGGGGTTGGGTTGTTCCTACCACTGGGCTATCCAAACTATCCTTGAGAATCGGCTGTTGCCAATCAACTGTCTCCTGAGCTTTCGAATCTCTCTGATAGTACGTAAAACTTGCCAGCCGGCGGTCACATCCATATCGTACACCTCACCTCCTATTTACGATCGATAATGACCTTGTGCTTGAGCATAGTGTAATCTATTTCATACTCATTTTGATTACGTGACCGCCCGAAAAGGTTTAGCGTTCAATCAGGGCACGGGTACTGGCTACCAAGTATAATAGATTAGAGAGCTTAATTACTTCCTTTCGGAATTTCTCTCGTCGCAGGTACAGGTCTATATTCGGTAAGTGGACGCAGCTGGCCCATCTGAAATAACAAGAAAGAAGAACCTCGAAACACAAAATCATTCCAACATACATCCCTCAGGCTAATCAACAACTGACGCCTTACCATAGCGAGTCCACGCCGTAAATGTTCTCAATGAGGGCTTACGCAAAAGCAAGCCAAGATATTCCTGCACCATAGATGACAGGGCTCATAGGGTTAAGACCATCAATAAACCCATCGCAGTGCCACGTGAACCCAGCTGCGGTAATCCCAGTCACACTGGCCCTTAGGCGGAATCCAGGGACCCTGTCGACATCAAAGGACTGCAGAGCAATGTAAACTTGGGGCGGAGATTGAAAAGTGCCAGGCGGGAAGGCGACGTAACGACCATTGAAGACCGCAGGATTTTGCCACGGCCTGTAGTTCCAGGAACTGTCTTGACCATTTGCCACTAGTTTCTTGTCCGCTGGGTAGGCAATCCAGGTGGCGCCTGCTCCTATCATTTGAGTGCCCGCCCAAGCATTCATATGAAGATTGAAGCCGTATGGATCAGCGCCGTCAGCCACGGTCTCGAACCGAAAGTTGTCTCCGTTCCATTGGGCAATGGCGTTGACAAACACAGCAATTTTTGGGGTTTGGGCGAACGGAGTTGGAAACCAGACGCGCTGCTGGTTTTGCATGGGGATTCTGCCTGATCCGTAGAGATTATTGAACCAGCGTCCTATCTGGTAATCATTCGCATCGGCTCCTCCAACGCCGAACCAGCCAGCCTCTGCGTAGGGGATTGTAGAGCTGAGCCAAGAGTCGAGACGGACGGTGAAACCCGCACCATTGGGTTTGGCATTGGCGGCATATGCTCTGCATATGAGATCGTAGTCATTCCCCTCAGAGAGAGCAGTGAGGCCTACAGCCACGTTCAAATTAGATCCGAGAGGGTGGCAACTCAGATCAAAAGCTTCGACATTGGTCACAGCTGGGTGATCCCAGGTGTGGATGTCGGCTGTGGAAAAGGTCCCAAGCAGTGGAATAGAATGAACTGTGGTGAAGAGACTACCAAGGATGCTGATGAGGAGCAACATCTTAAAGGATGGCTTGTCAAAGGGAAAATCTATGAAATTCAAAGATGGAAAATAGTTAACGGCAGCAAGTTACTTATAGTCCCAGCTGAGGGGATTTTTTACACCTCATCATGCTCAAGACTAGTGATGCTAAAATTGAGGGAACGGCTAAGGATACCTTAGGAGCTAAACATCAGATGGCCAGCGGGCAGTGTTTCTTGGCGAACGTCTAGCATTAGGTGATGTGATGCATTTGCATTGTACAACCGTGAGCCTGTGCTATTCTCGCTTGTCATCTTGGCATGTAGATTGTGGTTTATCCGGATTGTCAACTGCGCCAAATTAACGGCTTGTAGACTGGGACATCCCAGATTCCTAGTACAAAGAGACGTTGCAATTTTACACTCCGTCAGATATGGTTCTTTTCTTAACCATAGTACCGGGAATGCATCACGCATTTGTTGATGTAGTTGTACGGGCTTGTTCTCCGTGGCAGGTCATATTTGCAGGACCTTTTCAGACATTTTCGCTGCTCATGCCAGCATCTCGCCTTGTTAGCAGGAGCCTGTTGTAATGCTTGACCCACAAAAGCCAACCGAGTATCACAAGGTTCTTTGAAAGGCCGCTAAGTACGAGTAGTCCCTGGATTTTCTGAAGTCCGATAAGGGGAGAGTCAACATGTCATGTTTCCAACTAAGACATACAGGCGACGTGCGTGCTGTTAAGCGAGCGGGCGTTACTTCAGTGTAGCACGGAGGCGTTCATTCTTCGAGACAGCTCGCGGGAAACAAGAAAGTCTATGTCGCTAACGGAAAGAACTATACAACTTTGTTAGGTCATGTTGCTGAACCATAATATTTTACAGTCCATTGTTCTTGCATGCTTCTTCTGTACAGACAGCACTCACAAGCATGACCTCACAGCGAGATGGATTGTTTCTGGAATGCTTTTAAATGTGTGAAGCTTTGAGTCCGTCATCACGTGAGATTTAAAAAACCCACACAGTAGTATGCCGCGCTGTACTGTAAACGTTAGCGTAAGTTTACCTGCGTTGCACATAAGGCCAAAATCTTTTGCGTTAGCGAGAACATCTCTACTGAAGTGCATGATATCGAATAGTTAAGCGATTAATATTGGAGATTTGCCGAACGCATGCACGGAGGTATCCGCATGGACATAGTTTACGGCTGACTGCATGAGGCACCCCTGTCCAATACGGGGCGCAGAGTACGTCTTTCAGCGACTGCAGAATAGTCTGCGTGTGGAAGTGATTGGCATGGTCGAGAAGCTGAAAGTATGGCCCGGGTGTGCAGCGGAGTTGCTTCGCTGTACAACACGATCCCAAGGGCTCTAAACGCGAAACACCATAGTAACTTGATGCGTCCATCCTGTTCTGGGCTGTACGAGGGATCGCTTCGAGAGCAGCGTATAGTCCAGTGTAGCGGCAGTGGACGTTCCTGCCTGAGATGTGTTGTCTTGATTACAAAAAGTCGGTTGGAAGTCAGACAAAGATCATTGCACGACTCATAAGCAGCTTTGTGAACATTACTAAGCACTCTAATCCACCCAGAAGATCATTACCGCTGCGAAGGATTTGCATCAGTATTCCCTCGTGGCACAAAGCTGACCGGATCTTTTTAGGTATGTAATTTACTAGAAAGGACCATTCTTACGCAAGCGCTCACGTTTCGCACAGCATCTCAACGACAGGAGGAAGAAGGAGAGTAACAGTGGGAGGCGTCTTAAGAAATAGAGATGGTTTATATTTAGGAGGAAAGAGCTTAAATATCCTTTTGATTGTGTCATTCCAAGATGCATAATAATATATACAGCTTTGGGAGCCCAAATTTACAGCCCAGAGCAGACTTTTATAATGATGCTATAGAAATGAGCATTATGGATCCATATCATACAAGACGACAAATCTTTTAGATACATTAATGAGCAGCAGAGATTAGAAACCACATCACGTGATATACTCGTGTCGGCCGTATCTCCAAAAATCTCCAAGCTGCCATTACGAACTTATATACCGAACCCTACCAACGAACAACCGATAACTCCGACTTGTCAACTGTCGACACCCAGGAGCGAGGAAAACACTTACTCTTAAACACCCCCGAAACCACATCCTGCTCCAAGCACCCCGCTTTCCCTTAACGTCGACTGCGCCGCTCAACCTACCTACCACGACATCTTACTACCCGTCAAACTTAAACACATCAGAACCACAAGCACGCAACCATGCCGCCAAAAGCATCGACAACAACAAAAGTCGCCGTCGCCCCTCGTCTACCGCCGCTACCGAAACTGCGCGTGCGGCGCCCGAACAAGGCGGATGCGAATCCGTGCGTCGGGATCATGAGTAGTGTCCTAGGTACGTTAGGCTCTTATCTTCTTCTCTATTGAATATTATATGGGACATTGGAATGGAAGGGAAGATGAAAAGCCGTTAAGACGAGAGGATAGAAGAGTGGTGGGGCTGCCTGCAAAGAGCGGGAATAGTGAGAGCGGGATGGGGTTGGAATGAAGAGGAGGAAAATGAAAGAAAGCTGGACTGGATACGGTTGAGTATATGGGGGAGTTCCGTGTAGCTGTGTTGAGGGTGGTGGATGCTGAGAGCGAAGCTCTGATAGAAAATGGAAATGTCAGAAGGGCAGAAAGAAGGCGCAGAGCTTATAGGCTTGCAGCAATGAAATAAACTAGCAACAACTTCACAGTATCCCTGTTAACACATCGAAAACACAGGATGCTGGGCCTCCTCAGGCCAAGCCTCAGAGGGATGTGCAATCCTCGAGCAACAACTACGAGCGTGTATGGATGTACCGGTATGTGTTTCTCCACTTCCCATCAATCCTCATCCACCTCCTTCATCGATTGAAATTGTCATCTCGGATCTCCCAGGA
>Ga0160429_1001403_pt1 | contig 13469 bp, 14 predicted proteins | sample SolpanmetagenomR_FD_108199 | JGI IMG/M metagenome (GOLD analysis project Ga0160429, IMG submission 108199) | Solar panel surface microbial communities from Lawrence Berkeley National Laboratory, California, USA - R | ecosystem: Engineered > Built environment > Solar panel > Unclassified ...
GAGCTGTTTGGTCTGTTGCTGACCCGTATCCGTACGACTGTGTTTCCAGAGAGCAGCCGCGGACACGGAACCAGCAAGGTACAACTTGCACGGAACGGTCGCCAAAGGATGTAAGTCGGTGCGAGTCCTCGGGTCGAGCTGCCGTCAATCGCCCACGATTGCGAGTGGTAGGTAACTTCGACTGTTCCACCAGAAGGATGAGGAATTTAACTCTCGGATACCTGGGAAGCCTCGTTCTGGAGTGCAGCATCCGCTTGCCTCTCCAACAACTTCAGATCCGCAGCAACGTCTTTGTGGTGCCAACCGGCTATACGTCCTTCATTAACCGCGTGCCAACAGCATTCTTCACCGAATAGTTCTCCTCTTTTTATCATAATGACTGAGTTAGATGTGAATTGATAGATGGTCCGAACTATAACCATGCCGGTCGAGTGGAGGACGCTTTTAGTGGATTGGAAGAGCGTGCAGTAACGGAGAGCTTGACAAGAGACTGGTGGGCGATGAAGCATTGCGGTCATCCTGTGTCATCTACTATCACTCATCCAGAACCGCCATGTCTTACCAAGTGAGCGTACAAGGAAAAGGTCTAGCTCATGCAGTGTCATAGTGGTCTCCGTACCATATCTCCCTCAAGCTCACTAGGCCCTAGAGTCCACCGGTTGCTCCCTGGTAGTTCCGTTGATTGCAAGGTTGCAGCCGCTTCGGACTCGCCGTGAGGCGCCTCGAGCTCGAATTGCTTCCTGTCCTCGCCGTGCAGTTCGCCCATGCCAGCCGAGTGCCGCCAGCCTTCGATGTGGTCCTGTTGTCGCAGCTTCCTTCGTCGGTGGAAGAACCACAGTAATCCTGCAAAGACGAGTAAAGTGGCGAGTACGGCGCCGACGCCAATGCCCGCCTTCGCGCCTATACTCAGACTGCCTGTTGGGGTTGCAAGAGACGATGACGGCGACACAGATGTAGCATTATCAGTAGATAGGATCGACGCTGACGACGTACGGTCGCGTTCGGCCGCAGCTAAAACTGCTTGGTCTGTGTCTTGGTAGAGTACGTGGATTGCGCCTTGCATTGCCGTGCCAGGCGCAGCGGTCGTTACCAAGGTCGTATCGTCTGTGATGAAGATTGCTGGAATTGGCGTCGCAAAAAGAGATTGACAATCAGTTCCGTATCTGTCATTCCAACCGCTTCGTACGGGAGTGTCAGCACACAATTGATCGCTATCACGATAGCGGCGATCGTAGGTCGACGACACCACAAATGGGCTACACACCTAGGGCAACACATTGCTCCTGTGATTGCTGGAGTATGTTCCATTAATGTCGAAGTCGACCAGGTCGTGTACCCGATTGGACAAAGCCCTGGACTATAAGTTCCCCCCACTTCAAAATAGAAGGCCGGTCTGCAACTCTCGTCATGCTGTCTTATAAACACCCCAGGCGTATTGGGAGGACCAGCTAGGGTGAAGTGTGTGGAGCAGGAAGCGGGTTTAGTCCAGAGGGTAGTCAATGGCACGAGACTGGTAGGAAGGGGGGCGGGACCTTCGATCAAGCCTGAGGGTCTTTCAAGTTCAGACATGGCATTAGATTCCGCACGCTTCACGGACTGTGTAGCCGGAGTACCAATGTGGTCTATGAAGAGAAGACGACCAGGACGTGCTGCAACTTGACACCTTGGTGACACAACATAAGAGCTCGAAGAGCGGGGTGCGTTGCTTTTGCTTTTGAACCTTCCGCTGCACGGTAATCAGTAGATTCGCAATAATAGAAAGATGGCTTGCATATCCCACAGTCGCAGTAGCGCCGTGGCGTGCGGTATAGCCTACCAGAGCAGGTCGCCACGTGAAGGATTGCCAAAGCTCGCTTGAGAGTCATTGACCCGCAGCCTAAACTTATGCCCAAAATCATGTGCCGAGGATGGAATTGGAAGGTGGTATTAGTGGCGTGCGGCGAGACTTAGATGCGAACACCGAGGCTGAGGATGGAGAATGCCTGTATTCATGGTAATTGGAAGACGCTATAGCCCGGACGAACACAGGGATACCATCAGAAACAGGAAACCGAACGGGACGGCCCGGGCGGCGGCTGCGTCGACATCATCAACGAGTAGCACGAGCGTCGGCGTAGAAAGGAGTGAAAGACCCAGATATTACAAGGAAAAGGTAGGGCAAGAATATAATACTAGACAGCGCAAAAAGATGCCAGCATAAAGACTCTGCAACCTCAATCGAGACTGCTCACAAAGCGCCCTCCAAAATAACACATACCTCATCTAATAAACCTCCAACACATATCTCCCATCATCCTTCAGCTGCTCAATCGCCCTCCTACTATCCACTTTCTTCGTCCCCTTAGCCTTCTCCTCGTTCTCAAACGCCTCCTGCAGCACCTCCGTAACATCCGGTACCGGCCACGTCGGTCCACAGAGATAGAAAGCTCCATCCTCACGGAAGTACGCTTTCCTGATGTCATCCATGGTCTGCCGCATGCGATCCTGGATGTACACCTTCTGCGGCTGGTCTCGGGAGAAGGCGCGACCGAGCAAGGTGATGACTCCGGCATCTTGGTACGCTTCCCACTCTTCGCCGTACAAGTACTCTTCGCGCTGGTGGCGCGAGCCCATGTACAGCATCACAGCGCCAATTTCGTGACCTTGCTGCTTCTGCAGAGCGCGTTCCTGGACGAAGGCCCTGAACGGCGCGAGACCGGTACCCAGACCCGCCATAATGATAGGCTGCGTAGTCTTGGGCGGCAGCTTCATCACGGACGGCTTGACGGATACAGTGACGGGCGCACCTGGTTTGAGGCCGTTAAGGAAGCGTGTAGCTTGCCCGAAGCGGTCGCGGCCTTGGGGATCAACCCAGCCGACGGTGACGATGAGGAGGGAGACGGAGTTTGGCTGGACGTTCTGAGATGACGCGATGGAGTATTCGCGACGCTTCATGGGACTGACGATGCGGACAATGTCGTGAAAGGAGGGGTGTGCGGAAGGAAATTCGAGAAGAATGTCGGCATAAGTGATGGTGTCGACTTCAGCGCGACGCTTGAACTCCGTAGAGCCATCACCAGTAGTGAGGGTAAGCAAGGCTTGCCTCTCTTTCTCGTTGTCGGCAAATTCAGCGAGGGCCTCGTAGAAGCGCTTAGGAGGGCGGCCAAAGATGTCGACGTTCTGGAGGAGAGACTGGTAGACCGTGCGATTCTCTAGGACGTTCGGATCTTCGCGTGACGGCACCTCCACAATCTCATCCGGATTGAGGCCGTACCACTTGATGAACTCCTCAACTTCTACCTTGTCATTCTCAGCATGGATGCCGAGTGCTTCACCAATGCTGTATTTCAGGCCAGAGTCACCAAGGTCAAATTCAATGTGGAAGATGTTGCGGTCATATGAAACAGGTGTGAGCCTGCGGCGCTCAGCAACACGGACGACAGCGGTCTTAATGCCAAGGTCAGGGCGCAGGGCAGGCGTGGTCCCATATGCCTCCCTAAAAGCCAGACCCTTCGCCGCGATGGTCCAGTCTTTGAGGAGCGTTGGCGGCTCAGGTTCGATCTTTTCGAACACGGAGAAGCTGTTGACGTTCAGATCGGTAGGGAGAGAAATGCTCTCCACCTCTGGCTCCACGGTCGCCCAAGAGTCTGGCACCTGAACCAGTCGAAGGGCTTTGTCAAGGTCAGCCGTGAGCGCTTCCAGCACCTCCGTAATGCCGTTGATAGAGGCTAGCTTTTGCTGGCCGGAGGTAAGAACATCCTCACGCGCAACGCCGAGGAACGCAAGCTGTGTCAGGTACGTCTCTAGGCTGGGATCCTCAGCAACCTTGGCAGAAGCAGTGGGATCCAAGATATAAAGCTGCACCTTCTTGCTAGTGACACCCTGACGGAAACCGACCGGTAGCTTCTTCTCGAGCTCTTCGTCTTTGGCGCCTGGGAGCTTGACAACAAGCGTACCCCCGGGCTTCAGTGAGTTGAGTACAGCGAACTCGCCCAGCAGCTTCTCATCCATGACAACAGCAAGATCAGCAGCATCGACTGAGTAAGCAGCCTCGATGGATTTGCTGGAGCAGCGAATGTCTGTTCGAACCACTCCACCCTGGACGAGATTGTCGTGACCGGTGCGCACAGCAACGTTGGACGAGGAATCGCCAGAGAGGAGCTGGCCAAGTACCAATGGCGCAGTGAGAGAGGCCGAGCCGTCCTTGTCCCAGAAGGTGTATTGTTGCACGGATTGATCGATTATATCAACCTCAGCTTGCTCCTCGGCGCTGGGTGTGTTCAGGGCTTCAAGCAGAGCCCCGCTCTTCTGGCCGATCTGTCGTAAGACGGCCAACATGTTGCTGGGAGTCCACGTCTGCTCCCGCGCATATTTGACATCGATAACATTGATGTTAGAAGACGCGATTGAGAAGTTGACAGCAGCCAGCACATCAGTGTAAAGGCGTGAGTGCTCGTGGGTGTCCCCAACAACAACCTTATCTTTCACTTGGCCGAGGACCGCGACGTTCTGAACAGACTTCGGCAAAGCTTCAAGGAACAGTTCTTCGACAAACGGCCTGTAGACGCGAACATTGATCACACCAACCTTCTCGCCGGTCTTAGCAAGAGCTGCGGCGATCTGCGAGGCCAGAGAAGCTTCCACAGTACCGAAAACAACAAGGACGGACTCAGGCGCGTCGTGTCCGTGATACTCAAAGAGCTTGTAGTCGGTTCCAAGCTCGTCGTTGAAGGCCTGAAGCAGACGTACAAGCCTGCCTTCGCTGTCAGAGTGTTTCTTCTCAGGGCCAGAAAGCTCCTTCAAGATGGCCTGGTAGTTGCTGAAAAGGCCTTTCTGATCCAGCACGTCCACGACGCGGGTAGTTTCTCTTCCCACAGAGATGCCGTCGTATGTGTGGATTGCGGGCACGATACTGGCAAGCAGTGTAGCGAACAGGGACATATGCTGGACTTCGTAGACAGATGTGCTGGAGACCAGACCGAGACCCAGCTCATCCGCAAGCGTCAGCGCAGTCGTGTAATCGGTGACAAGGCCGGAAGAGGATCCAGCAGCATAGTCAACGGCAGCTACATGCGCTACAAGCGGATTGGCAACAGCGTACAGCAGCGACAGTTGATCAAGAGCGGGGCGAAGCTGGTTCAAGCTCGAGGCAGATGCGATAAGGCCTTGAGGGATGTGCCGCTTCTCCAGGTCAAAATCCTTGGAGAACATGTACCCTAGCGCGATAGAGCCAGCTCCCGTACGCGTTTGCATCTCATGAACGCCCGTAATGTATCCGAACGCATTCTTCTCCTCGCTTGCCTTCCAATGCTTCAACGCGACGTCGAGGTCGAATGTTACCGGCGAGTACGCGAATATCTTGTCCGAGAGCGTGTATGCGACATGCTGGATGAGGGTCTGGGCGGTGAGGTAGGTCGGGCCAGCGATAGAAGAGAGGGGGAGATCTTGACCAAAAGGCAGACTCGAGGATTTATTCACGAATTGCTTTGAGGCTGTCTGATCCTTCTGCTGTGTGACATCTGGTGCAGTGCCGCCGCCGGATTGGGCTTGTTGGAGGTGCATGGCAGAGAAATCGCAACGCAACGCAACGCAGCGGTTGCTTTGCAGAGTGAGAAACGATGAGGAAGTACACTGTCTCCCTATGCGCAGCTATGACCGGCCAAGGCTCGAAAGAGGGATGTGGGGAAGAGGATCGGGTGGAGAGTGGTGAAGATACAGAGGGTCGCCAGTGGGATGCGCAACAATTTCGTCGACTCCGGAGCCGAAGTCGCTGAGTGACGGCGGCGGCGGCGGCATCTTCACGCGCCTCCAGTACCGTAGGTACAACGGCTTTTCTTTCATTCCGGGCATGATTCCAACACTTTTCGCCTCAAGCCCGCAAAAACTGGTCAAGCGCGGAATCACGCCATCGCATCAAGGAAGCTTGTGCCGTCCGGCCCGGCCCGACAGATAATCCGACGTGGTCATTTCAACCTCACTTTTCCATCGCCAACGCAGCGCCGCTGTATCAGCACAACCTACAACGACATATTTCAGTCAAGCTTCGTCTGCAACGTCACTTCTCCTAGGCTACTCATCGCAGGAGTTGCCGGAGCTCGTCGCTGCGTTGGCTTCTACGTGGCCGCACGCTCTATCTCTGGAAGCATCACGAATGAAGCTTCGGAAAAGTTTGATCGATCTTGCTCATTGTGACTGGTGTTGTATCAGCTGTGCTGCAATGTCAAACGTGGCTTGTCGGTGTCTTGGGCTTTTGCTAATGTGACCAACGTCAACGCTTTTGGAACAAAGCGGCAATCTAGGCGACATGAGGAACAAGCTGGTCAAGGGACGTCTCATTTCTCTTTGTTTCCTTCCAACTCGATCAAGGGCGAATCGTCGCCGCCCTACAAAGCCTTTGTGGGACTTGACCAGTTGTTTCAATGTTTTCATGTTGCTATAGCCGTCCACAATTGTAAAGCAGGATCTTATAGTGACGACACTTAACTCGCACTTGCTCTTATGCGCTATGTGGACATCTCTCGAGCCAATGGTAAGAAGCTCTATTGCGACTATCTAAACACTAGTGTCAAGGCATCGGATCACGGAACAAAGACCTATCCAAACCCAACACTTCATAAAACGAGTCGTCACTGCTATGATCACTTGAAAGCGGCGACACTCCGTCAGTCTCAGAACTTGCAGGTCTGCTAGGAGGAGATGCGCGCTTTGTAGCGGCAGTGCCGACTAGAAGTTCGTTAGCCAGGTCCGAGGAGACTGCCACGCTGATATACATACCTTTGGAAGGGCCGCCCGGAGTGCCCGTTTTGGTCGCCGCCTTGGTTGCCGCCTTGGTCGCCACCTTGGTCGCCGCTTTGGTCGCCGCCTTGGTCGCTGCCTTGGTCGCCGCCTTGCTAGCCGTCTTCGTCGCGCTCACGCTGGTCTTGGTAGCCCCAGTTCCGGATGCAGCAGCTCCACCAATGCGACCAGCCGCACGAAGTCTTGCTGTGTCCCTTGCGTCAGCTTCCGTGTAGTCGATGACACGCTGATGGTTTCCTGTCCTTCGTTGCCTGGTTGATGCAAGAGTAAGTACTAGCGCAGCCGCTGAGTGCTTGGGTGCAGCGCCCTTCTTCGACGCCTTCTTGGGCGACTTCTTGGGTGCCATGTTCAATCTGTCGTTAATCTGCTGAGTGCATTACCGTGATAGAAGTAGTGTCAGTACACTGGACTCGGTCATGCAACCTTATACGCGTCGGCTACGGTGTGGAGCTGCGGCCATCGGACAAAGGAACTTCGACCGACATTGAGTCGCCGTTTGCGGCGATATTCTTCCAAAACGTGCATTTCACAAAGAATTGTAATCGACCTGTCAGCTCCCTGTTGCTTTCTTTGATGCGTGGTTCTCAGGGTCAAATTCTGCAGGCGTGTCGCGATTTTGTCTTCTTAGATCGAGGCGGCTCAAATTAGATGGCCATTGAAACGGGTAGTGACGTGAGTGGCCATTGGTATTGTGTTCACAACTTCCAATTGTATAAGCCGATCGTTACTCGAGTGCCGAGAAAATGACAAATGGTACAACTGGGAGGAACAGATGAAGCTTGAATAAAAGGGCAAGGGAGATAGAAGACGGAAGAGGAACTACAGGATCAAGTCAGAGCAACCACCGAATGCCATGGGTTCGCAAGAAGTAGCTGACGGCCTATTGACCCGAAGGGTGCGGGTTCCGAGAATAGCTTGGTATCTATTTCAGTAATCTCCGCACGCTGGTCTCCATCCACAACTTCGTGTACTCGCGATGCAAGAACTGAAAGTGCCACGGCAGCGGCCCACCATTCGCGCCCTCTGGCGTGCTGTTAAAGAAGCTCGACTTCAAATGAAATGTCGCATTCTCCGCGTCCTTTGTGACCTCAATCGCAAATATCCCGTCGGACGGCCGTCTGTCCTTTATCAACGGCGAGTCTCCGCAACGCACAACGACCTGGGCACCGTCAGCCACGTTCCATACGCCCCGTTCCCCGTAGTATCACACGATACACACCTTCTCCGGACTCCTCTCCACCACCTCAAAATGATCGCTTATCATAGTCCCCTGCTCGTACGCACTGCCCTCCATCTCCTCCCTAGACCACAGCATACCCTCTCGTCCCTCCAATGACCTCCATTTCCGCTCCAAGAAGCGCCTCTGATACCAGAACCCCCACCCGCCCCAAACTCCCCTGCAGAAATCCTTCGTAAGTGTCTCCTGGTCTGTGGTTTTCAGTTTGCTCAGTGGCACGATTCGTATCGCGTGGTCGACGCAGGCAGGTGGGTTGTTGGACGGATTGAGCTTGGATGCCGCGGAGGTGGGGTAGGAGGGGGAAGTGGTGTCGAGTGGGATGAATCGCGTGTTGCGTGTGTATATTGCCCAGCCGGCGGAGCTGCCGGCTATGGAGGCAAGGGATACTTGGGTGAGGCGCTTGATGAGGCCCATTGTCGCGTGTAATGCTGGTAGAGGTAATGAGACTCCATGGTGGGGAGATGGGTTGGTGCCGGAGTTAGGGTTGTTAGCAAGTGGGTCTTTCGCGCGGCTGCCATTTTCCGAGCGTGTTTGTCGGTGCTACTGTAAGGTAGTCGGCCAATATCATAACCTTAATTGGACCTCGTTTCCAGGTCCCGATCTGTATTACGATACAGTGAATCGTCACCAATACGATATCGCAGAAGATCGTCGCACGTTGTTGTTTTCTTACAGCACGCATACTATGCATTCAGCCCAGACCTCGATCGAATAATAGACAAATCAATTCTCACAACCATATCATCTGATGCGCCTTCAGTGTATATATCTTAGGTATATATCTTAGGTAAGGTACCTAAGGTAGTTATTGCAATGTTTGTATGTTATTGGCTAGAAGTCACGTGATTGCTTCATTATCAAAGCCACGTGATGAGACCTACACCAAGACCGTATGCGCACAAGGGTTCACGCCTCTGACTCTGCAAAGCCCCAGGGCGAGTCGAGGTGGTGACGCGACTCTGAATCGCTGTGCGTGCTTGATAGGGGAGATGCTGCCTAAGGCCTCGGCGCGCTGCAGGGCCGCCGCGCAAAACGACGGGTTTGTGTACTTTGAATGGCTACTTCTTTGTGAAGTTATGCGTTCCTGACTTCGAGAGCTGTCTACGGAAGGTAAGACTCGCAAAGGCATCTACTAGATTGTTCGATTTACTCCAAGTATCCCTAAAAGAGGAGATAATTTGCGGTTCAGAAGATTCAGGGTCCAGCAGCGCCAAGCAAATTATCATCTTTGGTCATGCTGTAGTATTTCGAGACGCATCCCGCCATCGTAAGTCGATATCGCAGCCCGATCAATATAGTGGCAGCAAATGGTCTCGACCATCAACCAAGGTGATCCTTCGCGTCGAAACCTCAGCGATCGGTTGAAAACTCATGCCGTCCTTCTGGGGCGAGGTCCGAAACGACTCGGGAAGGCAAAGCTTGTCAGAAGCTCTTCGTATCTTTTTGCGGCCGTAAGAACAGGATCGGCAACTTCAAGTCACCCTTGTGTTCTGCTGCATATGCAGGAATAAGTTCCTTGTCGCGGTGATCGACGCCGCCATGGGATAACATCGCGGTGGGGTAATAACTTGATGAGTCCTACCTTGTAGCACAAGGTTTCACCCAAAAAACTCACTGCAGACTACGATGGCAACTGTGATCTGGCGTCTGAGCCTGCTGTCGATTTTTCTTTCTCTTTCTTCTGCGTCAGTGCCATCACTCGCGGAATTGGCGAACAATGCTTCTTGCTTGAATTTGCCCATCGACAATGCCGTAAGAGCTTTGTCATGGGAGAATCCAGCTTGGCGGCTAACATTTCGTAGCTTCCGGATGCTCAAACTCTCGATACTCCGTTTCCGTATGCATTCCCAAACCAGGATCTTGCGGGAGCTCCAGCTCTGTTCCAGATGCCGCAATGTCGAGGCGTTACATTGGAAGAAGCGACTATCGACCAGCTTCAAGATTACATGAACCGTGGCCTCCTCACTTCTGTCCAGATAGTCATATGCTACCTCGACCGGTACTATCAAACAAATGACTACATAAAGTACGGAGCAGACCATCCCCATGTAAAACAGAGGCTTACCGTGACAGCTCCGTACTCGAAATCAACCCGGACTTCATTGCGATTGCTGCCGCCCTTGATGCCGAGCGTGCGGCCGGCAAGACACGAGGGCCGCTGCATGGCATTCCGTATATGCTCAAAGACAACATCGCCACAAAGGACAAGATGGAAACGACCGCTGGCAGTTGGGCACTTCTAGGCTCCGTTGTCCCACGTGATGCACATGTTGTCACTAAGCTCCGCGAAGCCGGCGCACTGCTAATGGGCAAGGCGACACTGAGTGAATGGGCCGATATGCGAAGTAACAATTACTCTGTGGGTTATTCCGCTCGTGGGGGCCAAGCGCGAAGTCCCTACAATCTCACGCTCAACCCTGGCGGAAGCAGCTCGGGAAGCGCTACCGGCGTAGCAGCGAACGTCTTCAGCTTTTCCCTTGGCACGGAAACAGATGGCAGCGTCATCCAACCTGCGGAGCGGAACGCCGTTGTAGGCATCAAACCCACTGTCGGACTCACTTCCCGTGCCGGTGTCGTGCCGGAGTCGGTTCACCAGGACACTGTCGGAACTTTTGGCAAGACAGTACGCGACGCTGTTTACGCTCTCGACGCAATATACGGACCAGATCCGCGAGATAACTATACCGCCGCGCAAATTGGACACACGCCAGAAGGCGGCTACACGCAATTCCTGACCGACCGCAGAGCACTCGCAAATGCTACCTTTGGCATTCCATGGCAAAGCTTCTGGGTCCATGCGGACGTCGAGCAGCAAGCTATTCTCCTTTCCCTAATTTCCCTGATCGAAGCCGCGGGTGCAACGATTGTCAACAACACCGAGCTTCCATCCTACCAAACTATAGTCAGCCCCACGGGCTGGGACTGGGATTACGGTTCCACTCGCGGCTATCCGAACGAAAGCGAATACACCGTTGTGAAAGTTGACTTCTACAACGATATCGCTGCCTATCTCTCCGAACTCTCCAACACTGACATACGCAGCCTCGAAGACATCATGGCCTACAACGTCGCCAACGACGGCTCGGAGGGCGGCAACCCATGGCCCCTAGGCATACCGGCTTTCTACTCCGGACAGGATGGCCTCGAAGCGAGCCTTGAGAGCGGAGGCAGAATGGACGAGGTGTACTTTCAAGCGCTTGCGTTCACCCAACGAACGACCAAGGAAGATGGAATTGACGCCGCGTTGGCCATGGGTCCGGGCGGGACGCAGCTCGATGCATTGCTCGTGCCACCAGATGTCGGGCAGACGTACCAAGTAGCTGCGCCGGCGGGGTATCCGATTATCACTCTGCCGGCAGGTGTGCATTCCAGTACGGGAATGCCGTTTGGGCTTGCGTTGGTGAGTGATGAGCTGTTCTTGCATGAAAGTGTTACGATGTGCGTGTTTACTGACAACAATGTAGATGCAGACTGCGTTTGCGGAACAAAAGTTGGTCAAGTGGGCGAGCGCTATTGAGGACCTGCAGTTCAGTAGCCAGACGGCGTATAAGCGGACGTTGCCGAATTGGTATAGGTACTTGGAACGGAATATTCCTCTGCTGAATTTGTAGGAAGCTTGAGTTGCGGGTGAAGACGTAAGTGGTGCCTCCAGTGTGGCCAATTTACGAACTGATGATTCTGGGAATAGACGACGTTATTCGAGCGAACGGACGTTTTTTACCAAGCATTCCAACGTTTATGGTGCTTCATAGAGAGTCAGAAAAGCTCATCTCCTACATGTGGTTCTGTGTAACGCATCCTTACTTTCGAAGACTCTATCTTGTTCGACAGTTACGGTACATGTTATACAGCTTTATGCTACCCAATCTACACAGTACCTGTTTCCGACCGTACGCTTACTCCTAAGTGCCTGTATAACACTTGGTCCTTCCTCTAGTCCATGGACCTGTCCATCACGTCTGGTTCTGGCCTCTTCCACTTCTTGATGGACAGCTACCGGAGTCAGCGGCGGTATGCGCCCTGCCTTCCGCCTTTTCGTCCAGCGGTGCCTAGGAGTACGTTTGTAGGTACTAAAACTATTGTCAAAGTCGCTCGAACGCCGATGTCTCTAATACCTGCCCCATCGTAGTGGAAGATATGCGGAGCTCTTGTTGTTAACTATTACATGTTAGTATCGTACTGGTGGAAACCCATGTGGCGGCAAGGGAGTACGAAAGCTCGTCTCCGAACTAAAGGAGGACCACCGCTTCAACCCCGTATCTTTTCAGTTGGTTTCAGTCTCTACGATTACTACCTATTCAGGACCATGTTCCCTCAATCCCGCTCAAGGCGAAGAACGGATTGTTCTTCTTGCGCCTTAGACCTAGCTTCGGCGCCTGTCCTGCCGCAACCCCCTGCTCCAGTCTAACCGCCTCCTTCACAATCGAGCTAGCTGCGCCCTTGGCATCGCATTGCCGCCTGTCGTCGTCCTCCCGCAATCCGGCCAACGTTCCTTGAGCCCTCCCAACCGCTGCTCTTGCAGACTGGACGACCGGATCTTGTCCAACATCATCTGCCAAGGAGAGGTAGAACCTGACGCTTTCGCTGTACTCATGCTTCCTTTGACCCAACCGGGTCTCTGTCCGCAGTCCTTCTGACGCACCATCATGTGAGACGCTGTCTTTGGGGACGGCGCCTATTCTAAATGCGAGCATCGATCTAATCTCCCTATACCCGACCGATTGAGCGACTTGATTGAAGCTTAGGCCATCGGTCAAGTCGAAATAGCGCTGCACTGTCCGGTCCCGCGTTGGGTTACCAAGTACATGCGGGCCATGACCAGGCCGGTTTTTCACAACCTCGTTGGCCGCAGAATCCGCAAGAGCAGTTGTAGAGGAGGCAAGATGTCCGCGAGATGCAAGTTCTCGCCTGCGATTGTCTGCCGCTGAAAGTTCGTGTGCAAGGCTAATGAGCTGCGACTGCTTTTCCTCCCAGTCTTGTAGTAGGCTGAGTCTTATCGCGTCGTACTCTCCTGGCCTTCCATGAGCAGTCTGGTATGTGATCACGGCCTTCCTGCCAGCGATGGATTTGACGCTGTCTAGGCCATTCAGCGCCTTCCGCCTCAGACATGGCATCGAAGAGTAGGGGGTTTTGCTCCGAGTGACCACTTGTTCATGCGTTCTGGTCATCGAATCGCCGTATCACGACTCTCGGCCCCAGAGTCGACCAAGTCGTAGGGCTGGCTGATGGGGACTATTCTGGCTTTCTCACAGGCAGATCTCCTTCTCGGCCTTCGTAATGGCTTGCAGCCTTGAATGGTAGTTGCGAGTTGGCAGCTTCCGACGCTGGAGAACGGGTGACTTACAGTTTCCGAGGGTACTTCGAGGTTCAAATCCCTTTGTTTCTGCTCCCAGACGACTAGTCCCGGGAGCTCGCCAACAATGAAAAGTCCGCGTGCTTGGAATTCTTTGTTTCCGGA
>Ga0160429_1001405_pt1 | contig 13456 bp, 10 predicted proteins | sample SolpanmetagenomR_FD_108199 | JGI IMG/M metagenome (GOLD analysis project Ga0160429, IMG submission 108199) | Solar panel surface microbial communities from Lawrence Berkeley National Laboratory, California, USA - R | ecosystem: Engineered > Built environment > Solar panel > Unclassified ...
CGTCCGTCTGGGTTGGAGCAGTCGAGAGAGGAGCAGGTTCTGTCGTGACCGACGCTACAGGCGCAGTCTCCTTGGTGGGAACAGGCTCCACCAAAACCTGAGCCGGTACGGGCTGACCTGCGGCCTTCGGCGTCCACTTCTTGCGCTCGCCGTCCGCAGGAAGAGCGGGGCTGGAAGCCTCGATTTCGGCTGCCGGAGCCGCAGCAACCTCAGGAACCGCTGTGGTCGTCTTCGCGCAGCCCCACTTGGGCCGGGGAGCGGACTCCGCCGGCGCGGTCTCGCTGGGCTCGGCAGCTGCCGCCTGGGGCGCGACCGCGGAAGGTTTGGTCCCCGTGGAGACGGTCTTTCCACCGCCCCACTTGGGACGAGCAGGCGCGGCGATGGGTTGCTCGGGAGCAGCGGCGGGCGTCTCGGCCACCGGGGCGGCGGAAACGTCGTCTCCCCCCTTCGGTTTCCAGGCCTTGCGGACGGGCGCTTCGCTGGTCGGCGGGGCGACAGGCTCCTGGGGGGCGGCCGGCTGGGCCGACACGTCGTCGGCACTGGCCTGCGCTTCAGCGGCCTTCGGCTTCCAGGTCTTTCGCGCCGGAGCGGCGTCCGGCACCGGCGCCTGGGCGGGCGTCGGAACCGCCGGGGCGGCAGCTTCTGCGGCCGTCACATCGTCGCCGCCGGCCTTCGGCTTCCAGGCCTTGCGGGGCGCGGCCGGGGCGGCCTCGTTTACACCCTGCTGCTGCGGCTGGGCGTTCACCACGTCGGCGGCCGTCTCGCCCACCACCAGCGGCTCGGGGGCGTTCAGGTCGCCGTGACCGGTGCTCATCGGCAGCATGGCGTTCGGGGCGCTCACCACCTCCGGCTGCTCCAGCGGGGGCGCGCCGGGCACCGGGCCGGTCGGAACGACATCGTCCCCGCTGCGCCGCGCCACGCCTTCGAGCAGCAGTTCGGCCACGTCCTTCACCACGATGTCGTCGCGGTTCTGCTTGGCGGGCGAACTGTTGATCATCGCCTTGCAGAAGGGGCAGCCGACCGCCAGAATCTTGCCTTCCTTGGCGTTCTCGGTGGCCGAGTCGAGCCGCGCCTGAATCTCGTTGAAGCGGTTGTCGGAGATGCGCCCGTCGCCCTCCTCCTCCTCCTTCCAGAACTGAGCGCCGCCCGCGCCACAGCAGAAGCTGTTGTTGCGGCTACGTTCCAGCTCCAGAATCTCGACGCCCAGCGCCTCGATCACGTGGCGGGGCGCGTCGTACACGCCGTTGTGGCGGCCCAGGTAGCAGGGGTCGTGGTAGGTCACGTTCGCGTCGAGCGGCGCGGCCTGCAGCTTGCCCTGGGAGATCAGCAGTTCGAGGTACTCGGTGTGGTGCATGGTGGCGTAGTTGCCGCCCAACTGCTTGTACTCGTGCCCGATCATGTTCATGCAGTGCGGGCAGGTCGCCACGATCAGCTTCGGGCGCACCGCGTCGAGGGTCGCCACGTTCTCTTCGGCCAGCGTCTGATACAGAAATTCGTTGCCCGCCCGCCTCGCGCTGTCGCCGGTGCAGGCCTCTTTCTTGCCGAGCACCGCGTAGTTCACGCCGGCCCGGTCGAGCAGCTGCACGAAGCTGCGGGCCACCTTCTGGGCGCCCGGGTCGTACGCGGCGGCGCAGCCGACCCAGTAGATCACGTCGGGCGTGGGGTTCTCGTCGATGGTCGGGACTTTCAGGCCCTCGGCCCACTCCATGCGCTTGTCGCGCGAGATGCCCCAGGGGTTGCTGGCCCGCTCCATGCCGCGAAAGGCGGTCTGGAGCTGCGGCGGGAACTCGCCCTGCACCATCACCAGGTTGCGCCGGATGTCGATGATGTCGAGCATCTGCTCGTCCTGGACCGGGCAGACTTCCATGCAGGCGCCGCAGGTGGTGCAGCCCCACACCGCTTCCGGCGAGATGGCGAATTCGAGCAGCGGCCGGGCGGTCGCCGCGCCGGTCTCGAAGGCCGAGGTCTGGAGCGTGAACGGGCTGGCATGTCCGGAGATCATGTTCAGCTCCATGCGCTTGTTGATCTCCAGCGCCGCCGGGCTGAGCGCCTTGCCGGTGGCCGAGGCCGGACACACGTCCTGGCAGCGGTTGCACTGGATACAGGCGTAGGCGTCGAGCATCCGGGGCCACTCGAGGTCTTCGAGTTTTTCGGCGCCCAGGCGCGGCTCCTCCTGCTCCATCGCCTCGGCCAGATTCGGCATCGGCGGCAGCACCCCGCTGCCCACCGGACGCCGGAAGAAGTAGTTGACCGGCCCCATGAAGATGTGGATGTGCTTGGTGTACGGAAAGTACGCCAGGAAGGCCAGCACGCTGCCGAGGGCGCCCCAGTAGCCGAAGACGCGCCAGCCGTACAGGGCGCTCTCACTGGCCCCGCTGAACAGCAGGCGCGACACCGCGCCCGTCAGCGGCTGCCAGGCGTCGCCGCCCTCCATGCCCAGCCGCGCCGCCTGCCCGATGATGCGGCTGCCGACGTGGAAAGTGATGAAGGCCGAGACGATCATGCTGTCGCGCACGATGTACCGGTTCTTGATGTTGGGGTGCAGCAGCGTCTTCTCGTTGAACTGGAAGTCACGCTTGCGGGGCGAGAAGTAGCGCCGGAACACCAGACTGAACACGCCCAGCAGCACCCCGAAGCTCAACAGGTCGGCCAGCAGGTTGTACACGGCCCCCAGCGGGTTGGTGCTCAGAATGCCGAAGTGGAAGTAGCCTTCCAGACCGTCGATGACGTTCACCAGCAGGTAGTACACGAAGCCGTAAAAGATAAAGCTGTGCAGCACGCTGATAGTGCTGCGGCGTTTGAAGGTGCGTTCCTGGGTCAGCGTGACCTTCAGGGCGTAGAGCAGTCGGGCACCGAGCACGTCCGAGCGCAGCTCGGTGGCGCGTCCGCCCCGGCGAACCCGGAGGTACAGGCGATAGAACCCCCACAGGCCGAGGCCACCGAACAGGAGCGCGAACAGAAAAAACAGGATCTTGGAACTGAGCGGCAGCAAGGCGTCCTCCCGGAATGAGCGGCGTTGAGTGGGACAGAACTTTGAACTCGGTTCAAGTATAGCGGTCGGCGTCCAGGAAAGCGGCGGCCAGTTGTGCGGTAACGCCATGCTAGCCGAAGCGTCGCCCCGGTACTGCGTCTGTCCTGTGCTTCCACCGATCAGAAGCAACGAAAAACCCACCCGCACGGTGGCAGGTGGGCCGCAGTCGTGCTGTCGGCTGCCGTTCAGTCCATCGCGGCGGCGAGCACCGGCTCAGCCTGCACCGCGTTGGCCCCGATGGCCTGCAGGCGCTCAGCGAGGCGCTCGTAGCCCCGGTTGATGTACACCATGCCGTCGATGACCGTCTGCCCCTCGGCAGCCAGCGCGGCCACCACCAGCGCGGCTCCGGCACGGATGTCGGCGGCCTTGACCGGAGCGCCGTGCAGCGAGCCGCCCTGAATCGTCTGGGTGTGCCCGCTGACCTTGATGTTGGCGCCCATGCGGCCCAGTTCCATCACGTGGGTCAGGCGGTCGGTGTACACCCCGTCGGTCACCACGCTCGTGCCGGGCACCGTCGCCAGCAGGGCGCTCATCTGCGGCTGGATGTCGGTCGGGAAGCCGGGGAACGAACCGGTCTCGATGTCGGTGGGGCGCAGCACGCGGCTACGGGCATCGACCGAGACGGTGCTGCCGCTCTCGGAAACGTGCACGCCCATCTCGGTCAGCTTGGTGCTCAGCGCCCGCAGGTGGTCCGGGCGCACGCCGGTCAGGGTAAGCAGACTGCGGGTGGCCGCCGCCGCGATCATCATGGTTCCGGCCTCGATGCGGTCGGGAATCACGGTGTACTCGCCGCCGGTCAGGCTCCGCACGCCGGTCACCACGATGGTGTGGGTGCCCGCACCCTGGATATCGGCACCGAGACTGTTCAGGAAGCCCACCATGTCGGCCACGTCGGTGTCGATGCTGGCGTTCTCCAGCACCACCCGGCCGGTGCCCAGCACGGCGGCCAGGATGGCGTTCTGGGTGGCGCCCACGGTCAGCATCTCGAACGAGTAGTGGCCGGTCAGCGGGGCCGTGAGGCGGGCCTCGAAGTTGCCGCCCTCCTCATTCAGGGTGACGCCGAAGGCCCGGAAGGCCTTGACATGCTGATCGACCGGGCGGTGCCCGAACGCGCAGCCGCCGGGCATACTCACAGTCGCCTCTCCGGCGCGCGACAGCAGCGCGCCCATCACGATGAAGCTGGCCCGCATCTTCGAGACCAGCGCGTACGGCGTCTCGGTCGCCAGGATGTCGGGGGTGTGCAGCACCAGGGTGTTCGGGCCTTCCCAGGCCACGCGGGTGCCGAGGTGGGCCACGATGTCGAGGATGGTGTAGATGTCCGACAGGCGGGGAATGCCGTGCAGGCGCACCGGCTCGCGGGTCAGCAGACTCGCCACGATGATCGGAAGGGCCGCGTTCTTGCTGGGCTGAACGGCGAATTCGCCTTGGAGAGTGCGGCCACCGACGATCTGCAGAGGAGTGAGCTGAAGCATGTGAAGTCCTTTTGAAGCGGTCGGCCGCGCAGGCGTGCGGCCCGAGCCGAGAAGTATCATGAAAGTGAAGAGCCAGCTGAAGGAAGCCGAAGCAGGCCAATGGGTCTATTTTCCCTTCCGCATCTTACACATTATACTCAGGTGCGTCCAGTGATGAGATGATGAAGGAAAGCAGCGGAGTAGTCCAGGGGCCATGCTACCCTGAGGCAGGCTGCACGTCTGGCACCCCACGCACCTGAACTTCATTCGGCTTCGGCCGATCCCCGAGGCATGGCCCTCTTCTGTGAATATTAGGTGAGGGTTCAGAAAGGGGCGTCACTGCGTATCGTGATCTCCGAACGTCATGGCCGGGTCGCCGAACGCTGAGCTCCGTCACCGCACGTTGGGCGACAGCCGCGTGAACGGACCGCCGAACCCGAAATCCATCAAGAGGTTGGAATGCCCAAGAAGGAACGCAAACGCTTACAGGTGGTGATCAGCGAGGAGCAGGACGCGCTGCTGACCAAGACGGCCTATGAACTGTCGAGCCCCGAGAGACTGATCTCGAAGAGCGAGGTGGTGCGCCTCGCCATCGAGAAGATCGCCCGCGAGATGGGCGAGGACGTTCACCTCGAAGAACTGCGCTCGCTGCTCGACGACGAGAACGTAAGCGAGGAAGACTGACCCTGCGCGAACCGACCATCAGATCGGCAGCAGGTGGCCCGGAGACCAGGATGGACTGGCCGGGCCACCTTCTTTCTGCCGCCTCCTTCTCTTGCCCTAAAGCATGTTCGCCCAGCTTCGTCACCCGAACTTGTAAACTTGTGCCTGGATGGACACCGAGACGGGCATGACCGGAACCCTGCTGGCCGGACGCTATGAGATGGGCGAGCTGCTCGGTGAGGGCGGCAGTGCCCGCGTCTACCGCGCCACCGACCGGCAGCTCGGGCGCGAGGTGGCGATCAAGGCGGTGCACGAGCACCTGTCGCCGCAGGACCGGCAGCGCTTCCTGCGCGAGATCCGCACGCTGGCGCGGCTGTCTCATCCGGGCGTGGTGCCGGTGTACGACCTGGGCGAGCACGAGGACCGGGTGTTCTTCACCATGCCGCTGCTTCCCGGCGGCGCGATCTCGGGGCTGGGGCCTCTGGAAGACGATCCGAGGCAGCTCGGCCGCTTTCTGAACGCGGCGATTTTCGTGGCCCACGCTCTGCAGCACGTGCACGACGCCGGCTTGGTGCACCGTGACCTGACGCCCGGCAACATCCTGCTCGACGCCTCCGGAGTGCCGCGCGTCATGGATTTCGGGCTGGTGGCCCTGAGCGAGTACTCGCGTCACCTGACCCGCAGCGGCGTGACGCTGGGCACGCCGCAGTACATGGCTCCCGAGCAGGCGCGCGGCGTGGGCGTCGGCCCGGCGAGCGACCTGTACGCGCTGGGAGCGGTGCTCTACCGGGTGGCCTGCGGGTCTCCCCCCTTCGTGGGCGACAGCGACCAGAGCATTCTGTACCAACACGTCTACGACCTGCCGCCCGACCCGCGCGAGCTGAACCCGGCCATTCCCGACGGGCTGGCGCGGGTACTGCTGGGCCTGCTGTCGAAGAAGCCGAGCGGTCGGCCGGTCAGCGGTGAGGCGACCGCCCGGCAGTTCGAACTGGCGCGGCACGGCGCCTGGTCGATGTCCGAGCGCAGCCAGTACCGGGGCGGCCGCGGCCGCAGCGGCGAGCAGACCGACGGACCGATCTCTCCGGCACGGTTGCAGGAGGTCTGGGCGACACGCCTGCCCGGCGAGGTCACCTGGCCCTCGGCAGTCCTCGGCCAGGACGGCCTGCTGGCCGTGGGCACACGCACCGGGCGGCTGTGTCTGGTCGCCAACAGCGGCGGCATCCAGACCGAGCTGAAGGCCGGAGACGAGGTGACGGCCCCCGCCACCTTTCACGGCCAGAGCGTGCTGTACGGCGCCTGGGACGGCCTCCTGAGACGCAGTACGCAGGCGGGCCAGGAACTCTGGACGCACAAGACCCGGGCCGAGATCACCGGGGCGCCGACCGTCTGGGGCCAGCGGGTGCTGACGACCTCGCGCGACGGCCACTTGCACGCCGTGAACCTCGAGACCGGGGTGCTGGAGTGGGCCTACCGTGCCGCCGGGCCGATCGCCGCCACGCCGCTGGTGTGGGGCGGGGCCGCCATCGTCGCCGACGAGGAGGGCTGGGTGCATGCGCTTGACGCCTCGACCGGAGCGCAGCTGTGGCGGGTGCAGTTTCAGACGGTGCACGCCACGCCCGCGCTGGCGCAGCTGGGAAGGGGCGAGGCCGCGCTGCTGGTCGGCTGCTGGCCCGGCGAGGTGCACGCCCTGCACCTCGGGGTGCGCCAGGGCCACGCCCGCCCGCCCGAGTCCGAGCCGCTGCTCTGGACCTATGACCTCGAGGACGAACTGTGGGCCGCGCCCGCCGTCAGCGGCGAGACAGTGATTCTGGCCGGGTGGGGCGGCAAGGTGCGGGCCGTCACGCTGCGCGGCGGCGACGACCTGTGGGAGCGCAAACTCGAAGGTCGGATCACCGCCAGTCCGGTCGTCTCGGGCGGAGTGGTTTACCTCGCCACCGAGGCCGGAGAGCTGTGCGCCCTGTCGCTGCACAGTGGGGCCGTGCTGTGGCAGACCCGGGAGTCGGTGGGCATCCAGGCCACGCCGCTGGTGAGTGGGGGCAGGCTGTACGTCGCCCTGATGGACGGCACGCTCAAGGCCTACGCCAGCCTCGACGAACGGTCACCCTGACGAGGCCACCGCGTCCGCACTGCTCATGGTCTAACCTGGCTCTTGGTCCAACCTGAAGATTCGGGCAGTGAGAGCAATGCCTCAGCATCCCCACTTTCCGGCGGAGTAGAATCACTGAGTTGACAAGAACCGGGCCGTGCTCAGCCCTCTTCTCGGTCCGGCGCACGCTCACCGGGACGCTCCCTTCGACTTATTTGCAGTGGCGCGGCCTACGTCCCCACAGGAGAAACACACATGCCCAACCTCGGATTCCCCGAAATCATGATCATTCTGGTGGTCGCCCTGCTGGTCTTTGGACCTAAGAAGCTGCCCGACCTGGGCCGGAGCTTAGGCAACGGCATCCGCGAGTTCCGTAAGGGCACGCAGGGGCTGAAGGAAGAGCTGGAAGGCAGCATGAAAGATCAGCCGGCCCAGGCCGCGCCCCAGGCTTTGCAGCCTCAGGCGGTGCAGACGCCGGTCGTGCCGGTCCAGGCGGTCATCATGCCGTCGGCCCCGGTGGTACACATGGTCGAACTGGGCAAGCCCGCCGTTCATGAGGACGCCCCGAAGGCCTGAGTCCGGCTGCTCGGAGTATCACCCCGGCCCTGCGCCGGGGTTTTTCGTGCCGCTTTCGGCCAGCGCCCACCCGTACGCCCGTTCCGCTCGCACCCCTACAATGGCCCCGATGCCACTTTCGAGCCTGATCGACCCCGAGTACCTGCTCAAGACCTTCTCGTACATCGGGCTGAGCGCCGTGCTGTTCGCCGAGACCGGGCTGCTGCTGGGCTTTTTTCTTCCCGGCGACAGCCTGCTCATCACGGCCGGCATCTTCGCGGCGCGCGGCGACCTGAACCTGCCGCTGCTGATGCTGCTGGCCACGGTGGCCGCCTTCGTGGGCAACACGGTCGGCTACCTGATCGGCCGCCGGTTCGGGCCGCTGGTCTTCGCCCGCGTACGATTCCTGAAGCCCGAGTATGTCGAGCAGGCGCGGGAATACTTCGCCAAAAACGGCAACCAGACACTGATCCTGTCGCGCTTCATTCCGGTCATCCGGACCATCGTGCCGACGCTGGCCGGCACGGTAAACCTCGACTTCCGGCTGTTCAGCCTGTACAACGCCGTAGGCGCGGTGCTGTGGGGTGCGGGCGTGACACTGGCCGGATACCTGCTGGGCAAGGTGATTCCCAAGGAGGTGCTCGACAAGTACATCCTGCTGGTCATCGCCGTGGTGCTGGTGGCGTCGTTCATTCCGGTGGTGCTCGAAGTGCTCAAACGCCGCCGGGCCTGACCACCATAAGCACAGCAGCTGGCCCACGGGGACGCCGACCGAATCTGTCAGATCAGGCACAGAGGGTGGCTGCTACCCTGACGGCGTGACGTTCCTCCCTCCCGCCCTTCCTTCCCATCAGACAGGACGCGGCTGAATGCTCGCCACCTCGCGCAGCGTGGCCCTGATCGGCGTCGATGCCGTGCCGGTCGAGGTCGAGGTGGACGTTTCGCCTGGGATGCCTTCATTCACTCTGGTCGGGTTACCCGATCAGGCGGTGAGCGAGGCGCGTGAACGGGTGCGGGCGGCGATCCGCAACAGCGGATACCCGTTTCCGGCAGCCCGCATCACCGTCAATCTGGCCCCCGCCGACCTGCGCAAGGAAGGCCCGATCTACGACCTGCCCATCGCGCTCGGGCTGCTGGCCGCCCAGGACCTGCTGCCCGCCTCGGCACTGAAAGGCGTCCTCTCGGCCGGTGAGCTGGCGCTCGACGGCTCACTGCGCTTCATCGGCGGAGCGGTGAACCTGGCGCTGCTGGCCTCGGCATCGGGCGACACGGTGCTGCTGCCCGAGCTGTGCGCCTCCGAGGCCGCCTTGATCGGCGACGTGACCGTGCTTGGGGCCAGTACCCTGCGGGCCGCCGTGGGCCACCTGAACGGCACGCAGCTGCTCTTTCCCACGCCCACGCCCGAGGCTGGCCCCGACCCCGAGGCGCTGCTCGACCTGCTCGACATTCGCGGCCAGTCGCAGGCCAAACGTGCCCTGGAAGTTTCGCTGGCGGGCGGCCACAACCTGCTGATGGTCGGCTCGCCGGGCAGCGGCAAGACCATGCTGGCGCGGCGCGCTCCCAGCCTGCTGCCGCGCCTGACGCGGGCCGAGGCGCTGGAAGTGACACGCATCCACAGCGCCGCCGGAATGCTGGTGGGGCGCGGCGGGCTGGTGCAGACGCCGCCTTACCGCTCGCCGCACCACACCGTGTCCGACGCCGGTCTGATCGGTGGCGGCAGCGTGCCGCGTCCCGGCGAGGTGTCGCTGGCCCACCGGGGCGTGTTGTTTCTCGACGAGTTTCCCGAGTTTTCACGCAAGGCGCTCGAAACGTTGCGGCAACCACTCGAGGACGGAGAAGTGCTGATCAGCCGGGCGAGGGCCAGCGTGCGCTTTCCGGCCCAGTTTCAGCTCGTGGCCGCCATGAACCCGTGCCCCTGCGGCTACCTGGGCGACCCCGAACGCGCCTGCACCTGCACCCCGGCCCAGCGCACGAGGTACGCCGGCAAGATCTCCGGGCCGCTGCTCGACCGAATCGATCTGGTGGTGCGCGTGCCTCGACTGACGGTGGACGAGCTGAGCCGGGCCGGTGGCGGCGAGGCGAGCGCCACCGTGCGTGAGCGGTTGGAGCGGGCCCGGAGCACCATGCTGGCCCGCCAGGGCGAACGCAACGGCCTGCTGATCGGGCAGCAGCTGCGCGAGTACACCCAACTCGCCCCCGGCCCCGAGGCCTTCGCCAAAGCTGCTGCCAAGAGCCTGAGCCTCACCGGGCGCGGCTACGACCGGATGCTGCGGGTGGCCCGCACGGTGGCCGATCTGGGCGGCAGCACCGACATCACCGAGGCGCACCTGGCAGAGGCCGTAACCTACCGACCGAGAACGCTGGTCTAGAGCGGCAGCTGTACCCAGCCGCCCACATCCCGCCGGCCCGCCCGCAGCGCCGCCGGATAGGCCCCGGCATTGTCGGCGTGAATGGTGCCCAGCAGCACCCGCCCCGGTTCCCGCGTTTCCAGCAAGGTGCGGGCCAGCAGGGTGGTCAGGTGCGGGCCGTACCCTCGTCCCCGGAACTCGGGCGTCAGCAGCAGTTCCTGCACCGTGTACACCTCCAGCCCCAGCTTCTGCCCTGGCAATACGCCCGCGTAGCCGGCCCAGGTGCCGTTCACCGTCACGTCGTACATCAGGCCCGCCTCTAGGCACTCGGCGAGGTCTTCGGTGCCGATCACTCCCGCCTGCTCCGCGTGTGCCGGGTGCTGGGCGTCGAGCGCCGCATAGGCGGCCTCTGCCTGGGCCAGATGGCGGTCGTCGGTGGTCTTGTCGAGGGTCAGCTCCGGCGGTACAGCGCGCTCGGCGGAGGCCAGTTCGGCCAGCGGCGCCGCCAGGAACCGGCGGTCACGGCTCAGGCCCGGCACGGCGTCCACGGCGGCCCCCGACATCAGACGCAGGTAGCGCGGCCGGAACAGGCGAAAGACTTCCAGCGTGGCCCGCGCCAGGGCAGGCAGGTCGGACTCCACCCAGGGACGCGAGGTGCCGCTCAGATCGACGAAGGGCTTGTCGCGGTCGCCTCCCTCGAAGCGGATGCTCAGCAGCGCCGTCAGGTCGCCCGTCACCGGCTGCCAGCGGTTGAGGTAGTCGTCCACCGAGGCTCCGGGAATGGCGAACCTCTCGTAGCGCATCTGCGCGAACTCGGCACTGGTCGCCAGCTCAAGGTCGCCCTCATGCTCGGCGGCCAGCAGCGGCAGGCGCCCGGCGGCCGGATGCCAGCTGTCCAGCAGCGGCGACTGCATGGCAAGGGTGACGGCGGCCAGTTGCTGTGGGCTGGGCAAAGGGACAAGCACACGGCAGGCTAGCAGGCCCCTCACGGCGGACACATCGGCCATCTGGCGCAGGCCGCGTCACCGGCCGAAGTCGGATTTGCCGGGTCCTTCACACCCGCCTTCATGAAGTGGGTTTAAGGTGAGGCGTCCCATCTGCGAACGTCTCTTCCCCGTAACGTTCCCGGCGGTTCATCCACCCATGACCCCTTCCCTGCCTTCCACCAGCCTCAGTTTCACCTGGGCCGACCTGCGCCCCCTGACCGACACCCCGCGCACCGGGGGCGTGCTGCGCACCGTTCCTGCCGACTTTCAGGTCGACGAGGTGCCGCTCTACCTGCCATCCGGCGAGGGCGAGCACCTGTACCTGCACGTGCGCAAGACCGGGCACACCACCGCCCACGTGCTGCGCGAACTGGGGCTGCAACTCGGCCTGCGCCCGCAGGACATCGGCGCGGCGGGCCTGAAAGACCGGCACGCGGTCACCACCCAGTGGCTGAGCCTGCCCGGCAAGGCCGAGCGCCGACTCTCGGGCTTCTCGCTGCCGGACGTCGAGATCCTGCAGGTCTCGCGCCACGCCAACCGGCTCGGCATGGGCCACCTGAAGGGCAACCGCTTCACCGTTCGCGTGCGCGGCGCCGAGGGCACGGCGGCGCTGGCACAGACCACGCTGGACGAACTGACGCGCCTGGGCATTCCCAACTACTTCGGCCCGCAGCGCTTCGGGCTGGGCGGCCTGAACGCCGAGGAAGGACTGCGGGTGCTGCGCGGCGAGTCACGGCTGCGTGACCCGGCCGTGCGCCGGTTCCTGGTGAGCAGCGTGCAGAGCCTGATCTTCAACCGGTTCCTGGCCTTGCGGCTGGACCGTGGCCTGTTTGCGGCCCTGCTGAGCGGCGACATGGCCAAGAAGCACGACACCGGCGGCGTGTTCGAGGTGCAGGACGCCGCTGCGGAGTCGCTCCGCGCCGCACGTGGAGAGGTGAGTGCGACCGGCACCCTGTTCGGGCGCAAGGTCAAGCCGCTCACCCAGGACGCCGGAGCGCTGGAACACGAGGCGCTGGACGCCTGGGGCCTGACGCCCGCTGCCTTCTCGAGCCGCAAGGGCGACCGCCGCATCGTGCGGATCTTCGCCGAGGACGCCGCCGTCACCCCGGAGGAAGACGGCTACACCGTGACTTTCAGCCTGCCGCGCGGCAGTTTCGCTACCAGCCTGCTGCGAGAGCTGACCGGCACCGACGTGGACGGGCCAGTCGAACCCGCCGCCGAGGAGGCCGCCGGCTTTCCAGATCCGTTGCCTGACCCTGCTCTCTCTCAGGAGGACCTATGACTTTGCGCCGATCCCTCTCTGCTCCCCTGGCCCTGTGCGCCCTGGCCCTCCTGCCGCTGCTCGGCTCGGCGGGCAGCCCGCCGGTGGTTGAGGCCACCGCCCTGACGCCCACCTTCGGCGGCGTGCTGCTCACGGCCAGCTTCCGGCCGCGTGGCAAGGACGTGCTCAGCGGCGCCTGGTACGAGGGCGGCCGGGCCAAGCTGATGCGCTGCGACCCGCACTGCACGGTGGTCGACCAGGTGCCGCTCGACTCGGCCGTGATGGTGGGCCAGGACAGCCTGTACCGGGTGGTGCTGGCCGGCAAGTTCAGGAGCGGGCAACGCCTCAAGATGGTGCTGCGCTTCTCGGACATGCAACTCGTGACGCTGAACGTGCCCGTTACCGATTGACCCTTCACTACCTGATTTCCGAATCGTGACGCCCGAAGAACAGTTCCGCTCCGCGTTTCTGGCAACGAGTTACGGCACCGCTCAGGACCGCTTCCGGTTGAGCGTCCTGCCGGGCGCGCCCTGTCCGCTGTTTGGAGACGGCTCGCAGTGGGCCATCCTGACTGCGCACAACCCGAACGGCGTGCAACAGGCCGCCGTCCTGAACGCCGAGGCGCAGCGCCGACTCGAACTGCAGCTCGGCGGCTCCCGCACGCTCGAGGGCGTGAATGGTGAGGGCGAATGGGCCGAGGCCAGCTTCATCGTGTACGAATTGCCGTTGCACGAAGCGCTGAGCCTGGGTCAGAAGTTCGGTCAGGTGGCGGTGCTGCACGGCGTCGGCCAGCGGGTCGACTTGGTGTGGTGTGGCTCGGGGCGGGCCGAACCGTACCGGGTGTCGGGCGTTTCCGGAACGGGCGCGGGGTAGACTCCGCACCGATGACGGTTCCTCCCTTCCCCGGTGCAGCACCGGCACGTCCAGACCCCGCGGCCGCGGCTCAGGGTCAGCACACCGTTCACCTCGGGGTCGAGGTGACGCCCGACGACCTGGCCCGGCACGCCCTGGCGCTCGCCAACACGCGCGGCGGCCTGATCGTGGTCGGCGGCCCCACACCGGACGGCCGGTACGC
>Ga0160429_1001406_pt1 | contig 13455 bp, 11 predicted proteins | sample SolpanmetagenomR_FD_108199 | JGI IMG/M metagenome (GOLD analysis project Ga0160429, IMG submission 108199) | Solar panel surface microbial communities from Lawrence Berkeley National Laboratory, California, USA - R | ecosystem: Engineered > Built environment > Solar panel > Unclassified ...
CCAGAAGAAGATGTCGTGGGAACAATGTAGATTCCAAAAAGCTTTGTTCCGCGCTGGCTATATCGATGATGAATATCTGCCAAAACAGACTGTGCTAGAGTAGTGGAATCGTCGTCAGTCTTACCTTCTTGAGAGGAGGATGTGAAGATCAAGACGCAAGTTGGAGATTTGCTATTTAGACAAGTCTTCTTCACTTCGGCTACTGATGTCAAGGATGGTAACGATGATGAAAGTGTTGTAGTGACTGCATCGAGGCTGATCGGTGTCTGTCCTTCAGGAACATCGGAAACAATTGGATTTGGTGAAGGTGTGAGTGGATCGATGATACTTTCGGATGTTTGTGTTAATGATGAAGAAGCATCTTTTGATCGATGAGAAACGGATACTTTGCTCAATTTTGAGGATGCGTTTGATGCTGCTGATTTGTTCGTCGAAACTGGCTTTATCGATTTCTTAGGAGCAGGATCAGGATTTGGTTTTGCAACTTCAGAGAGGAATTTAAGTATTGCTGTCTTTTTCATATCTCCAGAGTATTGTATAGCTTCTTTACCCTTTCCTGGGACCAAAACTATTGACGGATATGAAGTCACATCAAACTTTTGGGAAGTCTTCTTCTCCTTGTCTCGAATTTGACCAACGGAAACAGAGCCCAGAAAATCTATGGCCAATGATTTGATCAAAGCACTAGTAGTTCCTTTGTCTGTAAAGAGGATAACCTTTGGCTTTTCAGCATCTGCCTCGAGCCATTCATCCACAATATTATCTGTTAATCTCTTGACATGATTATTTATCTTATCCTTGACAGCATCTACAATCGCCACCGCAGTCCTTGCTCCTTGATAATCTTCTACAAAAGGCCGGCCTGGCTTCTTTCCTGGTCTTACAATCTTTAAAGTTGGAAACCCTTTTACTCCCATTGTCCCGCAAAATGGTTTATTTTCCTCTGCATCGCAATTGACGGCTGCAACTTTTGCAAGTCCATCTAATGCTTTGGCGGCTTTTTCATATACTGGTTTTAGACTTTGACAATGTCCACACCATGGCGCGTAGAATCTGTATATAATCATCAATTTCCATCTAATATGATATATATTGATTGTTTTCGCCTACTCTACAATCTAAAACACATATCAGGAGGATTGGTCATGACCAAATATCAGCGTATTATGAATCTTACAGAAGTGTAATTAGATGTGGTAATCTCCGAGTAATATCTTTTAGCATCGAGGAGTAATACTGGTGAATTCCTTGTATATATCCCATCCGCCGTACATGTCTGAGACAGAAGTGTGGTACCAAGTACCAAGGTACCAAACAACTTGAACGCCATATCTACGGATCGAAGATCAAATCATACAGTCGTGAACAAAGGAAATAATCGACATATGCAAGGAGTGAGATAGCTCCATCGCTTCGTTTATTATAGAAACCATATGCTCGATGATAATGCGGGGTCTCCACCATTCTCGGGCACGAGTCAGTTAAATTGTCCTGAAGCTGTCTACGAATCGTCAGCATGCATCTCGCTCAAGGTCCACCTCATCGTCGACAAGTAACGCGCATCGCAATGATATGACCGACGCATAACCGCCCTTTTGCCAACTTGTATGCCATAAACCGTACGTCTCGATCGCTACAGATTTATTATCATGGAAGCCCCTCCACCTGAACCAGGCTCTCTGAGTTGGCGACTGTCTTCTCACCCGATCACTCTCCTCTGTTTCCTCGCATTCCGATGCTGTAAGTCATCTCTCCTCCCCCATTCCAATACCCTTTTCGCTGATCCAGTCGTCGGATATAGCAAATATAGTCACATACCTCCTCGGTCTCCTTTTTACAGACAATTACGTTCTAGTATTCATCGTCACAATCATCCTTCTCGCCGTCGACTTTTATTATCTAAAAAACATAGCCGGAAGGAGATTAGTAGGTCTGAGATGGTGGAATGAAGTTAATCCGCAAACGGGAGAGTCGCATTGGGTATTTGAAAGTGCCGATCAGGGAAGTAGAGTGGTGAATAAGACAGACAAAAGGTTCTTTTGGATGGCCATGTATGTCATTCCAGTCGTGTGGGTGGCTTTGGCGATAGTTGCGCTTGTAGGGTTGAAGTTTATATGGTTGACACTAGTTGGGATTGCGTTGGTGTTGACTGTCACTAATACAGTGGCTTTTTCAAGATGTGATAGGTTTGGCCAGGCAGGTAGTTTAGCGACTAGAGCGCTTAATACGGGTGGTTTAGCTACAAAATTGGGAGGAATGTTAATAGGACGTTTCTTCAAGTGATATAATGTTAATGTATCACGAAAGATAATGTGTTGATGATTAATTACAATGACGCTATAATGCTCTCATGACATGTCTACAAAACTAGGAATTGCAAAGCCCAATAAACTAGACGGCGCCGAGTGCACTCAATGCAATTTTGAGCTCTTTTACGGCCGTCGGTACATCATCGAAATTGAGCGCAGAGATGGCCCACTTTGCATGCTTCTGAGCTTGAGCAATCGCAGCATCGTCAATTTGTATGGTTGCTGAAGTTGTGCTCGAGGAGAATTGCTCCTGGGATACTTTTGGTGTTGGTGGTGCCGAGGCAGGTACGGAGGGTGTTAATATTGGTCCAGTCTGGTCAGAAGGTCGTTGAAGTGGTGTAGGAGTTGATGCAGGTGTCTGAGTCGGTATCGTGGGTGCTGTAGTGAGCGACCTTGTTATCGGTCTATTATCATGTGCAGTGTCCGGCACACCTGGCAATTCAAAGGAAGACGCATTCTGAGGATGCGATTCTGGCTGTCTCGGTATTTCTCCAAAGTCACTACCCGGAAGTGCTACATCAGGCACGCTCTCCACTGTGGGTGCACTATAATTAGAAGCCGGTCTGATTTCATTCTCATCGATAAATCCGGGCTCTTTCACATCATCTTTTGGATTCGTCGCATTTGGATCCTCGCCAGCCTTGATAGCTTTTGCAATTCGCAACGCATGGTATTTTGCATATTTAATTTTAGCATGAATATCTGGATCTATTGTCCCAAATGCATCTAGAAGCTCAAAGAATGTGCTTGCCGCTTGGAAAGTATCGATTGTCTGTTTTGTTGCCTGGTCCGTGTGTATTGCAGAGTCTGCCCGTAGGAAAGTCTCGATAGCAAACTCCTCGACATATGCTTTGGCAGCAACATCGTCGACTATCGCATCTACGGGTGGATTTTGATTTTTTACTGCTTCAAGCTTGTCGACCAAGTCGGTCGTATATGCTGTACACTCTGGGTCGGCAGTATGGAGTCCTTTGGAGAGTATCTGATTGACGACATGATAATTACCTATTGCGACATCAATATATAATTATTGTCATTATACTCGTCATAACTCACACCAATATGCTATGATGGGCTTTAGGCTTTGCAATTGTACAGCTCTTGTCGCAAAAGGATGAATCGACGGTATTCGTAATTTTTGAGGTAATTCAATCATTATGATTGTCTACCGGCATGTGAAGAATGCGAGGCGCAATAGCTGCGAAACAAAGTGAGGGCAAGGTGATCCGTGCATGTGTTTGAAATAGAGTTTCGTTCATGTCAAATAAGCTTTACAATTTACATAAGGCCATATTCAAATCTATGGAGCAGTAGCGTGAGTACTGTAGTTAAACGTACTATATATATGCAGTATATATCTGGCCCTGCCAGCTCCACTCAATGGTTGACAATGACTATTTTCTACTATAGCAGGTACTATGTCTGAATAGCTATATTCTTCTCTCCTCTTGTCCGGTCATTCTTCCTGAACTCGATAGCTTTGTGACCCTTTTCTTGTCCCATACCATTTCCATGACCGTTATGCCAGCACTCTGCACAATATATATCACCATCACACCCTAGACATTGAATGCGTGCATCTTCAGTACAAATACAGCACCATGATGATATATCTTCGTCTGTATATTCTTTGTCTTGTTTGTCAGCTTTACCGCTATCGGAAGTTGATGATACATTCGCACTGCCGGGGATACGGACTGGTGTTTTAGATGGCGCAAAAGGTGGTGCAGATGGAAAAGCTGTTTGTATGTTATTCTCTACGCCAGACGTAATAGAGGGAAGATCAGGCATGTTTGAAAGAGATGGTAGCACATCTGATGGGTTTCTCATTGTAAGATTCCCAAATCGGGCTTCTAGGGACTCGTTGACAGGAGCTATACGTGAATCTAGAGCGTTCAAGTGACTATGAGGCAAAGAAGATGACAATTCGGCCGTAGTTTCGAGTTTTTCCTCGTTCGTGCCATGGTTTATTAGGCGCTCGACCTCTAATTCTTCAAGCATTCTAGTGATGTACATCTGAGCTTCACGATCGAGACTCTGCTCATCTACATGAATTTCATTGCTCAGTAATTCCGATGCATCAATATCCGCACTGTCTAGATTGTCATCGACTTCTGCACTCCTGGTTCGTGACGTGCCTTGTTTCCGCACCCTCGCAAGGGCTTCATCAGCTTCATGTAAAAGATCGTCAATATGTCGAGGACCGATACTGTCCGTGATCCATTCTTGCAATGGATCCTCAGGTGTGGTCAAAAGGAAGTTGCGAATATTGTCATCTATTGGGTTTGATTTATTGTTAGGATCGTTTATAGGTTTAATGCTCGTCGATTCATGTAAAGACCGAAACCTGTTGAGTAAGTCTTCGCTCTCAGATACAACATCCCTTCCTGAATTTCGATCCTCAATTTTACTACTAGACGCAGAGTCTTGCGCACCTCTAAGCCTCTTCAGTCGATCTGCAAGTGAGTCATGATGTAATGGCATGTTACGCGATACATTTTGACGCGGTTCTTCTAAACAGCACGATCATCATTGTGAAGGATAATATTATTGGCCAAGCGAATATACAAGAGAAATGTTATATACAGTAATAATCAATACCTATTCCATAAATACAAAAACCATATAAAGGTACTTAAGCCTATACACAAAAACGAATTTATGAATCGTGACAATACATGAATAGCAAATGCGTTCTTCCGCACTGTTGTGGACACATCATTTGACCGGTTTTTCTTCTCCTTGTAGGATAAAGATGGTGTCATATCTTGCACAATAGGCAAACTATAACCACCCTTGCCTCGAGAGCTAGTAGATCTAGAAACAAGCTGTCCTTGTTGATCATTAGTCTCTACGATCGAGTTGTTCAACTTGAGCTCATCATCAACCTTTTTCACATCGGTTTCTGTAACCGGTAAGTATGAATCATTTTGTAAAGCTGCACCACTTCTTCGTTCACGCACGATGGAAACGACTGAATGCAAGAACAGGACAAGAACCGTTATGGCGAGGTAAAAAACGTATTTCTTGACAATTTCGATTTGATTAGGCAGGAGACATAAATGAGTCTGCACTGTCAGTGACCGTAATGCATGTGGAGTTCCTGGTAGGGGCTTGCCGTTACTATCGACAGGATTGTATAAGCTGACTAACTGCACGCCTGGCTTTAAGACTCCCATTGCACAGCTGATTGATTTGACAGTTATTTCACGAATGCCGCTACCGGCCGAAGGATATGCACGGTGTATAACCTCACAATAGTCATGATCATCTCCGGAAAATATCTGCATGATGTTGCCTACTTTTGATGCGATGTCGAGCGACAGTTTCTCGGTCAGAACGTTCTGATATTGATATCCGGACTCGATCTTTATTGAGTTTCTTTGGTCACTGGGTTCCTGATCCTGAATCGGCGGCCAATGCTCTCTTTGGTAACCACATTGAGTTCCAGCTTCACGAAAAAATGGGACATGTGACATCAGCACAGTTGGAAAGTCCGTATGAGATATGGTAGATTCATGTCTGCTTTTCATGTTAATACCTCCAGACTTTAAATTAGGTCCCAACATGGTTGAGACCTCATGCTTGAAATGAGAACCATTGAGTGGATCGCGTTCGTGTCCAAGTGAAAGCGCAATAGCCTCTTTCTTCGTGGTTTCTATATCCTGCAGAAATAGACTTGATGGTTCCCACACTTCTCTCGGAACATCTGGCCAGTCCATTGCGCTAAGACTTACAGTGTCTACTGCTACAAAGGTATGATTGCCAATTATATCAACACGATTGCCATCGCCGAAATAAGCTTGGAACCGATCTCGGACTGCTGTTTGTACACCTCGACCGAATCCCAGATCGTGATTGCCCGGTAAGCTTGCAATGATGTTTGTTTGCTTTTCAATGGGTCCGCGGAAAATGTCAGGACCGAAAAAGATGTTTGCAAAGCGCGAATATTCAGTCATCCAATATTTCTTTCCATAATCATGCCATCTCTTATCAGTTTCGGCAAAATGACCGTCCTCTGTATTCCATTCCCGGCCTCCATCAAAAAGATCACCAAGAAAGTAGATGGTATCTGGCTGCAGATGATACCGCAATCTCGAATATGATCTTTTGATGTATTTATCAACAAAAGTGATAGTCAGAGAAGATAGTGGCCAGTGTCGACCTGGATATGTGTGAGAGTCAACCAGTTGTGGATCGGCGACGAGTAAGACATGGTGAGGAGTCGCAGAAGGTGCCTGACTTTATTAGTTTTGGACATTGCATTCTCCCAAAATCTCATACCCATTTCTCCCATTTATGCCAATCACATTTCAACACTTCTTGTTTATACACTCTTACTTCGCCCCAATATAGGAGGTATATCCAGAAGATAATTACTAAATTGCAAAATGTGAAGATGTAAGAGTTAAGAAACTTGCTCAGGGTCATATTGCGAAGTTCAGTCCGAACAGAATGGCGTATCTGGCGTAATTGAGTATGAGTATACCATTTGTAGCGCTGGAGAAGCCCATTCCCGTACTTTACGAGATGGCTCAATCTCGTCATAACGAAGCATGATGTGTGCGCATCATCCAGTCATGTCGAGCTAGAAATAGAAACATCACTCGGAAAAGCGGAAATGTAATTAAACACATATCACGTGAGCACGCGTAATTGTACGCGTCTTTATCATCATATCACGTTTAGATTCATTATATTCACTCTCTTTTTTTATATATGATGAGCCTCATCTGAATTTCAGCTTGAACTTGAATTGTATAGCAAAAGCTGGATCACTGACTCCGACCTCCTCACCGTCCACAAGGAGGTCGTCTAACTTGCGCTTCAAATTTGGTCTTGTCTTAACTTCGAGGTCTGGAGGGAATGAATAGTATAAAGTCTTCTCCTCCGTCCTGATCAAAGGTTTTTTCAATTGGCTAGACATGATTGGATAAGTATATGACACGTGATGTAGTCGTACTCAGACTTAACTTACGCTTCTGGGCGCTCCCCAAGATGATCAACAAACTCCTGTAGAGTCCAATCTCGCTTGACAGCAATTTCCTTTGCAAGGTTTCCGCAGACTGGACAGTCATCCTTCTTCTGATGTTCAAACGTGTAGGTATAGAGACCGTCATCGCCGCTATACATCATATAGTTATTAGATCCGGGATTTCCAAGAAATGGATTCGCTGTTGTAGCTATCTTGAACGCTTCGTTACAGCACGCCGCCGCAACGATAGCGTTTGTAGATGCTATAGCTGGTATAATATTCTTCACAACGCCTTGTGTCATTGCATAAGTAACTCCGGCAATGTGAAATTCTGCTGCACGCTGACTGGCTTTATTATATAACCATGTAATGTGCTCAGGATCGTCAGTATCAAGAACGATTTCTGATTTATGTCAGTCTGAACTTGAGCCATCCTTACGTTTTTAACCTACGTTTGCGTTCCTCTTCCCAGGCTATTATATGTGCCCATTCTATACAATGTTGCGGTTGTCGAGGAATTGTTGCCAGAGTGCAAAGAGGGACTGTCTCTCTGGGCACATGCATGTCCAGCTGACATTCCAGACAACTTGTCATGGTTGGTAGTATGACTCTGGCCTGTCCCTTGAAACCTGGCTAAACTTTAGCACAGTTTGGATGAATTTAGAAACACATTACCTTCTGTGCCTCCATCGATAAGTGGTTTCAGACTATCTGGGTTATCGTCATCTACCATTCCGACGAGCGTAGCATTGATCCAACGGCGTGCTTCAATACTGTCAAGTCCACATATGATAATATTGAATTGTAAATAATAATCTTCATCCTTGTCTTGTATTTTGCCACAATATGGAGTTATAGTAACACCTTTGACACGATTCATGACAAATTCGGCGGCTACCTCAGCTTTTGATTTGCCGACATCCGATTGTCTGAATAAGAATTGCCGATTCAAATTGGAAACATCAATAGTGTCTGACTACAGTAAGGGAAAGAAAATGAATAGACAGACAATACAATAACATACCCATATCAATCACATCGATATGTTTAAAGCCAGATAACGCGAGGTTCTTTAGTATTTCACAGCCTAATCCGCCTGCCCCTCTATATTATATGAGACACTGACTACACGAATTGTGCTTTTCACTTACATGACAAGTATCTTCAAGTCGTCCAGGTTATTTATGACTGCCTCTCCAGGGACCCAATCACTGTCTGTGAATGGTCCCGAGCGACTCAAAACTCTGTGAAGATATTTCCTGACGACTCATCAAGTTGGGAGATTTCTATATGTACAGAACAACGTACCATTTGTTTGATGATGAAGCAGATGATATATGTGAGCTGGGTGCCGACATTGTTAACATATATCAGACTGCTTAATTATGTGACAGCATACAGTAAGAGATACTGTGCAGAGCCGATAAATAACGTCTGGTGAGTTGGAAAAGTGACGAAGTTCATCACAAAACATGGGGCGTTATGAAGTGAAAATCATAGACAAATCTGCATTCACAAATTCAGTGACATCACCTTTCAAGGTAGCTTCTAGCACCACAGCGAGAGAGATGTGTCCCAGTCGAGGATGAGTGACTTCTTGACTCCTGTGTATACCAAGACTCTGCCGAAAAGGCCCGCGAATGCTAAATCTTTCCCAAATACGCCGGGTGAAATATCAGCTCAAGATAGTAAAGGCGTGGAGTATGCAGATCTGAACCAAGAGTTGCGTGGTCGCCCGGATGAAGCACGTCTAAAGGTATTACTTCGCACAATACTGACTGATGATAATGGAACAAATAGTATTCTGCTGCCCAGTAGTCATACAACAAGTCTGATTAAAACCCTCATCACCGTGACAATTCCTGATTTTTGGGCATCTTCTACGGAAGTCAATGATTTGATCATAAAATGTATGACTAGTCTACCGGGGATTGCAGGCTTATTGGCTGAATTGAAGGATCTTTTGATTGAAACACGATCAAGCAGCAATGGAAATGGTCAGAAACAAAACTATATTGCCATTCTTGAAACTATCCTTGATCGTAAAGAAGTTCTGATTGATTTATGGAAGAATCTCAAGAGCTGTATGAATGATATACAAAGACGTTTAATATGGAAAGAGGTCGTGTCATTGCTGATATCTGGAAGGATTGTAGCATGTGTTGCACAAGTTTCTGAAACACTGCAAAACGAGGCAGACGGCGTCACGGCTTCATGGCTGACGTCTGGTGTCAAATACAATGAAAAGCTGGCTATATGGTTCATAGAATATGTCAAGTCTGTGAATCTGGAAATAAATTCATCAGGGTTGAAATTAGTAGCCGTGGAAGCTTCGAACATTCTGACGAAGAGCTTAGGATTTGGTTACGCACAAGAATACGTCCAGGCGATCATTGAAGGCCTTGTATTGTCGAATCCAACTAAAATTAAAAGCTTCAGCCATGTCTTGTCAAAGTTGAGGCCATCTGATATCCAGAAAGTATTCAGACTAAGTCTACTGGCACTCCAGAAGAGTCCATCTCCTGATGGACAAGCGTGTCTCATGCGTACATCTGCCTTCATATCTACTTTACTAGAGGCTGAAGCGATTCACGACGAGCAAGTTTTAGATCTTCTAAGTGACAGCAAAAACTTGACATTTGCGTCTCAGTATACTTTACGAGCAATAATCACAAGCATCGGTGAAAGCGCAAAAGCACTTGAAAGGCTCGTGGAAGTCAATCTGGATATATTTGCGGATGTATTGTTTATTCGACATGCACCAATCTTGCAACAAGAAATGTGTGCACAGGTCATATTGATAGCAATAAGTCATTTACACAAAATCGCGCCTGAGTCAGTCCTGATCATCGCACGGTCTGCAAGCCATAACAAAGCTGTGTCAAGTCGACTCGGGTCATCTTCAGAAAAGGTCAAGGCTTTGGGAATGTGCGTAGCAATGGCTTTATCAAGACTGGTGGATCAACCTGGAGAGGGAATTAATTTTGATGTACAAGATGTGAAAACGGCATGGGCTGAAGATTTAATGGCTTTATTATATTTGAATGACAAAGCTGGTGATGCTTCAAATTTAAGGACATATAATACTCAAAATAATAATAAGTTGATTGATACAAGTACATCAATTCTTGATTCTCGAAGGAGTGCTCCAGCAATTAGGTCACACATCGACAAGCATAGTAACAAAGTCCTTCAACAAGGATCAAAGATTATCGATATCGTTGATGAGGACGAGATGGATGACGATGATATCAAAACATATCCTAAGCCGGATTCTGATCCTGAAGATGAAGACGATGATCCAACTTTGGTCAAGCGAGAAAAGACAAAAGTACCAGTATATATCAGGGATTTGATATCTGGTTTGAAGGATGGCGAGAATTATGATCAACATAAATTATGTTTGGAACAAGCAGCATCGCTAATTCGTAGAAAGACTGGCTTTGGAAAAGAAGTCAGTGATCATGCAATGCAATTGGCAAATATCCTAGCAGGATTACAAGATCATTTGGAATTGGACGAGTTTTTAGACTTGAGACTTCAAGCACTGATTGCTTTGTTGATATCTGATATTGAGAACATGGGACCATGGTTTTCACGTCAGATTTTTGAGGGGGATTATTCATTAACTCAACGTAGTACATTGCTCAGTGCTATTGGACTTGGGTCGAGAGAGTTGGCTGGGTATTTTGATAATAATACTGTCGGTTCGCAGCTTAACGATCAGAGTTTTCCTTCTAAACGTCTTCCTGATAAATATCATCGACTATATTCAGCATCTCCCAATAAGGATCAATTAAACTCGCCTATAGACTCCGTTTCCACTTCTCTTACCTCTTCAATACTAAAACCAATCCTAGCAAAAGCAGTAGATCTCCAATCCGGTCCAGACATTCTCAAACTCTCCACCATTTCATCCAAATTGACCACTTCCTCGTCAGTTTCTAACATCAAACCTAAAAAGAGAATCATATCCAACACTCTAGCCAAATCTCTCTCTTCCAAGATCTTTACACCATTAATAGGTCATTTCCTCACATACACACGATCAACATCACCTTCGTCACAATTCCTCTCCCCTTCTTTTCTAGAAACATTCTTAAAAACTCTAGCCATAACCCTCCATTCTTCAGGACAAGGAACGACGTCTCTCCCTGAACTAACGTCTGATTTCTGGTCTTTACTCCTATCACCGACCATTCGTAAAATCTCTCTGAGAGAAAGAAACGTGTGCGAAGCAGTTTTGTTCGGCTTCGTTACGATTTTAGAAACCAACGGTGTAAGGAATGAAAATGATAGTTTGGGGGATGGAACGAGGAGGTTAGCAGAGGAGAATAGTCGCGAGGTGGTTGAAAGTAGAGAATACGCAAGTCTGGTTCTAGACAATACAGGCAGTTCGAGAATGGTCATTAGTAAAACTACAGATAGAGGAAGGGAGGGAAAAGGAAGTGGTGACGAAGAGACGAGGTTGAGAGGGTTGGCGGCTGGTGTGGTTGTCAAGTGTTCTCAAGTGGTGGAGAAATGGCAGAGAATCATGGTGGGAGATATGTTGGATGAATATTGAGTATAATCGTCATATATTCTATCCCACAGTCATGTCAGGGTATGTTGGATGGATACTAAACATAGTCGCTTTTATATTATACAAACAATCATAAGAGTCATGTCATGTCAGGTCGTGTACAATACTTCGCATAACCACTACATGCCATCTATACAAAAGACATAACAGTCATATCTGGTCATCATAGACAAACACCAAAGATAATCACTTTGACATCTACACAAGAATCACATTTGAATATGACGGACGAGTATCAAACATAACCCTAACTACCTTCTGCGACGAAACCAGTGTTCATTTCATTGATTGATCATAAACATACAAAACGCTATGCTTCCTCCCCTTTCACAATCACGATCATGATGTGAAACAAAGCTGAAAATTCTCATATAACATCATTAATCATCATCACTACTATCATCAACGACTCCTCGTTTTCTTTTCTTTCCTCTATTCTCATCTCTCGAAGCGATATTCATATCTTCATCGACCACGGTGTCGGATTCATCATCATCGACATCAGTAGTCATCAAGGAACGAGCGCTTACAATATCACCCTTTACCAACTTCCTCTTCCCCCGTCTCTTCTTAGATGTCTTTTTAGTAGATGATGTCGGTAGGGAAGAAGTGAATATATCCTCCAATCGCACCCCGTCGTTATTGTTAGTATACTGTGAAGACACGGTTTCAATCACCTCGTCGCTCCCGACTATAAACCCTTCTAAATCCGAGTCTACATCTTGTTCAGACTCGTTATTATTGCGAGTTTCGTCTTCGGATGTATCTTCAGAGCCAAGATTGATGCCTTGAGAAGGAAGACGCATATCGGCTGGAGTAGGTGGAGGTGAAGACTCGAGACCTTCCATTGCGGAATGTGTAGATGATAGTAAATCTCGCTTCTTACGTGGGTGTTTGGAAGTTGTGGGTTTACGAGTCGATGGAGTAGGTTTGGTTTTATTCGTGGTAGATGTTTCGGGTTTTGCTTTCTTCTTCCGTGTCGATGGCGGTGGAGAGGATATATGAATACGTTCATCATCCAACGGTATATCCATCTTATCAGGTATATTTATTGTTTGGTCCGGTAAATCTTCAAAATCAGACAAGTGGACATTGTTCTTGAATCGAACCAATGTATTATCTGTAATGTTTGTCATTTTCCTGATAGTTGATGCAATATCTCTTGTATACCGGCCATGACCGATATAGAAAGGTGTATCTAGACGAGAGAAGCCAGAAAGATTATTCTCCGGAGCAGGAGCTTGTATCACAAGATCACCGTCCTTATCTGTGACATATTGATACTTCCGCTCGAGTTCACGTTCTTGGATTTTATTTAGTACAACATCGTTCAAAAAAGGTATCGGTGCAAGCTCTGGCTCTGTCTTCTTTACTATACTCTTTTTGATTTCAGATTTACTAGAAGATTTTTTATTACTTTTCTTAAAATGTAATGTTTCTTCATCTTCTTCGATCTCAACCTCTTCGCCAGTATTAGTCACGCGTGAGGCTCGAACAAAACCTGTAACAACACCATCGGGCATGTTAAATTTCTTTGCTGCAGCCTTTGTTTTCTTAACTCTAGTCTTTCTTTCGGGAATTGGCAAGTC